>Ga0325404_1006939_pt1 | contig 11849 bp, 9 predicted proteins | sample PopdelMetagenome_18_FD_205664 | JGI IMG/M metagenome (GOLD analysis project Ga0325404, IMG submission 205664) | Populus deltoides microbial communities from Bellville, Georgia, United States - Xylem-Control-R1 | ecosystem: Host-associated > Plants > Phyllosphere > Stem > Wood/Secondary xylem... | reverse complement strand
GGTTATCTGATTGAAGTAAGGTCAAGAACTATGAAATTGTATCAAAGAAAGACAGTTTTGTAGAGAGAAAGAGAGAATAAGAGGAGAAAGAAAGATATCTTATTTGTTGGGGTGGGATTTGTTATTCTTTTTCCTTATATTTTTTTTCTCCAAGCAGGACTAGCTGCTGCTACATCTGTGGCTTGCTGCTGCTACATCTGTGGCCTGTTGCTGCTAGGCTCTGGAAAAAAAAAGACTCTAAGATATTTCACGGTTCTAGTTTTAGTTAGAGTATTGGTGAAGATTCAGATAAAATGAGCTTTCTTGCAAGTTGCATTTGTGAGGAAATGGAGTGTATACATGTAATCATAGACGTCAAACTATGATAATGTTTCTATGCAGTAGAGCTTGCTCTTCTCTGATAGTTTGAAGGTACTCAAGGATAAATTTGATTTACTAGTCTCTAAGCTACCAAGTCAATGTATCTTTAAGGCATCTTAGATTTCATTTTCTAGGTTTCACTTTTCTCCATGATTAAGAGTTAAATCTTCATTGGTTTTTCAATTCTTTCAGATGATTATATCGAAAGAAATAATGGTAATTTAATGATGATTTTGTTGTCCATTTAGCATTATTTAGATGAAAAGTTTCTCATGGGTCTTAAATCTTTATTAGTTTTTTAATTTTTAGAAATATTTGTTTTTATGAGCAATTATTGATTCGGGGGTCATAATATAAAAAAATAATAAAAACACTGAAGAATACTAATATAATATTCTTTCCAATGCTAATAGAATAGAAAATCTCAAGAATCAAGTTTTTGATTGTAGTATTTCATCATCTATTTTATTGATATTTTTCAATTTTCTAGTAGTATGAATATTATTTAACCAAAAATTTATGCAAGACTTAATCTTAGATCCCAAATAATTATCACTTCTTACCATCTAATATAATCCATTTGAGGTATGCACAAGCATGTTGACCTAACAGAAACAAGATCTAGGAGTCAAGATCGTGTGGGATCAATCAAGTCGTAGAATTGAATGAAGGGTCCCCATGCTTGTGAAGAGATCGAGAAACGCTATTTTGACGGTGGATCTCAAGTGGAATTTTCCAGGAAACAAACATACACGTGTTCCTCAAGGTTCAGAGCCAGTTCGTACACAGGGAACTTCAAAATTGCTGGCCGGAGTAAATGGACCTTGCTTAAAATCAAACGCTTTTATTATCTAGACCTCGCCCTCCTCAGGGTTGGCAGATGGTCATTAGTGCACATTTGGTGTTTCCAAGTGCTTATTCAATCCATAAAATTAAAGTGTGTTTATATAAAATCCGGTCTGGTGGGTTGAAACCTGAATAACCTGGGTTTATAATTAACCAGTTTAAACCTTGGTCAGATTTCAAATGGTAGAAACTTAGGCTTATAATTAACCATGTTAAACTTGAATAACTTGCCGAGTCAACTTAAAACCCGAGTGACCTGGTGTAATCCGGGTGAGACCTGATCTTTTTTTTTTTAACAAACCCCAAAAATGTAAAATAAATTTGTGAATACTTGACCTCACATATTTTTTTTATTGCATGTATTCCCACGAAATATTTTTTTTAACTTTTTCATATGGGATAACTATATTTTTTTAGGGTCATGTTTAGTAAAACCATATTTTACTAAAAACAAAACTGTCAAAACAAGTCTAAGGACTTGTTTACCAAACATGCTCTTAAACCAAAATTTCTTTTATCAAAATAGTGGTAAACCAAACAAAACCTTAAGTATTTGACTTGTCCGGGTCAACCTGAAAACACTTGTTCAATCATGATTCGAACAAAAAATAAAGATTTAACCCAAAACTAAACCAGAACATAGATTTAAATTGAAACAAAATCAAAACTAAAAAAAAAACACAAAAAAACAAAATTTTCTAACAAAAACATATCTAACACCAAGGAAAACGAAGAACAATAAAAAACATTCAAAGTTAAACCCAGCAATGTAAACATCAGTCCAGACCAGATTTGAAGCAATAAAAGGTAAGGTTTTGTTTGCAATCAAACATAAATAAAGAATCAAGTATCTATTTGCTTCGGTTATTACTCAAATATCATGATTTTTGTTAGAAATAAGTTTCGGTTCAAAACTAAAATTCTAAAATTAAAACCCATAAAAGCATGTTATTAATGCATAAAAACCCTATATTATTTACTAATGATGATATACAAACTTGCAGAAACCAAAATCAAATCAAAATAAAACTTAAAACTAGAACTCAAGATAATGTTTTTCAGGTGAACATAAAGAACTTGAACCCATGTTTCCTAGAAAACCTAGCGTACACTGTGAAACCCAAAAAATACATTTTAGACTTCCAAACCAAGCTCTCTTAGCCCTAACAGACCTCATTATAATAAACAAACAAGTTTGAACAAAAAAACACTAACAAATAAACTCGAATAATTAAGAACACGTATAAAATTTCAGCTTTCAAAACTGTAGTTTTTTTATCAGCCAATAAAAACATCAAAATTCAATCCAAAACTGACTCTTTAAACACTTTGAGGCCCAAACTAAACTCAGGAATCAAGAACATTCATAAGCAACATAGAAAAAGCCATCAAACACCTACTGCTACATTTGACTGATTCTAAAACTCATCAAAATCAAATACACAAACACCTTTTAAACATCCCAACATCATTAACAAAAACTTCAAAACATGATTAATTAATCAAAATAATATTTTTATTCATCAATCCATATAAATATTAAAACACAAAATAATGCAAAAAAGATTCAAAAACATCATTAAATATTGAAAAAGCATGAATAGGCAAGTCACATGGACTTCACCTTTGAGTTTTCATATGGTTATAGATTCTCTAAGCTTGCTGGCTATGGACTGCTACTTCCCTTCTCTTTTCCTTCCTTCTTTTCTTTTGACTTTCTATTCTTTCCAAAGCTTACTAGTCCTTCTATGTTAGGTCTTTGAACTTTCACACTAGAGTCTTTTTATAGAGTATATCCTCATGTTTTTCTCTCTTCTCTTTTTTATTTTTATTTTTAGGGGTATTTATCGGGTTTTCTAGTTTTTGTTTTACGGATTCTCTCAAAGATTGATCAAAGCTCATTCCTTTTATCAGAACCTTTGTCCTTTAATGATTTTTGGGATGGTGGTTTTGCCTAGGTAGTTTTATCTTTCTTGAAAACGAAGACATGTATTTCTCACCTTATGATATTGAATGAAAGATTTATAGCCCCTAATTATTTATGTGTGTGGGTTTAATTTTGCATTTAGATCTAATTTTAACTTTTTTTTTATTTTTTTTATTGGATAGAGTTCTTTTAAAGGATTTTGAGTCATACCAAATATATCAACTTATAATTTTTTGATATCAATTTAATTTCTCATTCATCCAAAATTTATTTAAAATATATTAATGTTTTATATTGAAATTAAATTCCCACAAAAATTTAACCCAAAAAATCCACTTTTTCATTTTGCCTTAAATGCTATTACCCATATTTTAACAAATTTTTAAACAATCTGTGCCTACAGCAAGCAGGCAAGTGTTTTAGCAAGATATGCCTCTTACTAATCTATTGCAAATTGAGAAAAACCTCATATCTTTTGCTTTTGGATATTTGTTAGGGTAAAATCACGGAAGCAGAATCTATATTCAATGAGATGAAGATGGCTGATGTTTTCCTGATGTTTGTAATATATACCATGATGATACCTGCTTATATATAATGCTGCAGGTCAGTTTGTACGTGAATGACGTGAAATAAATAATCTCCCAAGTCAAATACCTCTCTTTTGTTTTTGTTTAAGTCCAGAACTTTGGAAAAAGGCATGTGCTCTTCTTCAAGAAAAGGAGTACGATATCTAACCAGACACTACTGCATGTTCAGCGCTGATGAGAGCTTTCAATAAAGGAGGCGATCCATCGAAGGTTCTCATTCTGGCAGAGTTTATGAGAGATTGTATCATCATGTAGCCTGTAAGGGTCCTCTCTTTTTTGCAAATTTCTTTGATAAGACATGATAGATACCCTGCTCTCTTGATAATAAACATTATGCTCATGTTTCCTTAGTAACTAGCACAAGAAATTTGGGTGTAGATTACGAGATTGGAGAATAACGACTGACTTGATTAAATTGATGGAGCCTTCATTCTCTGCTCTTTCAATTGGACTTCTGAATCCGCTCCTGCATCTTCTGGTGAAAAGTGGAAAAATGGAGTCTATAATGAAGGTATTCGAATAATTTCACATGTCTATATGATATTATGATAGTTGTGTTTGCCAAGAACACGGCGTTGAAACCAGTGAACAATTTAATTATTCCTTTGTTTGAGCTCTTGTTGAACATCTTATATAGTATACATCCTAAATCTCCGTGGATATCAGTAGTTGGAGCTAATTTTATTCATAATGTTTTATAAACTAACCTTGCTCTACATTATACAAGATTATATAGGATCAGGTGCTGATATTAATAACAGCACTTGCTCGATCTTGTTGAAGAATCGTTTGGCTTTTGGGAATTGGAGGAAATATATCGAGGTAACTTATAATCAAATTTCTGTAACTTTATACGATATAGAATTTCATAACTTTATAGACAATAAATGTTGTGGATGGTGTTCATTTCATCAATTTCTTATTGTTAGATATGGTAGATATCAACCCTGGGCTTTCCTCAGGACCTTCTTACACTCATCTGAAGGAGGGACCTGCAGGGGCACCACACGATGTCTGTTTTAGAAGTTTTGAAAATCAATGCGTCTGTAAGTTATACGAGACATGCGGTGGAAGTACTGGCGCCACAGCATAGTGATTAAAGCATGCTATTTGATTGCAATAGAGTTGGTTACTCTTTTCGAACTTTTTATGAAATTCCCTTTTAAGATTTTTCCCTTACGAGGAAAGCGGTGCTTTAGTAATCAAAGTAGTAGCTAATTATATCTTTTGAAATATGTTGTTCATCATGAACTTTGGTGACTGCTAGCTAAATTAATTGCTTGTATATATAAAAATCTTGCTTGTTTATGCTGTCCGCATTACGGACACAAAGTGGAAGGACTAGCCACTTTGTCCCTTGCTTGTGTTCGTGAAGTTATTTTGGCTATAAAACTTAGCGACATGCTATTCTTGGTTTAAAATGCAATTCGAGGTGATTGGGAAAACTCAGAGAATTCTAAGTGCAGGTGTTGGGATGGATTGAGGAAGCCGGAATTCAGCCTTCAAATGGAATGTATTGTGACGTATTCTCCTTTGCACAGAAAAGTGGAGCCACATACGCTTCTATCATAGAGGAAAGAGTTGGTATGCAAATACTCGTCTCCTGTGCAAGAGAATCGTGTTTTGGATCAGCACATGCTTCTATCTAATACTAGTGAAAATATATTTCAACCTAGCCATCTCATCATCTACAAGGCTACCTTCATTGCTCATCCATTGGGTTTCTAACTCTTATTCTGGTCGTCGATGTTTTGCAGGATCACTGAGAATATTAATCTGGGAACGAAGTCTCGAAAAGCAAGGTGTGAACCTTCCCTCCCTACCTTCCTGTATTCAAATAGGAAAAAATTATTCACCCATGGCCGGGGAGAGTTTTCTATGATATTGCCAGTCATATATATCCAAACTGTGGAAGATGATCACTTCTGACATGATGAGGAATGGAAGGAACTTTGGAGTAGGAAATGTGTTACTGCACTTGTGCTTCTGTTGAAAGTTCATCGAGCTGGGAAATGGCAGAGCCCGTCTTCACCATGTCACTTATGCTGAGAGCTGTTCTGCTTTCAAAAAGTTTTTATACAGGTTATGGCTGTGATTAAGGATGTTGCCAATGTCATATGCGATTGAAGTAGGGGATGGAAATGGCCTAATGTGAAGAACAAGTGATGGTGGGAGTACAAAAGTCATTACTAGCATCATTCTAACTATGTGAATATGGAGTTCATTGACAAAAACACTGAGAGTCAAATTGATATACTATATTTTTAAGAAAATAATAATAATATTATGGAAAATAAATTAGTCGAATCAACCTTGTAATTTGGTTTTATTAAAGGAAAATTACCTTCATATATAGTCACTTTTTTTTAGTTTACCTCTATTTTTTTAGAAATTACATTTTATATCTTTGTTCAAAATAATCTCTAAATTTGGATAAAAAATAATCAAATATCCTCGTATATAATACATTAGACAAATCAGTTGAAAGAAATTAAACGTCAAAACAAGATCTCTCTCTCTTCTCACCAAAAACACAATCCTAATCGATTTTGTTTATTCACTTCAATCCAAATTTGCACTTCTCATCATGATTTTGCTGAGTCTGTACTACTAGAAGCTCTTCTTTTTCTCTTCTGAAACCCACCCATACTTACCAAATCAATTCTTCAATGGCTCTAATGCATCACACCATTTCCTTGTCGACGCTGATTGGATGGCTTCTTTGGTTGAAGCACAAAAACCCCATGTCGAAGAATTTGTTTCCAGGATCAAGACTGAGTCAAAGTTAGCCTGGACTCTCCTCAACACGCTGTGTTTGTTCTTGATAATTTTGTTACAGGAATGCATGGTTTATGATGAAAATCCCTACATGAATTGTTCAAATTTGACTTGTAAGTTTGATGGAGGTTTATAACAAGCATGATCAACAAGAAAAAGAGACAAGGACGTGGTCATTGTGGTCATAATATAGCAAGCAATCTTATTGAACACCGAAGCCTTGGTGGTTTCAGATTCAGGTTGGTTGTTCATATCGTGTCTTCTCTCTATTTTCAAGATGGATTCTTTCGAGTTTTTTTTTTTAGTTTAACATAGGTGTTCGGGTCAGCTTGCACGTACCTCGACTAATTCCACGGGTCTTGAAGTTAATGATCATGTAAGCCTCTAATGATCATCATATGAACAATTACAGAGCTCGAACCTGAAACTATAGAAAAAAAAAACCTTTTAATCTCAAATTCTTACTACTAGTCTCAAGATAGATTCTTTCGAGTTTTTGTTAACAATGATAGTGGTGGTAAGATTAAAAATTCAGAGCAAGTGAATAAAATATAACATTTTTGCCTCTCTCTTCTCTTCTCTCCTCTCTTCCCTTTCTCTAAACATCTTATCACCTCATTCAAACCTCGCAAAAACTCATATTCAAAATTTCTTTCTCAACGTACTTATGCTCACAAATTGCATCAATTTCTTTCAAAATAGACTTATCAAAATCTTCATAAAAAAGGAAAATGTTTATTTTTCTTTATTTTTTATTGTTTTAATGCAAAAAGGGTTTTTTAGTTAATATATATAATATAATAACAATCCTGTAAATAAATTGATATATTTTTTTTTATTAATGTAAGGTAAATAAATTTCTTAAAAAATAAAAACAAAGTTTAAAAGGACTATATTATAGAAGTATCACGGTAATTTTCTCTTTAAAGTAAAAAAAAAAAAAAAACTCAGTATCCAAAGTAAAAGACATCAATCAAGCTGGTGTCCATTTTGCTTGCCAATTCACCCAATAAAAAGCAGGCAGAAGAAAACAAGCAATTCAACCAATGCGATAATTACAACGACGACGTCGTCTTCGATTATGACATGAAGCACCTCCAAAACTAGACAAGTGGCAGTTGGTCTCCTCATACCCCAGCAAGCATCCATGCTCTTTCAAAAACCATTAAGTTACCATATTACCCCTCATCCCCTCCTAACCGTTATGCGTTTCACCCTGCAACAGCCCAAAATAACATCGTCATTTCCAAACCGATCAAGGAAATTCCCGTCATTTCACCCTCAACCCTCGCTCCTTCAGGGAAAAACCAGCAGTCAAAAAGGTGCTTCCTTTGCAACTCTCAATTTGGTTTTTTGTTTTGGATCAAATCATGGCGTCTTCTTCCTCTCATCCGGTCCTGAAACCAGAAATCGGCGGCGTTGGATGTGGTGGCGGAAGCAGCGGAGGTGGTGGTGGAGAGAGTTCAGAGGCGGCAGTGATAGCGAACGATCAGTTATTAATGTACAGAGGACTAAAGAAGCCAAAGAAAGAGAGAGGATGCACTGCAAAAGAACGTATTAGCAAGATGCCTCCTTGCACTGCTGGTAAACGTAGCTCTATTTACCGTGGTGTCACCAGGTATAAATATACGTATTGTTGGGTGTATTTGTACCTGTATACGTTTGTACAATATTCTTATTTAGGGTTTAGGTTTAAAGTTTGGAGCTTTGTATGTTTTGTATAAATTAGTGTGTTGTGAAGTGTGATTGTGTATGGATGAAATGGAAGTTAGAAAGCTAGTTGTTTGTGCTATGTGGATTACGTGTTTGATGATATGTGTAAATGAGTGTTTTTGTGGATCAATGTAGTAGAATTGGGTCCTGGAAAAGAAAAGGATTTTTTGTTTTGTTTTTGTTTAAGTGATATAAATAAGTTGGCTCATTTTTAGAAGCTTGTAACTTTGTGATTTGAGGAAGATAACAATAGTGTATGGGGTGGTTACTGTTTAAGGGTAATTGTTAGAGAATGATAGTAGTTTATGAGGTAGTTTAGAGGTTTTAGTGATTAGGGATTGAAATGAAAGTAGTTTGATAGTTAAGGGTTTTAGTTGTAGTAGTTTAGTAAAAGAAGGACTTAGTTTCTAGTATGGAAATGGTTGAAGAATGTGGGATACACAAGCAAAAACTTTATTGATAGGAAATATAGTACAAGAAGGAGAGTTTTAGAACAAAGGTTTTAAACTTAGCATATTTTTTTTGGCCTGCCTGGTTGCATGACTATTTATAGCCTTGTTAACCAACCTATATGGAACAATCTAGATGAAATTTGCAGCCATAGAACTTGCTAGAAATTCAGCCAATACACTAGAAAATTCTAGAGTTATTTGAATTGTGGATAAGCACTTTTTTTTTCCTAGAACATTCCTAGTGTTTGTTTGATTTCTTTAGAACTTTTCTAACTTAGCTTAGCACTAACTTGTAGTTTGTAGTATTTTCTATAATTGATCTCTAGAATCTTTTTTAAGTGCATTGATAATTTAAAAGTAATCAACAGCAACACAGAAATGTGATTTGATGTGTGGATCGCATTTTTATTGTTTGTTTTGGTCAATAGGCATAGATGGACTGGTCGATATGAAGCACATCTTTGGGATAAGAGTACATGGAACCAGAACCAGAATAAGAAGGGAAAGCAAGGTCTCTACCCCTCACTCCCCCCACACCCCCCCCCCTCTCTTATCTTTGCAATGCAGTCATGGGTATATTGTGCAAGCTGACACTGGTTTTTTCTTGTTATTGTGCATGGAATGGTTGGCTTGGCATGTTCTTCCAGTATACTTGGGTATATGTTACTGGCTTTATACTATTTCTTTCATGAAATATGCTTATGGTTGTGTTCTTCATATTTGTTGGATTTATTAAGTTCTACCCATTTGCAGGGGCATATGATGATGAGGAAGCTGCAGCTAGGGCATACGATCTTGCTGCTTTAAAATACTGGGGCCCTGGAACACTCATTAATTTTCCAGTGAGATAAATACTCCATTTGGACCTTTCTTCATTTGTTGCACAGAGCTCATTCATCCTTATCTGTTAACTGATTAGGTTTCATTACTGTGTCCTGCAGGTTACTGATTATAAGAGAGATCTTGAAGAAATGCAAAATGTCTCAAGAGAAGAGTATCTGGCATCACTTCGGAGGTAAGTATCGAGTCTGAAAATTGTACTGTTTATTGTAATCATGCTGTTTCCAATGGTGGATGTTTTCTGCAGAAAGAGCAGTGGTTTTTCAAGAGGGCTCTCGAAGTACCGTGCACTATCTAGGTAAATTACTGGAACCATTCTACATTTTTTGTCTGCAAAGTATCTGTTCATTTATGGTACCTGTTTGATCCTCCCCAAAGCTTTCTTTAGGTATTTTGATTGTCTTTTAAAATAAGTGTAAAATATTAACAATTTTTTGTTTCTGCTTTTCTTCTGCATTTTTGGCTTTCACAATGCAGTCGATGGGACTCATCTTGTAGTCGTATGCCTGGATCTGAATACTGCAGTAGTGTAAACTATGGTAAGGTCTGATTTTCTTAATTCACCGATTCTCTTTTTACCATTAATCAAGATCACCAAATTGTATTAAAGAATTCTGCAGTGTCATGTTGCCTCACAAACATCAGCTTTTGACAATAAATTGGTTACCTCCAGAATTACTGCTGACTATCTAAGGGCAATATTTTATTATAAGGTGCAGGTGATGATCACGCAGCCGAAAGTGAATATGGTGGCAGTTTTTGTATTGAGAGAAAGATAGATCTGACAGGCTATATTAAATGGTGGAATTCCCACAGCACTCGTCAAGTGGAATCCATCATGAAGTCATCAGAAGATACTAAACATGGCTGTCCTGACGACATTGGCAGTGAACTTAAAACATCAGAACGAGAAGTAAAGTGTACCCAGCCATACCAGATGCCTCATTTAGGCTTATCTGTTGAAGGAAAAGGGCATAAAGGTTCTACAATATCTGCCTTGAGCATTTTGTCACAATCAGCTGCTTACAAGAGCTTACAAGAGAAGGCATCAAAAAAGCAAGAAACCAGCACTGAAAATGATGAGAATGAAAACAAAAATACTGTCAACAAAATGGACCGTGGCAAAGCAGTAGAGAAGTCCACAAGTCATGATGGCGGTAGTGAGAGGCTGGGAGCTACATTAGGAATAACTGGGGGATTGTCTCTTCAAAGAAATGTGTACCCATCGACTCCTTTCTTGTCTGCTCCTCTTCTGACCAACTACAACACAATCGATCCCTTAGTCGACCCCATTCTTTGGACATCTCTTGTTCCTGCTCTTCCTACTGGACTTTCTCGAAATCCTGAGGTCGGTTTATTCTTGCTTAAAGCTTGTCAATATTTCTCTCTTTTTTTTCTTAACTGTAATTCTCTGCTTTTCTTGTACAAAATTTACCGGTTTCTCTGGTTTATTCTTGCTTAAAGCTTGTCAATATCCCTTAGTTTACCGGTTTTTTTGCTAGAGTGCAAATTGTTTTTTTATAAAAAGACACTTGGAAGATAAGTTCTTATAAAAACTTGCTACTAATCATGAATCAGTTTCACAGATCTGGAAAATCGCAGTCTCCTTGAGTGAGATGATCCATCTGTGTAGAATACCAGAGAAACATCACCTAAACTAATATCTTGTCAGAAATTTGATCCCAAAAAAATTGGTAATGTAGTTTCACATGTCATGGGATGCATTAAAGCAGTGTGATTTTCTTGGTAAACCACGGAATCATATGACAGGGTGCTCATCTATAGTTTAAATATACACCAACACTAATCAACAACCTCACCTGTCATCAGTACTAGGAGTAGGAGAGCACGGATTATGTTGAACTCAAATCATTACTTCTTTAATGAACTTAATAGTCAGTATATAGTAAAGCTCTACCATGATTTATTGTTGCCCGTGCACTTGCTTCATTAAAGCCTTAAATGTTGTGATGCAGGTCACAAAGACTGAGACCAGTTCAACTTATAGCTTCTTTCGGCCAGAGGAGTGATGGTGTCTCCCCTTTCATTCCGCATTTTACCAAAATACATATTTTCCTTTTAATCGGGAAAAGAAGGAGCAGAAATTAGGGAGATTTTAGCATCAGATCCCTGAGAAAGCCTGAGGTTCCTTGTAACCTGTGAAAAATGCAGATATTTGGAAGATTTCAGTGTGGCAAATCCAAGGAAAAGTGTCCTCTTTTCCTTTTGAGATGAGGCTTCTACTTCTTTTCAGCAGGTTTGTTATACGTTCCAGAAAATATACAAAGGAAAATACTAATGTATATGTACATTAATTACATGTAGAATTTCTGAAGATGTACT
>Ga0325404_1006938_pt1 | contig 11849 bp, 6 predicted proteins | sample PopdelMetagenome_18_FD_205664 | JGI IMG/M metagenome (GOLD analysis project Ga0325404, IMG submission 205664) | Populus deltoides microbial communities from Bellville, Georgia, United States - Xylem-Control-R1 | ecosystem: Host-associated > Plants > Phyllosphere > Stem > Wood/Secondary xylem... | reverse complement strand
AATTTTATCAATCCATAGTGTTTTATGAGGAAAAACTTGTATTTACTTGTAATTGCAATTCTTAACCAGCTTAATATTTAAAAAATAAAATTGACAAAGATAATTTTAGGGAAAAACAGAAAAAAAACCATGTGGAAAAAAACACTGTAGCAATCAACAGTAATTTTTTAGGAAAGTTACAGTGTTTTCCTCACATATTGTAACTGTAATTTTTAACCAGCTCAATATTAAAAAATAAAATAAAAAAGATAATTTCGGAGAAAATCATAAAAAAAAAAAAAACCATGTGGAGAAACACTGTAGCAATCAACAATGTTTTAAAGAAAAAAAATTACAAAACTAAATTCTCAATCAGCTCAATATTAAAAAAAAAATCGACAAATATAATTTTGAAAAATAAAGAAATAAAATAGAAAAATTATGTGGAAAAACATCGCAGCAATCCACAGTATTTTAAAGAAAAAAATTACAAAGCAAAAATTTTAACCAGATCAATATTTATAAAGTAAAATCAATAAAAAAAATGAAAAAAAAATGAAAAAAAATAGGAAAGTTGAAAAAAAAAGTAATTTTGAAAAAAAAAGAAAAAAAAGGAAAAAGGAAAAAGTTAGCAAAAAAAAGGGGAGGAAATCACTGTAAATTACTACTACTGTAATTCACAGTGATTTAGGTGTGGGGAATAGTAATTCCCCACACCTTTTAGATATTGTTAATTAATAATTAATTAATTAATTATATCAGTAACCATAAATTAATATAAATATATAGAAACGTCCTGTATTGCTGCTTCAACCTCCAGTATTTGTCTACTTAAAGGCAGCACCATCTCCTATCTCACCCGTAGCCTACTTCAGACTTGAAAACTCAGCTGGGCAACTGATCAGTTGAGCACTTCTCATCTTATAAGCTATGGCCAACAATTCTCTACTGTTTTTAATTCTTGCCTCTTTATTATTATCTGGGTTCTTTACCAAGACAAGCAGTGCCTTATCAATTGAAGAAGCAACTATAGATGATCTTCAACTAGCTTTTAAGCAAAACCAACTAACCTCTAGACAACTCGTTGAGTTCTACCTCAAACGGATCCGCAGACTCAATCCGCTTCTTAGAGGGGTCATAGAGGTGAACCCTGATGCACTCTTTCTAGCAGATAAGGCTGACCGAGAGCGCAAGGTCAACACCCCAGGGTCAACTGGTGGTTTGCACGGGATTCCTATCCTGCTCAAGGACAATATTGCAACCAAAGACAAACTGAACACTACAGCTGGTTCTTATGCACTACTTGGATCAGTTGTGCCTCGGGATGCAGGTGTGGTGATGAAGTTGAGGAAAGCTGGAGCTATCATATTAGGGAAGTCCAGCTTGAGTGAGTGGGCTAATTTCAGGACAAATGGCGCACCCTCAGGTTTTTGTGGGAGAAGCGGCCAAGGAAAGGTGAGTTGCTTAATTACTCGCACAAGTCAGTTGTTCAAGCCTTTGTTGAAATGATTCATCACTTATCCAGGCTTCTAACTGCATGTCATGACTGTGCTATGTTAAACATTACCGTCATCTCATGGACTTTTGGAGTTATGTCTGAAACTAACAGATAATTCTGGGGTTTGATTGTGATTATAATCAATCATTTTGTAAAATTCAAAAGGTTTTCTAGCTGTTGCTAAGAACAAACAAGCAGGAAGCAGGATTGGCATTCCAATGCTACATGTTCTGTGACGATTGTGAATGACTTGTCAATTGCTCTGACGACATGAGATAATAATTGTGTGACCTTTATTTGCAGAATCCATATGTTTTGTCCGTGACTCCTTGTGGGTCAAGCAGCGGGTCAGGAATATCAGTGGCAGCGAACTTGGCAGCCGTGTCACTTGGAACCGAGACTGATGGCTCCATCCTATGTCCATCGAGTTACAACTCAGTTGTGGGCATCAAACCCACTGTTGGTCTCACTAGTAGAGCTGGGGTTATCCCCATCACCCCTAGACAGGACACTGTGGGGTAGGTGAATTCTTAGCCAATTGTGATAATTTTACTAGCATCAGCAATGGAGATAATGTGAATCAGTATTTGCTGTATTATACTGAATGGTCAGTAAGATTTATGCTGGTTTCTGGTTGTTACATGTTGGATGGAGCAGGCCAATGTGCAGGACAGTATCGGACGCTGTATATGTTCTTGATGCCATTGCAGGCTTTGATTCAAATGATGCTGCAACCAGAGAAGCAGCAAAATATATTCCAAACGGTGGCTACAGACAATTTCTTAACCCTCTTGGGCTTAAAGGGAAGAGATTGGGGATATTGAGGACTCTATTTTACAATTCGGGCAACGATAAAGGATCCCGTCGGCATCAAACTTTTGAGCACCATTTTCAAACACTAAGGTAACAAAAACCAAGAGTTTTTCTGGTGTCATTTTCGTTTTTTGTTTTTGTTCATAAGAAATTGAAAATAAAATATAAAAACTTGCTCGTTTTTGTTTTTTGTTTTTTGTTTTCAATAAATAAAAAATGACAAGAAGTTTTCAAAACTAAAAACAAAATTTCTCAAAAGTTGTTTTCACCACTGTTATTAAACCCGGCCTGGCCCGGCGGGTCGACCTGGGACCCGGTCGACCCAGTGGCTGGACCGGTCCAAGTTTAATAAAAGACCGGCTGTGGCAACAGCTCAGCCAAACCCGGGCGACCCGAGCGAACCCGGATGAGACCTGGTTTTTTTTTTCAAATGTGGGATTTGAAACTCATTAATATACTCTATGTTCCCAAGAAAAAAATCATGTTTTTTCAATATGGGATAAAAAACCTTTTGGTTTACATACTTCAACTTCAAATGATAATATAATATCTTTTTAATGCGGGATTTGAAGCCCTTTCATATATATACTCTATGTTCCCATGAAAAAAACCATATTTTTTCAATATGGGATAAAAAACCTTTTGGTTTAAATACTTCAACTTAAAAGAATAACATATTATCTTTTCAATGTGGGATTTGAAACCCTTTCATATATATACTCTATGTTCCATGAAAAAAGTTATGTTTTTTCAATATGGGATTTGAAACCCATTAATATATATACTCTATATTTCCAAGAAAAAAGTTATGTTTTTTCAATGTGGGATAAAAAACTTTTTTAGTTTAAATACTTTAACTTAAAAGCTTAACATAATATCTTTTTAATGTGGTATAAAAAACTTTTTAAAATATTCTTTTAAACTTCATAATATGTATAATCTATATTCACATAGATTTTTTCATATGAAATATTAAAAATTTAATTTTTTTTTAATTTTTCCAGGTTGACCCAAGTTGACCTGGGTTGACCCATGAAACCCATGACCCGGCCCCTTGGCCGGGTCAACACCCGGACCGGGTTTAATAACTATGGTTTTCACATAATTAATCTACAGAGTATATGACTTGAGTGGTTATCAAGTTAAGGTCATGTGCGAGACACCTAGATAATTTATGATTAAGTATGATAGTAATTACTTTTTAAAATGTATGGTTTTCATATAATTAATCTACAGAGTATATGACTTGAGTGGTTATCAAGTTAAGGTCATGTGCGAGACACCTAGATAATTTATGATTAAGTATGATAGTAATTACTTTTTAAAATGATTTTTATTTAAAAATTTATTAAAATAATATTTTTATTATTTTTAAAAAATTATTTTTAATATCAACATATAAAAAAATAAAATATTAAAAAAAATTTAAATTTACCCAATCTTCATTTGAAACACAATCCCAAATATGAGCTAAATTCATAATACTTGGAGGTTAGGTCATAACCCAGGAAATAGAGCCTCGGGAGTTGGGTTATGATCCGTCTCCAAGGCGACCAAGGGTTGAGTTGAGAGCAGGACTAGGTTCAAGCCGCCCTAGAGGGTTGGCTTAGGATCAGTCTAAGATGATTGGTCCAAGCCGGGACTGGATGTAGACGTATTCTACAGCATTGGTATTAATTCCAATTGAGATTAAGTGTATTTTCTAAATTAAAAGAAAAAAACTAATTAAGAAAATTGCAAAACAAAACAAGTTCTCTGTTTTTAAGAAACTGTAAACAAAAATAAGAAATTTGAGAATAAAAACAGAAAACGAAAATGATATCAAACGATCTCTAGATTTTTCTAGTAGTAGTTTCAATAATATAATGGCAAATTAGTGCAAGCTGACTAGACATTCTTTATATTTTCCAAAATTAAGACGACAAGGTGCAGTTCTCGTAGACAATTTGCAAATAAGCGACATTGACACGATCACAGCCGGGCAGAATGGAGAATTACTTGCAATGTTGCTCGAATTCAAGCCAGCCTTGAATGAGTATCTAGAACAGTTGGTGGCGTCTCCAGTCCGATCCTTAGCAGCTGTGATAGCCTTCAACAAAAAATTCTCCAGATTGGTTAGTACATGCGCGACTATAATCGGCATACTGAACCAACACGGGTAGAATCCACATTTTGATTTATTTGATTGGTCTTGCAGGAAAAGACCAAGGAATACGGTCAAGAGCTCTTCGAGAAAGCCGAGTTCTTGAGTCGAAACATAACAAACATTGATGCTACATTGAAGAAACTGGTGTCAACATTCAGCAAACTCTCGAAGAATGGCCTGGAGAAATTAATCAAGAAGAACAAACTAGATGCGTTGGTGGCACCTGATTTTAGTTATGTATTATCATTTGTTCTTGCAATTGGACAATACCCTGGGATCAGTGTCCCTGCTGGGTATGACAGTGACGGTGTGCCTTTTGGCATTTGCTTCGGTGGACCAAAGGGTTCGGAGCCAAAACTAATTGAGATTGCTTATGGCTTTGAGACAGCTACCAAGGTTAGGAGGCCCCCTGCATTCAAGCCTTGAAAGCTTAGCGAAATCCCATCGAGACTTGTTTTGATGCTAATCAAGTACTTACCAGTTCAATAATAAAACTCTTATTCTGGGCAAACACCTTAATTGTCAAGCTCTAAACACTTGCAAGTTAACGTGCTGCTTAGCTTTGTGAATCTGTGGTTTGGTGTTGGGCTGGGTTTCATTCCCGGCATGGCTCTTTGAAATTACTAGATGGGCTAGCAGATGGACCCATTGTCTTTTGGAGCTTGCTCCATGACTATGTATAATTGGGTCATCACGCCCACTATATATTATCTTAGATCCACGCTGAATAAAAATTATGAACTTTGTGGTACATTCTTGGATCATCGAGGCTGTCAAAACATTCTAGACTTGATTCTTAAATGGGTTGAGGATTTTGGATGAGGTCCTTGGCAGTCTTACGCGGGCTTCTGTATATAAATTTTCTTCCCTGTTTTTTATTTTCTATTTGTAGAGAGCCGGAGCCGAAGTTTGCCAAGTTACCTACCGCTAAAAGATTTTGTGCTAGTTTATCTCAATAAAAAGATTGAGAGATGGCTTCCAGAAGTTGATGTGGGATAATAAGCTAGATGCCTTGGTGACTCCTGGTGCAGCTGCTGCTCCTCTCCTTGTAATTGATATGGACATATCGCCCATGGGTGAACCATTAGATGACGGCATTGTGCTATTGTTCCTCTCATCTCCATGGTTTTTTCTTCTTCTTTTTAGATCCTTGCTTTTAACCTGTGTTTTTTTTTCCTCTCTAATTGAGGCTGTTAATGACCGTTTCCTTTAAAGTATGGTGAGCAAATTTCAGAACCCATGTCAACAGATAAATAGATACGGACTGCAGGTGTCTCAAAATCGGCATATGCCATAATATCCGCCCGAGTGCTCTATGAATCTGCCTATTCTGGTTCATGCCATCATGCTTCTTGGTTAAAGGTAAATAGCACTGCGTATGTATGCTATCCTCGAACAATCATTGCGATGTGACCTAACCTAATGCATGCTCATAATCTGGTAGTGAGGAGACACAATTTGGTCTCGAAATTGGCACAAATTCCATAATATTCGGCCGAGTGCTCTGTGAATCTGCCTCTTTTGGTCCATGCCATCATATCTACTTCTTGGCTACTGCTTTTCAAAATCCACTGTGCAGAAGGGAAATAGCATTGTGTATCAATGCATCCTTACACAATCATTGCGATGTGACCCAACATGATGCTTGCTCATAATCTGGTGGTGAGGAGACAATTTGGTCCAAGTTTTATCGAAATCTAAATCATATCTAATTAAAAATTAATTAAAATGTCAATAAATGTTATATGTGGAATGATGACAAGAACGAATCCCATTCCATTTAAGGAGTCTAATTACTAAAGTTAGCCTAAATGAAAATAAAAATTAGTTCCAGTTGACTTTAAATTGAAACAAAGATGAAAGCCAGATATTCGGTTCCTAGATAATGTCCAATTGCAGGAACAGATGTTGCCAGACAACAAACCTCAGCCGAACTCAAGATTGTAGGGAACGCGCGAGGGCTCTATATATTTATCATCAAGCTAGGAAGCTGGTGAATTTACTGTGTGTTTGGCTTGGAGATGTGGTGGGTTTTTTTCAAGAATGTAACTCTTTTAAAACACAAACTGGGGGGCCGCTAGAGGAATAAATAAGGATGGCAAGAATGGCAGCATTTGCTTGTACTTCGATCATTTGTACCGCTATTGTTTAAGCATATCGTGAATATCACGAGTAGGCAAGTAGATAAAAAGGAGAATTAATTGATATTATTATTAAATTTAGTTTAATGAATTGTTGATTTTGAAATTTTTTTTCTTGATTTCTTGTTTAATTTAGATTTAAAATTAAATTATATGAGAATTTTTTTAATATTACCTTGACAACTTGGAGATTTTAAATGTAATTCAAACAACCTAAAAATATAATTTAACTTTTAAAAAAAAATTAAAATAACTTTTTTTAAAATACTGAGAAGTCGATAAATTGGATTGGCTTAACAACTAAATTCAGAATCTAGTGATAGATCCACTTAGTTTAAGAACTTTATTAAAAAAAATACTTTTATTTGATTATATAATAATAAAATTAAACACTTATAAAATTAAGTATAAATCAAATTTCGATATATTTATTTAAGATTGCAACAACCTCATATAAAGCAAGTTAAAATAATTTATGAAAATAAATTTAAAATGAAGTAAATATTGAAAGATAAAATTAAAAAAAAAATTTAAAAATAAAAAAATAAAAAAAAATCATTTACTAAACAGCGAAGAAGATGAGTTGATATTCTAACTTTTTTTTTAGATATATTATATAAATTTTTTGAATCCATGTATTTTTTTTTTCCTTCCCGTTTCATTAAAAGAGAAGGGTTTTTTTTGGTACCTCGATAGATTGACATTATCATTGCAAACATTGCGAATGGTAAAAATTACTGGGTCCTATATTGCTTCAGTTGATAAACTAACTTTATTTTATTAAATCCAAATTTCAAAATATTAATAAATTTTTGGTTATTTGATGATAAAAATATATATATATATTATTCATCCGCAAAGGACTGGGGTCAACTAAATAATACATTTCGTAAAAACTAAAATGAAAAGGTTGTACAGAGGTCCTACCGGGAGTCGAACCCAGGTCGCTGGATTCAAAGTCCAGAGTGCTAACCACTACACCATAGAACCCTGGAGTGTTGGTAGGCTCATAAAGCATTATGAAATATTAAATCACCGTATTTATGTGGGGATTGCATTGACATTTTTTTTTTTTTTTGTAACAATTAGACCGAAGAAAATCCAAAAAATGGAAAAGATAAATGTGATTGACAGTCGCAGGAGACCTGTATCTAAAGATTATGTGAATATTTATTTTTGTGTTTTAAAAAAATTATTTTTTTATTTTAAATTAATATTTTTTTATGTTTTTAGATTATTTTAATGTGCTAATATTAAAAATAATTTTAAAAAAATAAAAAATATATATTATTTTAATGTTAAAATAAAATACAACCATTACCGCAATTCTAATCTTAAAAGCTTTTCTTCAAAGAGGTAAGGTGGCAGTGTAAAATCTCGCAGGTTGAGGCCAAGGTAGCACACGACGACTTGTTAGCTCAGCGGCTTTACGGCTTTGCAAATGGGCAGCAAGAATTGGGAAGTTTTTAAGGTGGTAGTGTAAACTGTCAAGTCTCGTATGTTGAGGCCAAGGGAGCATACAAGAACAAGCTCAGAGGCAGTGGCGCCATTTACAATTTGAGATAATTGTCTCCCAGTTCCGTGGCAGGTCCATTCATCACCCTCAAGCCGTTACCTTGGTGTGCTCCTTTTATGCTCTTCATCTCTCTTTTTTGTGCAGACAGAAGTCGAAATGAAGGCAGGTTCAACAAAATTCACAATGATATTCTCTTCTCACTGATTATACAACAGGTGATTCTAGCATAAACCTACAAACTAGAAACGCAAGAACTATACACAGCAAGCGATCAAGATTGGTACAATGCAGATCTATTTCAACAGCACAAAGTGCTAAAGATTCTAGAACCAGGCATGGTTGAACAAGAAGCAATGATTAGCCCCAGTGGCTTGATAAGAAGAAAAACCACTTTATGAAAATATCTAACAAAGAAATTACAACCACTAATACCAAGCAAATATTGTTGTAATCTGACAAAAAGAGAAGGGGGGGAGAGGAACAATAAGTAGCTCAACTTCACTCGCATTCCTTGATGACCATCACAAGATGGCGACATCAAAAGTTTCCTGGCAAGTATAACCTACAATTTTCTTCATTGTCCATATTGCATTTGTTGAGAATAATCAATTAGCTTCTTCAATAGAGGAAAGAGGCTAATCAAAGCAAGTTGAAGCTGTTCTGAGCTATTTACGCGAATACTGATTTGTCCAGCTCCCCTGTTATTTAAATTTGCACGACCAATCAAATTTGTGGATCGTCCTATAGGAATCTGGGATTGTACATTGCAGCCAATAGCGAGATCTCCATGCCAGTCCATGACGGAAAGCCCAAGTGTTGATAATGAACGACCAAGAGGATAATCTTTGTCCCTCAGCTGGACCTCCAGACTGCCACCATAAGCCACATCACCACGACCAGCCATTGCACCACCAGACATTACCATTTGGAACCGTTTACCAGCAATCAATTTATCCTCGACTTTCACTCCAGCTGATAAGACATCACCCAACAGAGTAACCGATAGACCAGCTGTAGCCTTATTTTTCCTAAAATTACTGAACCGAGTTTCACTTCGAAGAGTATAGGCCAAGTCTTTTCCCACAGTCTGCATATCAAACCCCAGTGAGGTTGCTTTTCCTTCTCCATACTTTAAAGAACTTGCTAATTCCATTTGAACATTGGCATCCTTCTTGTCCTTTGTTACCTGGCCAGAAAACGATATAGGGATTTTGTCTTTAACCACAAACAATCTCTCCACATTTATACCTTCGTAACCAACATCATGGTCCCAACCGTGAGTTTCTAGAACTGGCCTCACAAGCCACTGGTTGGAGGTATCGAGGTAACGGTACCTATGAGTGGGATTATCAGAATCAAAGGAAGCAGGTAAGGCTAGATCCGGCATGGGAACAGGAACAGATGCAGCTCCACCTTCTTCCTCTGCATTTTCAGCGTACTCGCTGGGCAGGTCCTTAGCAGCTGCAGCCATTTTCTCCATCAACTTCCGTCGCCTTTTCTCCTCCTTTAACTGCTTTTTCATGAAAAGTTTCTCTCTGTATTCCAACTCATCAAAATATGCCTTCTTCTGAACTTTAGTAAGCTTTGCAATCTGAGCCCTTGTCAAACTTTTAAATGGTGGCAATTCATCATATTCTGATTCATCCTCGGAATCTGATGACTCATCTAAATCATCATCTAAACCATCCTCATCACCATACTGTTCCTCTGGTAGCTTAACTTGTGGTCTTGACTGGAGAAGTGATGAAAGAAGGAACGGTAAAGGAGGTGCTCTTGCTCGAGTTGCAAAAGGCTTCGCAGGTGTACTATCTTGCAACTTCAAAAGTGCATTTGCCTCGGCGAGAATCTTAGATGCAAAAGAGAGCAGCAACAAGTGGGGCTTCCAAACCTGACCATTTGGCAACACTCTCTGCCCTGCCCTATTAGTTCTACATGCTGAGTGATTCTCAACCAATGAAACAGGATTCATGAGTCGCATATCTCCTGCTGCCAGACGAATTGCTTGTTGGACAGCATGTGAACGCTGAGTGACAAACATGTCATAACTTGAAGCAGTTCCATTGGGACCATCAGGTGGAGCTGATGCAGCATGAGTCAGGACAACAATTGCATTGAACCATATAGATGGCCCAAATATGTCGGTGATGGTACGCAAGAGAGGCATATCACCAAAATCCCTGCTTTGCATATCCAACCTGTCAAGATACAACACAATATCTGGAGGAGTTTTCTTGATAAAGCACTTGACAGAGTGAAGGATCTTCTCATTCTGGCGCTGGTCAGACCATGAAGGAAGAAGTCCTGGTGTGTCAATGACTCGTACCTTTATCCCCTGAACAGTACCCACAACATCCTGAACCTTTTTTGTACCCAATTGAAAAGCATCGGTGCCAAACTTCACTTCATCAAATATAGAGTTGATAGTGGCACTTTTACCAACACCTGTCTTTCCAAGAACCATAATTGTACAAGAGAAATCAAGGGGTTCCTGCCCAGCAGCCTCAAGATGCTCTGCCATTGCGCTGGCACGATCAAAACCAGCAACACGACCACCATTTCTACCTCGCAGCTGCTCAGCTAATCCCAGTCTGTATAAAACCTGTGCAACAACAACATTATGGGGAGTCTGCCCAAGTCTATGTGCAAGCCGCAAAAATTTCACCCTGATCATCTGAAGTTTTTCACGTGTCTCATCAAACTCTTCTGATTCCCCGTTTGTAGGATCTTCAATCTGTTGGGATTGCGTATGAGAAACAGTTCCATTAGCACGAAGTTGCGGGGTTGCCCTGGGTGCAGGTTCCAATAGTGGTGCAGCGCGCCCAAGGCCAGCTGGACGAGAAGGTGAGGGGGCTGCACTCAGAGACTTTGCAGATGAAGATGCAATCTTAGGTAAATGCTGAATTTTACGCTCTATATTTGCTGGGGCATTTTTCTTATCCTCCTGACCCTTTTCTGCTGTCTTCTGAGGTGATTCAGTCACAGTAGTGTTTTTGCTGGCTCTGTTGATGTTGTTGTCAGCATGCTGTAATTCAGAACCCTTGTTATCCTCTGATCGCAAAGCAGATGCATGAGCCTGAATCTCCTCATTTCTCTCCATCACAGAATTCTCAGAAGAAGAAGAGGCAAAAACTTCTGGTGCCAGCTTCTCTTCCTCCACAGTCAGTGGGATAGCTGAAGCAGCTTTCAGTTCACTGGTTTTCCCATTTTGGTCTGAATCTATAACAGCTGAAACATCTTTCAAGTTCCCATTGCTACCATCTTGGTTTTCTATGTTTACACCTGCTGAGATGTCCCTGAACTGTTCACTCTTATTTACCTCATTACCAGAATCAAGGCCCACTATTGCACTTTCAAAATTCCCATTTTTCTCAACCTCGTGTTTTATATCTTTTCTTTCCAGATTCTCATCCAATCCTTCACTCTTATCATCTTGAAGATCACCTGATCCGTTAAATAAATCATTGGCCTCCTGATATTCAGCACCCAATTTATCCTCCTTCAGTTCCTCTCTCTTACCATCTTCTGGAAGAATCTCCATGTTCAACTCAATTTCTTGATTGAAATGGGACTCATCCTCACCCTTCAAAGCCTCTGTTCCTCCATTACCAGCAATCTCAGAGACCTCCTCACCTCCACTCATCTCATTGTTCTCTGCTTCCTGAGAAGACTCTCCATCACTTTTCAGTTCATTGCTTGAATCAATTCCGCTATTAAAATTGGCCTCATCCTCACTCCTTAAAGCTCTAGTTTCTCCAT
>Ga0325404_1006937_pt1 | contig 11849 bp, 7 predicted proteins | sample PopdelMetagenome_18_FD_205664 | JGI IMG/M metagenome (GOLD analysis project Ga0325404, IMG submission 205664) | Populus deltoides microbial communities from Bellville, Georgia, United States - Xylem-Control-R1 | ecosystem: Host-associated > Plants > Phyllosphere > Stem > Wood/Secondary xylem... | reverse complement strand
TATTTATTGTTAATGTTGAATTTACCATAGAATTAGTAATTGAATATGTTGGAATAATTATTAATTTTACTTTATTATTGCATGATTTGTGTTTAATTTTTTCCATTTATTTTGATTGTTATTCTAGGGTTTTTTTTTTAATTTATTGTTATGTTGTATTGGCATAATTATTGAATAATTTGTTGAATTGTAATTCTTAATGTTGAATTTACATTAGGATTAGTAATTGAATATGTTGGAATAATTCTTAATTTTACTTTATTATTGCATGATTTGGGTTTAATTTTTTCCATTTATTTTGATTGTTATTCTAGAGTTTTTTTTTAATTTATTGTTTTGTTATATTGGCATAATTATTAAATAATTACTTGAATTGTAATTCTTAATGTTGAATTTACCTTAGGATTAGTAATTGAATATGTTGGAATAATTATTACTTTTACTTTATTATTGCATCCTTTGTGTTTAATTTTTTCCATTTATTTTGATTGTTATTCTAGAGTTTTTTTTTCAATTTATTGTTTTGTTATATTGGCATAATTATTGAATAATTACTTGAATTGTAATTCTTAATGTTGAATTTACCTTAGGATTAGTAATTGAATATGTTGGAATAATTATTACTTTTACTCTATTATTGCATCCTTTGTGTTTAATTTTTTCCATTTATTTTGATTGTTATTCTAGAGTTTTTTTTTAATTTATTGTTTTGTTATATTGGCATAATTATTGAATAATTACTTGAATTGTAATTCTTAATGTTGAATTTACCTTAGGATTAGTAATTGAATATGTTGGAATAATTAGTATAGATTGGGTAAATTGGTTGTGGCTATTGTTAATATGTGCAGGTTTGTGGATTTGGGTAGTATCCGGTATAGGGGAGGTGCTGTCGAATTTTTTTTTTACATTTGAATTTAATTATATAATTATTTGTATCAAATTATGTAGATGCATAGAACGAAAACCAGAGCTGGTCGCTCAGGTGCGGTCGCAGCTAGTTCGTCTAGCAGCGAGGATGATATTTCCTTAGGTGCCTTTCAAGAAGAGGCACCTACACCACCTGCGCCGTCAACCAATGCTGCCTCTTCCAGCGGAATCAATTTACCCACAAGTACGAGGCACAGTGGAAGGACGACCTTTCAATGTAAGTTTGTTAAGGTTTTAGTTTTTTTTTTTAAATTACAACATAATTTATGAAGTAATCACTATTGAATTTATTTCATTTATTTTCAGGTTCACAAACATTGAAGCCGCCCGAGTAATATCATCGGCGTTTAAATCGTCGATGGAGATTCCATTGTTTCAATGGAGTCAGATATCCAAGCATCCTGAATGGATGCCTCAAATCAATGCATGGTTTAACAGGTTTGAGGTTGGTATTAATTTATAATTTTCAGCTTATTAATATAATTGTAAATAAATTATTATTTTTATTTAAACTTGTTTATTTATACAAAGCACAAATTCTGCTGGGACATTGAGCATAACGCTGTTGTGAGGAGGGTGTGGGAAAATCACGCGGCAACTAGGTAAGATCGAAAACAATACAGGATTTTTTAGACAAAATTTTATGTTTCGAAATGTAATTTTTGGTTGCGTGAAGCAGGTTGCGTGATTTTTGGTATGAAGCACAGAAAAAGGCAAAAAAAACCGCGAGGGATAGGGGTTTCCAAGGCTGGAATGATGTTGCGGTTTGGAGGGATTTCAAACCGATATACATCCCGGAAGATATATGGCCGCACTATCTTGAGCACGTGACGTCTGAGTGGTTCACACGACGCTCACAGTCCGGTGCTGGCAACCGGAATCAGCCAATTCATGACAGGGTGACAACGCACACTGGCGGCTCCGTTTCATTTGCTGCACATGCGAAACGGATGGTAAGATTAATTTAAATGAAATATATCGGTAAATTCAGTTGTTATTAATATATCTTTTTTCATTATAGGCTGTGTCTCTTGGACGTGAGCCGAGCCCAATGGAGCTGTTTGTGGAGATGCACGTGCGGAGTCAAGACCGCTAGAAGGGGGCGCAACAGTTCATTGATAACTGTGCTAGCCATTTCGTGGTATGTTTGTTCAACCATTTTATTTTGTAAGTTATTATGTTTATTGAATTTAATATGATGATTACTTTTTTTTATTTTCAGGAGACCTATAATAATCGATTAAAGGAAGGAGAGATACGGGAACGATATTTTGACCCATCCGGAATTCGATCCGGATTTGTGGATGGAGGTTGGATCGTCAGGTGGACCCGATAAAAATCAGGTTTACGGGCTCTCCAACACTACGGCCGACAACTTGCGATCGACCCGTAGTGTTTCAACCGTTGGGAGCTCCCAATCAATATCGAGCTCCCAATCTAAGGACTTCGTGGCCTTGCAGCAACACACGGCTCAGTTCATCGAGAAATACGATCACCTATCAGTGGAGTACGCACAACTCAAAGCGTCTCATGCAAAACAAAGAGCGGAACAAATAGCGGAGTCTGAGCAAATCAAAGCGGAGTATGAACAACAAAAGGCGGCTTATGAATAACAAAAAACGACTTATGAAAAGCTTCGCGAAATGATTATGAACATGGCAAATAGTGGAACATGTGCGCCTAATCTTTTTTGGCCGTATAACCACCAGCCTCCTCCAGGATCTCCTCCTCCTCCTCCAGCTCCACCTTTATACTAATTTGTAATAAACATTATTTACCTTTAAAACTTCATTTAATATTTTTCTTGAAACATATTCAGTTTGTAATGAATATTATTTCACTTTGTTTTTTTTTATGTTTAATATAAATTTTATTTGCATAATTGGTTTGTATTACAATTAATTTATATAGTTTTATATTACATATCCTAAATAATTTAAAAAAAAATTCAGAAAAAAATATTACCAAGGATTTTACTGACAGATTAATTCGGTCGGTATTTTAAACACTCACCGACAGACTTCCTGACGGAATTAATCCATCGACATTTAACACACGTACCGATGAATTTACAGATGGATATATTCGGTCGGTATTTCATAAACTCACCGACCGACTTACCGATGGAATTAATCCGTCGGCATTTAAATGTACCGATGAATTTACAGACGGATATATTCGGTCGGTATTTCATACACTCACCGACACATTTACTGACGGTTAATTTCCGTCGGTAAATCACAATATCACCGACGAAATAAAAATTCATCGGTATATTTCAAGCGGGAATCTTTTTTTTGGCACACAAACTCCATCTGTAAAACCATCGGCAAATGTTTTTTTTGTTTTGCCGACCGATATAGCGATGGAAGGGGGAATCACCGATGAAAGGAAAGCCGACGGACTTAATCCGTCGGTGATAACGTCGGTAAAAAAATCACCGACAAACTTCTAATCACACACCGACGGAATATTTTCGTCGGTAAAACTGTGAAATCTTGTAGTGGGTGTTGGCATAAACATGTGATAATCATGACTCTTCATTCTATACAATATGTCATCCTCCAAATTCACTAATCTAGATATGTTCAAAGTATATCCATTAGGAAAACACAAACTCTTCAGCCATTGGTAGATCAGTAATTGACATTCTTGTTTAAGACGAAGGTGGTTTTGGGCTTTGTGACTCGTGATCCATCATAAACCAACTCTTTATTCTTATGGTGACAAAACAAAGATATATCCATTCTAGTCTTTATATTGTCCTTTGTCTTCCATTTCAAATCTATCATTGTGTTAAAAATGTTTTTTCAAACATTAGTCTTTCAATATGAAAATTCCTAAAAAATACTTCATTTTACCTAATTATAGGTCACACCAAAACCAGAAAACTTATGCTTAACAAATTCAAAACCAAACCCAATGTCCTCGAACTACGAGACCATATCATACAATTCTTCACTTGACAATATTGGTGGTGTAACATCCCTTTCAACTCTACCTATAAAGAAGTCATTTTTGTTATTTCTATACTTGTGATCGGTTGATAAGAATCTTTGATAGCAATCAAAAACTAATGTTTTGTCACCATTTGTTAAGGTGAAAACTTTGTTATTTCTCATATATTATGGACATGCTAATTTTTCATGTGTGCTCAAACCAGAAACCATCTCATAATCCACATCAAAGCTGCCTTCATCTGAAAATTATGTTTCCTCAAGACATCATACATAAAAAAATATCAAATGACCATAACTGATTTAACTCATCAATCAATAATATAAAACAATTATCTATAGTCCTATCCAGATTATTAAGATTGAGTTTGACCATAAATAAAAATATGAACTTTGACCTCATGCTCATACCTGATGGCAAATTGTAAATCGTGAGTATCGCCAGCCAATAATAATATGGTGCAACAAATGACCTAAACAAATTAAAACCATTTGTACATAACGCAACATGTACATTCAGTGGAACCATTAAAAACTAAGGTTGTACTCTTTTAAATTGCTTTTAGGATTCACAATCGGAAAGATGCAATATGACTTCATCCACCACATCATGTGAATTATGCCATGTCATATGCTCAACAGTCTTTGGAGACATGAATAACCTTTGCAGTATATGAGTGATGTGAAGTATCTCAGTTTTCCATATACGACAAGAGTCCTTCCTCTTCGAATTATGGGTTTATACCAAACATGTCCACAAGTTTTGCACTCGGTCAGATCTATATTTTCCAAGTAGTACAACATCTAAAAGTTTAGACACGTGTTGATTTTCTAGTATCCTAGGCCAAAGGGTTTCATCATGGATTTAGTAACATATAAGTTCTCTTTTAGGTAAAATGCTTCTTGCCTATTCAACAATTCTATCGTAATCGACCTCACTCAGCCCATTATTTGACTTGTTGGTAAACACTTGTGCAACAACCAATAATTTACTATGATTTTTCACTCATCTCATATTGGTTCGTCAGAATCTTGTAAAAATTCAAAAAACCTAACTGCTTCTGTATTTGTTCTTTATCTATGATTGAACATTCACCTATTAACCATAATTCATTCTCATTGCATTAATAACCGTACTCTTATAATGATAATTATTATCATCTACAATTTCATTCACGTTGCTAGAACTAAAAGTTGATCCAACCATCCTTTCTACCATGGTCTCGTAAGAAACATATGGTTCTTCGTATGCAAACTAACACATATATTTTTTCATAAACCCTTTTTATAGAAGATGCATTGTAACAACATCTGGATTGAAATTTTTATTTTATTTTTACACGTTTTACATGGACATCTAATACCGCCTCCACTAATTTTTTTCGAATTAGATAATGTGTAATTAATAAAACCCTCAACCCTATTACAATAACTCATCCTGCACAACCCTTCATGCAAAACTCGATACATCTAAGAATGATTATTCATTACTTATATAAAACATATATAGAATATTGCTGAAAAAATGTATTAATTAATAATGTGAACCAAATAAAGTATTGGCAACAACTAATTAGCTATCTTAGTTTAACTCAAATTTATTCAATCAATTTTAACAGTAACTTTAAATCATTATCAATTTTCTCTAAAAAATCAAATTCCTCTAAATTTACCAAAATGTTAAATTAACAATAAAATTGACAAAATATAAAACATAACCATTAAATAACTCATTATTTTTTTCATTATAAAACACCTAAATTACAAAATCAAACTCAATTTCATTCAATGATAAACAAATACAATTTTTCAAATTCTCAAATAAACCCTAACACGTACAAATCATTCATTTATACAATAATTTTTTTATAAGAAAAAGCTATTAAACAAGTAAACACACAAACAAATTGCATATACTATATAAAAATATATATAAAAAAATTAGGTTACAAAAAAAAGGGTTGTTTCACTTACTTCATGTGATGAATCTTCAAAAACAAATTGAAGTAGAATAAAGATACTGATACACTAAGTGATTTACTGATGATATTTTTTCTTTAAATATTTTTGTTTGAAATTGATAATTTTTTGTAGTATTAACATGCTGAGCTGGCATGCTTGGAGTGGTATAATTTCCTCTGTTTTTATATTTAAACGAGTTGTAAACATTTTCTTTTATGAGAGAGAGATAAGCCTTGGCCTTCAGAGGTGGAAGTTTTGTTTGTTGTTCCTCATGAAATTTATATATATATGGAAAAGAAAATTTACCCTTTGGACTTCCAACTTTCGGGCCTGCATGCATCGGTCCTTTCATCCCTATAATTACAACCAAGGTTAAAAAAGATTTGATCATAGCCGCAACATAAACATAATGCATACGGTAATGAATCCTAAAAATGAAACCAGAGAAAAGGTTAAACTAGTTCGTTCACTTTCTTATTAAATTTTTTATTCCCGAATGATTATGAAAAAAGTGATACAAAGTGGATTATTTTAAGGAAAAAGTATTGAACTAACGAATTATGTAAGAGAACATGTGCTGCGTAAATTACTGATCTTCTATTTTAACTACCACATGACATCATTTCACCATCAAGACCTATTGTACATGTTCTCACCTAACCTTAATTAGTCCGAAAGCTTCTATCCTTTGAAAATCCAAAATTGTTGAAGTATAAGAAACCGCAACTTGCCTAGCAAATCAATCATAGATTTGTACCATAAAAAATCCTAGGTAAGGATTTTTAAAGCCTTTTTTTAGCATTTGTTGTAAATAATAATGATAGAGATTGTCTCAATAATGTACTATATCTAGAGGGGATTGGTGACTCGAATCCAAGAGCACCCCAGATGAGTGGAATGCCTTGAAACAGTAGGGTACGACAACCCACTAACCTGCAATTATATCTGTTATCTTTGCAAGTATTTATGTTCCGGCAAGTTCCAACCTTTATAAATCTGTTGTTAATTTTACCACAGCAAGGTGCTGGCTCCATTCAATTCAGATTTCGGTTTTCATCATCGTAAATGTTTTTCACATATTGGTTTAGGTTATAAAGATGATACTTATAAATTAGATAAAGGTTTAAAGTATCAAAACTCATAACAGAATTTAAACTTGGATTAGACAAAAAAATTAAATCATAAAAAAATTGATTTGTCGGGCCTTATTTAATAAAAATATCAAATATTTATAAATAAAATATTTTTTGTTACATGAAAAAGTTATTTTGACATGTTGGACCAAGTTTAATAAAGATATAAAACAGTTCTATACAATCTAGATATTTCTTGTGACTTTCAAGAAAAGATTTAATCCAAATCATATAGCACATGTATATAAACGAGTTTGGCAGACTACTTCGGTTAGTTCTCACTATTATCGTGTCTAAAGGATGGCAGATTCGACAACTTGATGTCCACAATGCCTTTTTCAATGGTTCACTTCGAAAGGTTATTTACATGACACAACCTACAAGTTTTGTAGACTCTTCTCTGCCAAATCATATTGTCTTCTTCACAGGTCTCTGTATGGTCTAAAACAAGTCCATCAGGCTTGGTACACCCATCTGAGTGACTTTCTTCAGACTATTGGTTTTCGGGCTTCCAAGGTTGATACCTCTCTCTTTGTTCTGATGAGGAACATGATATTTGCTATCTGCCTGTCTATGTCGATGACGTCCTGCTTACTGTTACCAACTCTGCCCTAATTCATCGCCTTATTACTTTATTGAGTTCAAAATTTAAGCTCCGCGCACGACTTGGGTTATTCTCATTATTTTTTAGGAGTTGAGGCCACTCCTACCAGTGTAGGACTCAAGTTGAGTCAACATAAGTATGTTCTTGATATTCTCTGTCATGCAAGTATGTCATCCTGTAAACCTGTCGATACACCAGCCTCTGTTTCCAAGCTTGATCTGTCATCTATTATGTTATTCTCAGATCTCACTCGCTTTCGACAAATTGTTGGTGCTTTTCAGTATCTCATGTTTACTAGACTGGACATCTGCTATGTTGTCAACAAGGTATGTCAGTTTATGCATGCTCCTACTGAGAGTCATTGGGCTGCTGTTAAACGTATCTTACGCTACTTGAAAGGTACATCATCTTATGGCATCCACCTTACTCGTGGCTCCTCTTTATCACTTCATGGGTTCACTTACGCCAATTAGGCAAGGAGTGTTCATGATCGAATATCTACTAGTGGATATGTTGTTTTTCTTGGTACCACACCTGTTTTATGAAAATCTGGGAACCAACGCACTGTTGCTCGCTCCTCCACTGAAGCAGAGTATAAAGCTTTGGTTGATGGTACTGCTGAGGTTCTTTGGTTACACTATCTTCTGATAGATCTGTGCTTTTCCCCTAGTTCTATTACTACTATCTGGTGCGACAATTTGGGTGTTACTTATTTGTTTGCTAATCTGATTTTTCATGCTCGAACAAAACATGCTGAAGTTTATTATCACTTTGTTCGTGACCGAGTGGCCAAAAAAGAGATTCAGATTTGATTCATCTCCTCCAAAGATGAATTAGCAGATATCCTTACTCAACCTCTCTTATTCTATATTTGCTCTTTTATGTTCCAAGCTTCATATGGATAACCTACCTTCAACTTGAGGAGGTGTATTATGGAAAGTGTTAGAATAGAAAATATTGTATTATTAATGTATTGACTTATCGTATATAGTATGCTACACCGTAACATATGTACTACTCAAATTATATAAATAACAGAGGTGATTATCTCATTAGATTAAACCTCTCAATTATCACAAACATTGTTCTAACTTTTGCCAAAAAAAAATTCTGCATCTTTCCAGTTGTAAGCATCTGTCATGCATACAATAGGTTATCTATTGTTTCTAGGATACACCACACAACTCCCTATCAGGATAGGTATCGGCAACATAGTTTCCATGTGAATGGACGTTGCAGCAGCAGATGGTCTGTGCTTTCCAGAATAAAGGTAATTGCAAAGTAGATGTTATATTAATATACTAGCTAAATATGATTTCAATTTCAATTTCAACTCGTTATTATAAAAATCATAAAAATGTATTCACAGCGCATCATAAAAATATATTACCGTGTAGTTTAATATGCTTTATTTCATGGCTAAACACAATACCAAACAGATTATAAGGATTTCATGGAAAAATTTCTAAATATCACTTAGTTTTACGACGGAGTGCCAATTTATTCTATTTATATATAAGGATTCGTGCAAATCAATTGGTTCGGAGGCCATGGAGATTGCAAAATGAGTTCAACTCTATTCTTAATATTGTTAAGTATTTCAGGTCAGTTAGCACTGAGGGTCTTGGCCTGGCGGTGGGAGAGGCTTGTCTTCTCCTGCTGCTCGTGGGTTCGAGTTCTCATATGCACGCCTGTCATCCCCGCGGTGCCTTACATGCCTACTGGGTTTGCAGGATGTTCAGTGTGCCGTGGGATTAGTCATGGTGCGCGCAAGCTGGTTCGGACACTCACGTAAATAAAAAAAAAAGTAATTCAGGTCAGTTAGCTCTATCATGTTCCTAGCTAATGAGATTAGTCATGGGTTTACAGGATGTTCAGTGGACCGTGGGATTAGTCATGGTGCATGTAAGCTGGTTCAGACACTCACGTAAATAAAAAAAAATATATAATTCAGGTCAGTTAGCTCTATCATGTTCCTAGCTAGGAAGCTAATGGAATGGTTGATGCCCTAGCCCACGAAAGCTTAGATAGATCATTATTCAGTCGTCTAGCAGCCCACTTTATGGTACAATGACTTCGCTTGCCTTTCATCTGACCGGTCTTCTGTCTTCTTAATGGTTAATACAATTTCGACTATTTGAAAGATTTACAAAACAATAGATTTTAATATATTTTTAAATAAAAAATAATTTAAAAAATAATTAATATTATATTATGAAACACCTCAACATTCAAAAACAATCTATCGCGTTAAACAAATTTTTTTAACAAAAACGAATATATCTCTTAAATCAAACTGAAATTTTGTCAGTAAACACAGAGAGAGCTCATGGTAACTACCGTGGGTGGCTCTTAGAATAACAACTTCCTTTTCAAGAAAACAAAAAAAGAAAGGAAAATAATACTTAAAAAGAAAGCCAGTAAAGTGTGAAAACACTGAGTGACAGATTCCTTCCATCGTACCTCCACCTGAAGAAGGTCCCATTTCCGTACAACTATGGCGTGGCTGGTGCAGATTTTTCCGTTGATTTTTTGTGAGCATATGAGACAGTAGTTCTCAAAACCACGTGGGCCCCTTCCTTGAATTTGACTGAGCTTGATGACATAATTAATTAACCATTCGACATAAATTACATCCCTCAAAGTCTGGTGTCGTCGTCATTATATATATCATAAGATTGTAAATTAATTATTTCACATATTAATGCTTTTAAGAATTCCTCATTTTCAAATAACGAACTAATTATTACAGGATTTTTAGTATTTTATTCGAACTCTAATAAATAATCATAAATTAATTATAATATTTATTTTATATTTTTAAAACATGATTATTTTTTTATAAAATACATGTGAAAAGCTTTTAGAATTTAACTATATACATGAAAACAAAATATTTTTGTTTTTTAAATGAAAGTTTATTTAGATATTTTTATTATTATTTTTGAAATTTAAAAGAAAAACTAGATACTTTTAATATCAGGTTCGTATCTTACAGTGTAAGTTTACGACCCAATATTAGATAAAATTGTTGAAAAACACCTGACGGACCCACAAATGATTTTAAAATGTTCCTTGAAAATAATTCTTTTGTCTTGTTTTTTTTATTTTTAATTTTTTTTTAATATTATCATATTACTTTCATATATCCACGGGCTACTTGGGCCTAAGGCTAAGCCTACCCTGGTCAGGCCGGGTTGGATCGGCTGAAGGCTCAACAATCCCTTTTTTTTTTAGAATGGGTTGGACCCAACCCAACCATATTGGTTGACCTGAAATGGGTCCAACCCATTTTTACCTTTGTTAGCGTGAATTAATTCATGTCCTGCATGTAGATAGGGGAGAGAACAATTACATGGCGTAAAGGAGAGGCATCGCTGATTGTTGGTCTGCTAGTGTGGTTGAGGTGCCGCTAAAGCTTCTCCCGACACCGTTCTTGGAGATTATTGTGTAATGAAAGAAGAAGAAGCTTGCGATGGCACTATTATTCGTGGGTGAGGTAGAAAGGATGAGTTGGTAAAGGAGGTGTTGGTGGGGGTGTAGAAGTTGAAGTCGTGATGGAGAGAGAGAAGAGTAAGACTGGCAAATTGATGCAACCATATTATTCAATAGTTTCACCCACATTTAACTAGTGTTTTGCCTATGTTTTATATATAAAATGCCTTGATATTCTTTGTTTTATGTTTTGAAGGCACTTTTGGATGAAAGATGCAAAAAGGAGCAAGTTGGAGATAATTGGCAGATTTGACCTTCAGTCGATGTTTTGTGCAGAGCGTGAGCTCTGGAGGTTGAAATGAAGTGATTCCAGTGGCATTAAAAATCTTACATCCATACCTTTCTGTACATCTAAGGCAAGAAAATAAAATAAGGAAGAGCATGGAAATCGCAGCCTTCAAAGTCAAATCTTGCAATCTGCCAGTGTTGACCTTCGGCTATTCCAACTTGAATATCTGGAGCTACAGAAGTCCAATTGATGCAAACTCAATTGTTTTGGATTCATGACTCAAAGTTCTATAAAAGCTCCAAATTTCAGCCAAGAACGATGTCATATGAGGGAGATATGAATTTTCAAAGATGGCATCTGAATTCTGCCAGCAAACAGGTTTCGTGAAGAAACGAGTCCAAATTACGTTCTGAAGCATCCAAACCGATATCCAAGTTTTTATTTCAGCAATTTAGCTCCTCTAAGTCAAAGCTTGAAGATTTCATGGAAGGCTATTTCTTCTTTTTTTTAGGAAAATAGTTATTGAAGTACTTAAATGT
>Ga0325404_1006935_pt1 | contig 11850 bp, 10 predicted proteins | sample PopdelMetagenome_18_FD_205664 | JGI IMG/M metagenome (GOLD analysis project Ga0325404, IMG submission 205664) | Populus deltoides microbial communities from Bellville, Georgia, United States - Xylem-Control-R1 | ecosystem: Host-associated > Plants > Phyllosphere > Stem > Wood/Secondary xylem... | reverse complement strand
AAGAGTATTTAAGTAATTTTACTTTTCAATTTTTTTTTAAAAAAACCGAGCTACCCTTTAATAACTATAGAATGAAAAATGAACCAGTAAAAAGTTTATTTTACCGTCCAAGACTTCGTTCATCCAATATTTGTTTTTTTTATAAACAACAAAGACATAGATTTATTATTCTAATCGATATTGAATCACGCATTTGATACAATAATTTTACCGCACAGCTTAGGTTTTTGTTAGTTAAAAAGAATACCCATACCCTTCTCCCCCACAAACAAACAAACTGATCATGACATTAAAATTAGAGAAACTCCTCCTTTTTTAATACCCGCCATTGAGCGAGCACACAACACACATGCCACTGCCATTGCCATTGAAAAGCGCGAATCTCTCTCTCTTGACTCACTATAATGTGGAGAGGCAGAGAGTTGCCACAAGCAATACATAGCGAAACTTCCAGAATGCCGGAGCTGGTGTGCCACCGCGACCAGATTTCGTCGAGAGCAGGATTCAGAGCTCGGGATGCAAGTCCTGACTCTGTAATTTTCACTTTAGAATCCAACTTCAGTCTCTTCTCTTCTACTTCTGCTAGCGTCGATCGCTGCTCTTTTGCTTCCGATGCTTATGATCATGAATATCTCGCCTCTGAAATCTCTCTGGTAAACTCCTAGCATGCTGTTTTTCTCACTAGAGCGGCGGTTTTTGAGATTTAGCGGCGATATAATGAGGTTTTTTTTTTTTGGAGTGTGCAATGCAGCATTTGGCTGCACATGATCAACAAGAGAGCTATTGGAGTGGTCCAGATCCAAACAAACTGAATACAGTAAGGAATAACAACAAGCAGCACACTCACACTCACACTCACACTCGTCCCTCCAGAAAAGCAGAAAAAGCGAAAGGTACGTCCAGCTAAGCCAACCATTATTATTGTTGTTGTTATTATAATTTTCCAGTGCAAAAGCTAACAAGTAAAAACAGAAATACAAAATTTAAAATTAACTGTTTCCTTTGTTTCATTCAATTAAAAAGCAGTTCAAAAAGAAGAAGACGATAATAATCTCCTAGATTCAGCAAGAAGCTCCTTCTCTCTCGCTCTCAAAGGTAACAACCAAATCAAATTATAAGTCCAACCTTTTCATTTTTCTCAATTTGATTTAATTAATTAATTTAATGTAGAGTGTCAGGAGAGCAGATCCAGATCTGATGCAATTACAAAGAAACCGGATAGGCGGAGACCTGCATCACTAGATCTTAATAATGTCGTTACATCTCCTTCGCCGCGATTGGGTAACATGAAAAAGAGTATAGTTTATTCATCTCGAAAATCCGGAACATTTCCTAGTCCTGGAACTCCAAATTATCATTCTAGTGCTGGGATGCAGAAAGGTTGGAGTTCAGAGCGAGTACCATTGCCAAATAATAGTAATAGGCGCCAAGTCATGAATGCTGCTGCGGCTGCTGTTTCCCCTTTTAATAATAATACTAATAATAATAACAACGGGAGAACATTGCCGTCCAAATGGGAGGATGCTGAGAGGTGGATATTTAGTCCTGTTTCGGGAGATGGGTTTGTTAGGAGTTCGATTCAGCCTGCTCAGAGGAGGCCTAAGTCAAAGAGCGGACCACTTGGACCATCGGGGGTTGCGTATTATTCCTTGTATTCGCCTGCGATTCAGGTGTTTGATGGCAGGAATATGGGGAATTTCATTGCTGGTTCTCCGTTTTCCGCCAGTGTTATAGCTGCCGATGGGTTGGCTGTTAAATCAAACGGGAGCCATGGTGTTGCATTTCCTATGCGGACAGAGCCTTGCATGGCTCGTTCGGTTAGCGTGCATGGTTGCTCTGAGATGTTAGCTCAGTCTTCTTTGCCATCCCAAGGTACGAGTTTGTAAACTTCAGCCTGGTTTCTTGGATCTGTTTTTTTTTTCTTTCAATTTTTATTTTCTGTTTTGGAGGGCTGAATTATGCTGTATCTATAGAAGTTAGTAAGTTTGTTGAAACTATAACACTTTAAACAAGGAATTAGACAGTGCAAATCGCATGGGTGGTTTGATTCAAAATGCCTGATATGTTCATCTCACTAAAATCGTTTTTAGAATCTCTTCAAAGAATCCAATTTTAATGGCAAGCATCCTTTGGCATGCGATTTAATTATTTTGTTCTTGTTGCTTGAAAGGTAGCTCAAATGGTTTCGATGAATAACTCAATATGACAATATTATATAATTATGGGAACAATGCTCTAATATATATATATAAATTTTTTTTCCCTCCAACTGTTGATCCATTCTTATCTTGCAGTATCTAACTTTCCATGTCACCGTTAACTAAAAATCAGATGAAAAGCTTGATGGTGTCAAGGATGCAGCAACTGATATATCTCGCGATGTTTCAAGAAGGGACATGGCCACCCAAATGAGCCCTGAAGGTAGTAATCATTCATCTCCCACCAGGCAGCCATCATTCTCCGTCTCCACTCCCTCTTCCCTACCTATTGTGGAACTGCAGGGTTTCAATTCCTCTAAATCTGAGGTCAGGGATGTACAGGTGGATGAAAGGGTTACGGTCACAAGGTGGTCTAAGAAACACAGAGCCCGCAACCATGGAAAAAGTTCAGAAATTGTTGATGACTGGAGAAAGGAAGCTGCTGATGCTCTGTCATCAGGTTTGGATGTTTCGGAGGCTGGAGAGAGCATTTCAAAGTAAGTCTTTCTATGGAATTTTCGCAATCCTTGAGTTTTATTAGGCCAGATTATGATTTTGTTATGAATGTAATGCAATTGAGTACTAAAATTAAGACTCTACTAGGATAATTAAGGACTAAATTACAATCAAACACCAGATCCTTTGAACAGAAACCATAATTTCATTGATGGATAAATAGAGCTTTTGTATTTTTTTTAGGGTCAAAAGAGAGGAAGCCAAAATCACAGCATGGGAGAACCTGCAGAAGGCAAAAGCTGAGGCAGAAATAAGGAAACTTGAGGTTCTTTTCTTCCCCACGTGTTTTGTCCTCTAATTTTGATTAAAGTTGAAGGATTAATTCACTTAATGATCAGCCTGGGTGCAGGAGAGAAGATATTTTTTCTACTATTTTTATAATCTTTTGAAAGCTTTGCCTCTACGTAATAAGATATTGGTGTTAGATAGAATATCAGAAAGTCACAACCTTTATTAGTTGCAGGACATATATCAGCACTGTAGAATATTGCGCTCAGATGTCTAAAATGAGAAACTTGGCTACATTAATTGTACATCCTTGCAGTTTGATAACTAGGAAGGGGATACAACACATGATATGAAACACATGTTTTCTAAGTTTTGGGGTTTTGATGAACAAAACTTCCATGTAGAATTGATAGCCTTTTAGCCGTGCCTGAGTATTTGATTAACTGAGCAATGAACTTTTTACCTGGATTCTAAACTTTTCTTCCTCTAAACTATCAGTTAATATAATATTGTATCATGAAAAATACAAAAAGAAATCTATATTGATTGGTCACTGAGATTCAAGATTAATAGGTTCCAGCTTTAACCACTCATATTTAACCACTCATATTTGTTTCTATGTTTTGTAAATTTAGAGGCTTGTGCATTTTGTGGCCTTAACTGACTCAATTTCAGATGAAACTTGAGAAAAAGAGATCATCGTCTATGGATAGAATTATGAATAAACTGAGATCAGCTCAAAAGAGAGCCCAAGAAATGAGGAGCTCGGTGCTAGCAAACCAGGCACATCAAGTTTCCACAAACTCTCGTAAAGCTATATCGTTCCGTAGAACCTGTCAAAAGGGTTCCCTGAGTGGTTGTTTCACGTGCCATGCTTTCTAATATCTCATCCAGCTATATGTTCCTACGCTTTGATCGACATAATACCTGGTAATTACTTCGAAACTGCCTTTTGTTTCAGATTTTTTTTAAAATTTTTCTTGCGCAAAATTTGGTTTCTTGTGAAAGGTTTTACCGAAAACCCCTGGCATACCTGCTGGCTCTGTCTAGAGTCTGAAGAGCTTTGCTACTTTTGGTCAAATATTGAAAAAATATGTTGACAATTAGTTTGTTTCCATTATTTAAGTTGTCCATATAAATTGTACACATAAATAGAGCCAGGAAGGTAGAGTGCTCTTAACTTTAAAATGCTTCAAGTCTCATACAGAACGCATTTGGACATCCCATGATTTGTTTTCGTTGTAGCTTTTAAGGTATATGTTTTTCCTTAAAACTACCTGGCGGAAAAGTTAGGGCTGGCATAAAACGTTTTGTCGTTCCTAAAAGGTGAATCTGTATTTATAGAATACCAAGTCTGTATATGATCCTAACAACTATCTTGTAATTTGTTGAAGGTTTCTTATATCCCTGTCCAGGTCAAAGTGGAGGAAAACTGTTGGCGCATGAAGAACAATTACTAGGATTAAGTTTTCAGATGGGACGCAAGACCCTGGATGTGACAGTCCTGGTATCAGAATTTTCATGAAATTTGACTTATAATGATGATTTTTCAGAGAATACAGAAACAAGTTTTTCTGAAAGATGTATTTGTTTCAGATTTCAATTGACACCCTATAATTGTTGTAGATACATGATATATACAAGAGTATAAACTTTTCTAGGAAGGAAAGCTTAAATTAAGCATGGCATTTACAACACATTTAAGGAGGCATGATTCTCCTGTTAAGACCATGATTACGTTGCTATTATGGCCAAGACTTCAGCGTGAGAATAAGTATTTAATCATGTGCTTTGATTCTTGGAATTTGATGCTTGATTGCTGATCACTTTAGATTACTTCCCTTATATGCCCCCGTAAGATGGAGGAGCCATTGACTAATCCAATATTGTTCCTGAGGGAGTCAAGGCGTTGTTGCGAAAGTGGTTTTGTTAAGAGGTTTGCAAGCTGATCTGCAGTGTTAACATGGTGCACATCGAGGATCTTCTTGCTAACCAGATCACGGATGAAATGGAGATCAATCTGAATGTGTTTCATTCTTGAGTGCTGAATGGGATTAAAGCTAAGATTTGTGGCGGCGCCCAAATTATCACACAATAGTGCCGGTGAAGCAATTGATAAAAAGTCTTTGTTCATTAAATAGCGATATCAGCCATACTGTTTCAGAGGCTGCACTTGCAAGGGAGCGATATTTAGCCTCTGTTGACGAACGAGCGACAACTCTTTGTTTTTTGGAACTCCAAGAAATGGGATTGGATCTAAGAAAACAAATATAAGACGTCGAAGTACGATCATCCATCGGAGTATGTCGTAAGTGTAAAGATTAATCGTTTCTGAATCTGGATCCCATGGAAAATCATGTGTTTCAGATAACAAAGTAACCTCTTAGCAGCGGACCAGTGAATTTTCGTGGGGTTGTGCATGAATTGGGACAATTTGTTAACTGAAAAAGATATGTCCGGTCTTGTAAGAGACAAATATCGAAGACCCCCAATCACTCTTCGAAGCTGTGTGCTGTCAAACGAGTCCGTGCCATCATTGAGCTTCAAAGTCATGCTTGTAGACAGTGGTGTAGAGATTTCCTTAGCACCTAACATATTCGTTTTTGAGTGCAGCTCCTAGATGTATTTACGTTGGGAGAGAGAGAGACCAGACTTTGTGGGAATCACCTCTATGCCCATGAAGTAATGAAGGTCGCCCATGTCTTTCAAGGAGAATTGAGTACCTAGATGATTAATAACATCACGTGCAAAAGATCGATCACTTCCCGTGAGCACCAGATCATCGACATACACTTGAAGGCAGCACAGAATATCGTTGTTGTTGTAGATAAACAAGGAGTCTGTCCTGGAATTTTTGAACCCAAGTTTCAGAATGTCTTTCTTTAAGGCAGAATACCAGGTATGAGGGGCCTATTTTAGGCTATATATTGCCTTCTTTAACTTGTAGACATGCTGAGAATTTGTGTTATCCTTAAAGCCTGGTGGTTGAGGCATAAAAACGATTTTAGTTAGCTTGCCATGTAAGAATGCATTGTTGACATCTAGTTGATTCAAGGACCAGCCTTACATAACATCAGCTGTCAGAACTGTCCTAATGGTGGCAGGCTTTACAACAGGACTAAAAGTTTCTTTGTAGTCCAACCTAGGCCGCTGATCATATCCCATGGCCACAAGCCTTGCTTTGAAACGGTCTACTGTCTCATCTGGTTTCCTCTTCACTCGAAACATCCATTTACAGCCTATTGGTTTACAATTAGCTGGTTATGGCACCAGGTTCCATGTGTCATGTTTCACAAGTGCTGTAAGTTCCTCTGACATTGCAATTCTCCATTGAGGCTCACGGAGAATAATTTTCCAAACCTTGAAACTACACTTTGAAAACCTCGGCGGATGAAGTGCTAGCTAGGGTTATTATAACTTATTTTGTCACCTCGGTAGTTGCTTCTAACTTCTTTTAAGTAATTGCTTTTCTGGAGTCCTGAAGATGGAAGGGCTATGATTAGTACCCCATCCGAGTAGAATTGGTATAATCTTGAGGACACTGTGCTGATAATCCTGGAATTACCAACCCTACCACCCTTTGCAGTGTGTAAACCAGCCTTCTCTATAATCTGGACCCTTTATGCAGGGGATCATAAAACTTCTAATCAGCTCCCAAACAGCATTCAAGAATTTGGGTATGGCGAAAAACAAAGAGAAGTAGTTCTTGTTCGGCTCTTCTGGCATAACCTGTGTCCCAATTACCATTCACAATTCATTAGTGGCTCATCGAAAGAATACCTAATTGTGCTAAGATAAGTTTTGGTTAAGTAATTTTGTTGTGAAGGGGGAGAGAGACGGAACACTGATCTTCTTCTTTATACCAGCTAGTGTAGTCCCTGCGTTCCCAAAAACAATTGTAAAAGAAAACTTTGTCATCGAAAGGCAATCTTGGAACCGTGTCATTGCAATAGATGAATCTCACTTTATTCCTTTTTCAGCTCTCATTTATCATATATTCCCCAAATTGATCGTCCCCAACCCCAGGTTGCCCAAACGTGTAGACCCCTTCCAATCTCTCCAAGAACCTAGCCTCCTCGTGTATAATCAACACAGCCATAAACAATATGGCCAATGCCCCACCCAAACTGTGCCCTGTCACTATAAATTTTGTTCTCTCATTGTTGTACAGTGTCCCTCAGCTTTTGTCTAATTTCATAGAACGCAGACAAGTGGTCATGATCTTGTTTCAAAAATTTCCTTAGGCCAGTTAATGTTTTGCAGGCCCAGGGCTCTCATAAAGCCACGGTGGACCTGACCAATGCCTTTAAACATGTACCACGAGATACACACACCTGTGGCCCATCCAATGATGGTTCGGTCCCTCTAAAAGCTACCAGACCACCACAATTAAATTCGGGTCAACCTTTGTATCTTGGAGCATGAAGGCATGCGTTGAAGCCTGGTTTTGAATGTAAAAAAACTTCATTTTTCTAAAAAAGAGGTAGGATTATTTTCATTTTTTTAATCAAAGAATCAACCCTTTGGATATTGAATGCAAACCCTCAGTCTAAAAAAAGGGGTAGCAGTTTTGATGTGAGAAGGGAGAGATTTTCAAATTTTCAATTATAGGGTTTATGTGATTTTTTCAGTGAAAATGTTGTTTCGTTGAATTGTTAGTTGATGAGTATGTTAATTGATGAGAATAACAACCAAAATTGAAGGGAAAACTTGGACAAAAATCATAAATAATTGTGCTCTTGTGGCCAGCCACGGGGGAAAATTAGGAAAATAAAAATTTGTTTTTATTCCATGGTATTATATGTTTACTAGATTTCTTGTGTGAGTAATTGTGTATAGGAAATATTTTTGGGGGAAGTTGTAAATGTGAGATTTTATGTGATTATATGATATTGAAATGCTTATGGTTTAATAATATTGTGGAAGCCTTAGAATTTATAAATGAAGTAGAACGCTTGATGGAATAGATATCTGGCATGTTGTGATCATGTATGTGTTGGAAAATAATAGTTATTAAAATTAGGAGATTTAGAGAAACTTATATTGTACGTTATGCAAAAAAACTCCTGTGTTATTTGAGTTAAAGGACGATTAATTGATTTATGTAGGATGAAATCATGAAAGAAATTGAAATAAATCAATGGGTAAGTAGTATCACCGAGGGCCATCAATAGGAGAAATTAATATTGGGGGGAAGGGAAAATTGGTTCAGATTTTGTGATATTTAGGTTTATTAAATGTGTAGGTCAGAGAAATTGTATGCAAGATAGGTTTTTTAGGTTGTAAATGTGAATTACACAAATGAGAAATTGCATCGAAGGACAAAACTAAAAAAAAAAAAAAAACTATCTCTTGCATCTGTTCAAATCTATTTCTATCATTTTTATTTCCTGGCCTTCAACAGCCTTGAAAAAATATTCACCAAAGGTTTGCAACAAAACAAATTCGGTAAACGATCTTAATTTCCTTTTTCGGTACACATTCACAACAAAACACTACAAAATTTTACAGTTTTATCGACGAAACATTTCTGTCGGTGTATGATTATAAGTTCGTCGGTGATTTTTTTACCGACATCATCACCGACAGATTACGTCCATCGACTTTTTTTTCATCGGTAATTCCTCATTCTGTCGCTATAACGGTTGGAAAAATAAAAAAATTATTTACCAATAATTTCACAGACGGAATTTACACGCTAAAAAAAATTCACTAATACTCAATAAGAACTCTTAAAATCCTAATTTCCTTTCAATTTTTTTTGTTGGGAGCTTTTGGATGTTATTTAAGGTACGCTTACATCCTTTCTAATCTCTATACAAAGGACATCTTGTATTTTGAAAGGCAATCAATATGCCGATTACTTGGTTAAGATTTTTAAATAGATGTATTTTTTATTTTATAAAATATAATTAATAAATATATTTTTTATTTTTAAAATCTTTTATTAAGTGGAAACTCTGGACGATTTTCCAGATAGCTATTACCTTAAATCACATGCGGAACGCAGACTTGGAGATCGAAGTTGGAGAAAAAGTCCAAATACGTTGACTATGTAGATTGAGTTTCACGTGTCAAGGCGGCCAACGACGTCATCATCTTGCCACGTTCGAAAAATAAAGCCCACCTCTTTGTCAGATTTTCACGTGGATTTCTCATGCTCCCTCGACAATGGCGATGCCATCACCTCCCATCTCATCAAATCTTCGCGCAATCATTTCCGAGGAAAACCAAGATGCTTTCTTATCCCAAAACTGTGCTCTCGTTCATCAGGGCAGGAGCAATTATCGACGAAACAAAAATAGTTAAATTTTAATAAACCATTGTAAAATACAACACAATCAAATTATCAAATAGATCCTTGGTACGCTATTACAAATCTATAAGTATTATGGCTGGATTAACATGACTTTTGAACTCCTTATCAACTAAGTACAAAGTAAACCTTTCGAGGAAAAAAATAATAAAAATTTAGACGAGGACATTAATTAATAAGCAAACACATGAGAAACGAGAAGTTATATGATATGATGCTTATAAAATAACCAGTAATATTTTATTAGTTATTAAGATTATCTTGTTATTTTGATGGAGCATATAGCTATTTCCCAATCCCCAGCATTACAACTCAAAATTCACAAACCCATCCCTTCAAGATTTGTTTGTGATATGATATGATGCTTATAAATGATACTAGATTTGTACAAGATTTGAATATATTTATTATGCTCGATCATTAGTTTTTCAGGATTGTCTCTTTGTACTGCCGTAGAACGTGGATTGCAAAGACTTTCAGCGGCCAAGTGTGTCCCAAAATGACGGTAAAAGCTGGAAATTCTGTGGCACGACCAAGTGGGTGAACAACTGGTCTATCTGTAAAGAAGCCATTCTAGATTTTTCTCGGCAGAGATATCAAGATTTTTTGTGCATAGTCTATCAACCCACTAGCACTTATTATTTTCTTTTCCTGGCTGATTTCCCACAGGGAGCAGCATGTATAGCAGCGAGAAACTCTCTTCCTTTGCCAGATGCAATAATACCATCATTGCACTTGTGTCAATATTAATACCAGAGACAAGGTTCTTCATTTTCTTTGGTTTGAATTACGCGATTTTGAGTGCGATGAAATCATCACAACTAGACATATGTAAGGGGAGATTTTTAAATGAAAAAAAAAAGAAGGAAATTAACTAAGACAATGATTGACATGTTCACCTAAGATTTTGAGCATTTGTACACTGTATTCAGAGATTGTAATTATTGATGTCAATACAACAAGGATCACAGTGCCTCAAGATTTGAAGATAGAACAAATAGCCATGCATAAAAGACAGCTCTTTACAACCCCACTAGCTAATAATATCACTACTCACTAGAAAAATGCATTTAAAAATCCAGCTCACCACTCCCTTCATGAGCTAATGATCATCAGTACCATAATTCTGAACATTTTGACGACGACGAGCAGGCGGTTGGTGATATCCTTTTCCCATTGGAAGGTAACTCCCGCTAGTCATTTCCACAGGAAATCCAATCCCAGTTGTTGTTGTTGTTGGCCTATTAGCCTGAGCTCTCTCAAGTGACTGCACTTGAGTCTTCAAGAACTTAACATAATGAATTGCCTCATCTAACATAGAGGCAGTGTCCATTTTAGTCCCTCCAGGGACTAGTCTTTGAAGTATCCTTATTCTCTCACTTATCCGTTCTCTTCTATGGCGTGCAGCAACACTTTGCGGATCTTTTGATATCTTCACGTTCCTACGTTTTGGTGGCTTCACTGATTCTGGGTCTATTTGAATTGGCTGCATGGCTGCAATTCGAAATATCATCTCCCTCATTGTTGCCATTGAATTCTTCTTTTGTGATGGTGTGGCATAATCATTTGCCTCCGGTAATTCACCAAGACCTCTCCATCCTGACGAAGATGGACTGGGAAAGAAATCTTGCGGGGATTGGTCTTGAGTCGGGGTACTGTTGCTATTAGAAGATAGAGTGGATTGTAGGTTCATAAATGGAGGTGAGCTAGCATTGTGTGGGTTATCAGTGTTGAAATGCGAGATGGAGATATTACTTGCACTTGCAGCAAGAAACTCTGTTGGGGATAAATGATCAGCAACATCGTTATAGGAATCGTAGAACTCGGGAAGCTTGTCCATCAGCATCATCATTTCCATCTGATCTTCTGTTGCAGACCTTAACTGGTCAATTTCCATGGCTTATATATTTTTCAGCACTCTCTTTCTTACAAAAGAGAGAGTGTTTGAGGGAGAGAGAAAAAAAGGGTAAGAAGATAAGTGAGAAACGTAACTGAGAGACAGAGGGATGGGAAAGATAGAGGAGAAGAGTGTGTAGACAGACTAAGAGTTGTATCAGAATTTGCAGCGGAGAAAGAAGAAAAGTTAAAAAGAGTATGGAGAGGAAATGAAAGTGAAAAATGAATAAATAAGAATTTCCCCGACAGAGAAGAACTGTTGGGGTCTGTTCTCAATTGTTAAAACGTTGCCTCAAAATTCACCTTCTCTGCAGAAACCCTGAACCCCACTCACATAACAGGTGTCAGAAATCTCACCAGTCTCCTTTAAATGAGATACTCTTCCTAGTTGGCGGTGAGAATCCAGTGCCGCTGGATGTATTGGTAATGCAAACGTAAGCACTGGGAGAGACCTACTGTATTATTATTCAACGTGTTGCATAATCCTGATCATGACAGCATCTACCCCCTAAATTAACCTCCTGGCTCCTCCTCTCATAGAAACGGAACGCTCTTCGAGACGGATCAGGTTCTGCTGAACTGCCCCTCTACATGTGCTGGGCCTGCTGGCATTGCCTAAAGAGCTTTCCAAAGAGAGAACCGCGACTTTAATGGCCGCCCTTTCATCACTACCTTAGCTGCTTTAGATGGATAGAA
>Ga0325404_1006934_pt1 | contig 11851 bp, 9 predicted proteins | sample PopdelMetagenome_18_FD_205664 | JGI IMG/M metagenome (GOLD analysis project Ga0325404, IMG submission 205664) | Populus deltoides microbial communities from Bellville, Georgia, United States - Xylem-Control-R1 | ecosystem: Host-associated > Plants > Phyllosphere > Stem > Wood/Secondary xylem... | reverse complement strand
ATAAAAATATTCACAAAAACTATGATGATTTAAATAAAAAAATATTTTTAATAAAAAAATTTATGTAATGAGTATTATTCACGAAGCTAGAATGGAGAGCCCTTCAAAAACAAATATTGGGAGCCCTTCAAAGAATTTAAAATGTGTATATAAAATAGTAGTTTAATAATATTTGACTGTAGGGATTAAGGGGGAAAAAAGGTATAGAAAGGATTAAAATTTTAAAAAAAATGTCAAATAAAAATTCGTCGGCCGGTAAATAGACAAAAACAAGAGAAGACGATAAGAATGTCCATCAAGTAGAAGCGGATCTCAGCCGCCAATTTGCTCCCGTAACTTCCGTTGATTCGCGGGGCCCAAATCCACGCTCTGTAATCGCAATCAACGGTAATTTCCTGGCCCTATAAATCCGGGAAACAGAACACGTAAGAGGGAGCATTAACTCTAGCTCATGTGACTGCACGTTCCAATATGACAACCTGCCATGTTAGGACCCACCAGCCGCTGCTCTCCTCAGACCTCACATGAAATGCGACTGCACGTGCTTCGTCTCGGTGGTCCAATAAAAAATCACCACGTGGTTTATCGAGTCACTTCATCGTAGCCACCGTCGTATTGGCTGCGTACAAAAGAAAAGAAAAGATAAAAAGCGGGCGAGTTATTTCTCTCTTGGAGAAAAGCTTGGGTGAAAAAAAGAAATGAAAAATAATGCATTTTGCCCTATAAAAGTTATGCTATAACATATTTCATGTGTTGAGTGTTCTTTTTCTTTTTTCTTTTTTTAATTTTTTTTTTTATTTTTAAACAAGTTCAACCGTTCCATATTCCCACCTAAATTGCCCACTCTGTTTTTTCGAGATCCATTTAATTAATATAGAAAACTTTTGACTTCAGAGGGAAAAAAAAAAAAGTGTAACAGTCACCCGTATCTCTAAACTCCAAAGGCTGTCAATTACTCTATGATAGCATCACTTTAAAATGAAACGTTATTAAAGTTTTTAATTACCAGGAAAGAAAACTTTTACGTTAAATGGTATTTTCTTTATTTTATTTTTAAATTTTCGTCTAAGCAATACAGCACCTACATTGAAGTCATCCCATTGATGGGCAGGGTATTTTAGTCCGAATAGAACGTTTTTGGACCTTCCTCTTTGTGAATCTAAACAAATAAAGTCAAACAAACTTAACTTCTTACCGGTCCTAAAAATCAAGATGTTTAGAAATAAAACGGATGTATTGAATAATTGATTGATCTTGTAGTTTAAATAATTTGATTCATTTTTCATAACCCAGAATATTGATAATTCATAACAGGTAATGTTTGGTAAACTAGGTGGCCGGTAATTATGATAGTAACAGGTGGTGCTTGGTAAGTCAAGTGACTGATAGCTGGTACCTGCAAAAGATCTAAGTATGTGGGGACTCTCCGATGGTAAAGTCGGTAACTTTGTGAAAAGAAAAGGTGCACTGATATTTTAAAGAGAAAGACTATGAATATATGTATGCTAAAAATATTGAGAATGAAAAGATTGTGAACCTTTACTTGAAGGATTCATGACATATTTATAGCTCATGAATCTTGTCTTTTTTATGGAAATGAGGGGTTGAAGTGCAATTTCATTCTTGTGATATTTTGAGTTGTATTCACTCAAAATAATACGCAGGTCACTCCAAATTTGAAAGGATTTTATTCTTTACTAATCTTTCCGATCTTTCTTTAAAAATATGACCTAAATGTTTATGCAACAAGTAAGAAGAATGTTTATTTACTAACAACGTTTAGTACCAATATTATGATGCAAGGTACAAAGAGTTTCAACAAAAAGGTTATCAAGGTTCAACTTGTATAAATCATAAGAAATAATACCACAACCAATGAGGTGATCTGTTTAAACAAACTAAAACATTCATTCCTAGAACAAAAAAATATCTAGCTTTATCAAATTTGGATAAAGAAACTAATTTTCGAGAAGCTAAGGGTACATAAAGAGTTTGAAAATAAATCTAAATGATATCTTGTGTCTAAAATCAAACAATCTTTTCTAATGGCTTCAAATAGAACTCTAACTCTTTTTCCTATGAAGACAAAATTTTCATTTGGGTTTGTGGTTTGGATTGAAAAAAACCCATGCATCGTATTAGAAATATAAGTGGTACATCCTAAATCAATCCACCAAATATTATAACTTAAGTTAAATTTGATTCAAAACATACAAAAGCACTAAATTTACCTTTCTTTTCGAACCATGCCTTATATTTCATGCAGTTATTCTGAAAATGTCCAAGTTTTCCTCAAAAGTGACATTTATCTCTTTTATGTTCCTTCTCACAAGCTTTGAAAAAAGAATATTTATCTTAAGTGGTCTCTGTTTACCCTTTTCCATGTTGTTTACCGGTATTCTTTCCAACTCCTTGATTACTTACAAAATGAATTAAATGAATTCTTTAATTCTTAAGCCTTATTTCTTCTTTAACAAACATATTGTGCAGCTCATACACATTTCATTTATCCTTCATAATATTATAGTTTATTTGCAAAGGATCATACTCAGGAGGTAACAAGTTGATAATAAATTGCACAATAAAATTCCCATCCATGTTCATTCCTAATAACTTAAGTCTTTCTGTAATATTTATAATTTCAATTACATGCTCATGTATGGTACGAGAACCATCAAATTTCATGATGGTTAACATAATTAATAATATAACAGCAAGTGACTTATCAGCAGTTTGAAAATGCTTTTCGATAAATATCATAAATTCCTTAGCCCTTTCAATTTCAGGAAGAACAGACTTGATGCTATTAGCTATACTCATTCACATAAATATTAGGTTTAGTCTTCTTTATCTTTCCAAAGCTTTATGGAAAGATTTTTCTTCGACAATGCTTATGTCAATAATATCAGTGGGTTTCTCTACTTTAAGAGCTAAATCAAGATCTAAAACATCTAGGTGAAATTGGATCTGTTCATACCAATCAGAGAATTTTAGCCTATGAATATTGGAATAGACAAAGCTCGTGAATAAAAAAGAAATATGAATAGATACTACAAAGATTCATAAAATACTCAAACATTAATGTTTTGAACCAAAACTTAAATATATTATATAGATTCAGAAAAATTATTCACATAAATAATAAATATATATCGTTGATCTCCTTTGGGCAGTATAACAATACATACAGAAAAAAATAACAATAACGATGCTAATAAAATTTAACATGATTTGATAATTATATATATGTACTTATTAGATGCATTTACTATATTTGAATATACAAATATTACTAACAATATATATTGATTACCAATAATTATGTTTATTAACCTTAAGAACATCTAATCAACATTTGAGCGATCCTAAAATATTTTATAATAATGAACTTTAATTTACTAATAAATATACAATTATCATGACATTTATAAACATCAAAATTCATGGATAATTGAAAAGAAAAACATCATACAATCCAGAACATATTTGTCTTAAAGGTGTGGCCACTTTGGTGATTAATAAACTATTTATTATGTAAATCCCATATTATAAATATAATACCCAAACATAAATACTCTAATATATAGTGAGAGGCAAGGAATCTTGATTCTTGAGTGTTTCCTCTAGTAATATATCTTAATAGTGGTAGAATAAAAGTAGCATAAATAGTTACAACACTCCGAATTAATTCACAAAAGATTGTAATCTGTAAAGTTTCAATGTAGAGTTTGTGTGAAGCCATCTTAGTTGCGTGAACTAGGCGCAATGTATATATATAAATATGTTGCAGAGACTCTGCAATCAGTTACAGCAAGTAGAGTTTAACTCTAATACAACATTATCGATTTGCAATCTTATCATAATCCTTATCTCAGGAATTCAAATTTAATTGTATATACATGGACACTTGCTTACATAATCAACACATGTTACTTAATATTAAAGGATCCATGATTTAAAATAAATTTCGTAATTAAACCTTAAAAGAGCTTACTAAAACAAGGATTTGACAAGGATACACCTCTCTCTATTTTTTTAAGCACACGTTCGCGGGCAGTGAAGAAGCTAGTAATGGCTGACTGACTAGCCTTACATGGAGGATGAGACCACAAACAACTAAACCTTGCCAAACCATCTTCAATGCTTTGCGTTCAAATGAAGTGACCGTTTGGTTTTGAATGGCAAAATCAATAAAGCCACATGTATTGCAGCCACATATACATGCAATTATTTAAAGGTTCACAGTCTGCATGCATATGTATATTTCTTCAATTCTTTTGAATCGGAAAAAACTCTCTTTTCTGATGTTTTTAATCCATCATTAAAATCTAATAAGTAGTGGAAAAATAGAACAAATCCCTCATTAAAATCTAGGGTTTATTAGAAATTAGGAGAAATAATATTTTTTTAATGGAAAAACATGAGTTTCTAAATCTAAGGCTCTACCACATGTTAGCAATCCTCAAATAAAATTATAATACCATTTCTTAAAAGTTAACCAATAGAGTTTCAATAATAATATTCTATTAAAGCATTTAAAAGCCCATTATTTTATCTATGGGAGCCACATGAATTCTGCACGAAGGACACATGAACTAGATTCATAGTGTATAACATTATCCAAATGCTTATCACCTTGTACACCTTCCAAGGAAAAACAAAAGGCTACATTTTCTTTTTAGATTTAAACTTTTCATTTAGAGACGTGGTTGCAGATGAATGGGATTTATTTTCTTTAAAAAAAGAGAGCAATATTATGACGTCCATGCTCCTGTCCTGTCTCCGAACCGGTATTAATCTTGGACGTTTCTGTTCTGGGTTCAGGGGATTAGGGCCCAACACTTCTTCTATCTATTTAGAAGCAGAAAATAACTTCGGGATTTCTCGAGGTAGAGGAAGAGCAGCGTGGTAACATTCTATGGGCTAGTCATTTTCCCTTGACCGATTAGTTGGAGGCTTCAATCCACAATGCTCACTGGAGTTTCATGAGGCCCAAGGTAAGGCGTTGGGAAATCAGATTATTGTAAGAAATCACGACACAGACTAGATTCAAGTGAACAAGAACTGAATAGATAATCTTACGGACCGGATTTATATAAATGAAAACCTTATTATCATATGACTAAATGTTACAATGAAACTGTAATTGATTTTAGCCCACATAGACAGGATCCATGTCATAATTTATTAGAAGCCAACAAGTGAACCAGTTAACGAAATCGGACTATGAAACAAAAAGGAAAAAAGAAAATAAAAAAGGACTTCTCACATGCCACTCTTCACAAAATTAAATTCAAGATGCAATGAAACATGCAGCCTCTAACAATGGCCGGACATATTTCTTTTCAGGAATCTCTTAAACACCAAAGGGCAACATCATTGTGAGGTGACAGCTGACGGAAAGCAGACGGTGGTCCGCTTGACTGTTTGAAGGCGGTGCTCACACACATGGAATGTTGGTTTGCTGATTTGACGTCTGCGCAGTGACTTCAATTCTTCAATGACTCAGAAGGAGAAAATCTTATTTGAAGTATATTCCCAGATTGTAAACAAGCAGTCCTCGGAAATGCACTCATATCTTAGTTTGCATACCAGGGAAGCCAAGAAATTTCCAATGCCGCCTAGGATTTGATTTTGGCCAATAAATAATGTCACACGCGCCACCCAAAACCGGCGAGCTCAATCTATGCGCTAACTTGGAATTACATTTGCCAATCATTTTTTAAAAAAATATTTATATTTAATAAATTATCAAATCATCTTCAATCCATATGATAATAATAAAAAATCTATAATGAAAAGATGAAAAAGCATGGACAGTAAGTTTAATATTTTTTGTTTTTAAAAATAATTTAATCAATTGATTGATTTTTTAAAAAAAAGTGAAAGTGAAAGTGAAAGAGCAAGAGGCTCCTCCTAGATAATAAAAAATATATTTTTTTCCTAAGATAATTAAGTGTTTTTACCATGTTGAAAGAGGTAAAAAGATCTATTTAGATAATGTTAAATGAATAAGACTATTTTATCCATCTCAATTCTCCCAATTTGCACTTCCTTTGCTAGCTATACGGAGAGCAATAGTGTCATTATACCATAACAATCTACATTGGAATAAGTCTTGATCAGCGTATTTTTATTGATGCCTATTAATTATTATTTTTTTTAATATTCCGGTCAATAAAAGAAAGACAAAAATCCATGTGCCCTAACGGGAACAGAAACAAAGCATAAAATTGGAGCTCGAAGAAAAGACCAAAAGAACGCAAGACATTTTTTGAGTTTGTACATCAGCGGCGAGAGAAAATTGCTGCCTGCGAACAAATGAGGGGAAATTTCTTTTGATGAAAACAAACTATAGGAATCTGTCTTCTTTTCCCTGTTTGAAAGTTTACATCAACCTAGACAACTAATCTTTCCACGCTTCCTTGCTCAAACGTCGCGAAGCAAGGCCTTTGGATGAAAGGCTGGGAGTAACAGGTAAGGCGGGTGCCTTAGGTGCCTCTTCGTCGTCCCAATCATCTCCCCAACTATTATCCCATCCATCATTGGTTTCAGACTCTGTCTTTCCCTCTCCTGACACCGGCAACTCCATCTCTAGCCTTTGATATTTAGAGGTATTGTTGGATGGGTGCTTCCTTCGGAAGCTGATGCACATCCAACCTGATGCCAGGATCAGCAGTGCGGCGAAGGATAAAACAACAATGGTGGACGTTCGTGACATGAAGTTTATTATGTCGGTAGACTTGTGAGACTTGTCGAACTCCTTTCCAAAATAGTGGGCAATTGTATCCTTTATATCAAGTTTGCACTGACCATTACCCGCTCTCAAAACAATCAAATTTTCACTTCCTCTACTAGTGATAGAAACCTTCACCTGAACATTTGCAACAAACCAGAAGACAATAGATAAATTCAAAATATTTCAGTGGGGAATTCATAAGATTTTTTTTTTCGTATGAAGGAGGAACAAGGCAGAAATGTCAATCATTTTAAGAGCACACACAAATTGTTAGACACCTATTTGACTGAAAAGCATCAAATATTACATGAAAAGTCTCTGTGCCGGAAAAACAGGCCATTGCCGAATTATTAGGCATGCTTCAAGCACAGAAATCCTTGATGTCTGAATTTGTAAGAATCTATTTGGGTGATAGGCCAACGCATATCATGAAAATTAGAGGCCCTTAATTTTTGCTGGTCAGTCATAGAAGCATTCATGCGCCTCTAGAAGGCAGGTATTCCATTTTGGATAAATTACAATATCAAAGCAACATGTTCATACAGTTCACAAAATTTCTTCTCGAGTCAACTCAAGTTCTTTAAACCTCACTTGACATGGCAACAGGACAAGGTACGTAATGCATTCCTAAATTCTTTCTCTTGGCTTAAACCCCAAATTGCGGTTCTATGGTTTGAAAAGGTTAAATATACTTGTACACTGACAATCATAGCTTCCCCCTGGCATTGCACTACCTGTTCTATCAACAATCAATGAAGTTGACACATCGATACCAGTCTACCAGCATGAATAGAAGTCCCCTACTATCAGTTACAATTGAGCTGCTGGTTTTTTAGAAATTTTTTTAAAGTTCTACTTCTTAATTTTTCATTGTTTTAGATTCTTATCATCGATTCCCTTCTTTACATTCTTATATAAGAGATCAGTTCCTCCCACCTCAATATCTAGAAAAGCTAGTCTAATCCACGATAGTACTGCAGAAAATGAACTAAAAGAACCAGCAAATAACAAAGGATCATAATACATAAGGGAAAAATAATCCATATTATTAGTGCAGCTTTAAAAGTGGAGCAGAAATCGATGCTCCTCCATAACCTTTTCAATTACTATTTCACATCCGTCATAAATACCTTTTTGTCTTCTTTTTCTTTGAGTTGGATTTTTGTTTTCTCTAGATGAACAAAATCCGGAGCAGAAATTGTAACACTAAGCGAGCCTTTCCCCTTGTTCTGAATTAACAGTGAAAGATCTGGAGATTCTAGAAATAGAACTGAAGTCAATCCAGATATTTCAAACAAACAATAAACAAAAGCTTTTTCAGTTTCATGACAAAAAACTGTTCATAATAATGATAATTCCCATACTGTATACTGAAATTTTCTAAAAGCATAACAACAAGTGTTACCAGGACTTGTATCGACTCAACACTCCAAAGGTAATTTAAGTTAGCTGATTCAAATTGTAATCAAAACCTCAATTTGATGAAAAACTTCAAAAAAGATTGCCATTGATACCAATTTACTTCAGGGTTCGAGATGTTAAGAATCAAGAACATGCGAATTTCACTACCTTTATCCTCAAATTAAACTTTTGAAGTCTTTCAAATGGATTTTCTCAACCGTTCTCATGATTTTAGTTGCAAGAAACTTGAACAGCTTCTTGATAGACAAAGAGATTACAAGCAAGAATCACAAAATTCGTTAACAGGAAAAAGGCCAGTTTATGAAGTCTGCTTCATACACGTATAAAAGCAGACATCAGAATGGTTATCCAAGTAAACACCGGAACAGGTAACATTATCAAAACAAAGATTAAACACGTTCCAATTAAACCAAATACTTACCATTTCCTGGGACTCTTAAACAAGCAACCAACTTGTTCTCCTCATCCGTGCACTTATTAGATTGATCACATTCTTCAACACGAGGACCCTCCTTCCTCGACTGAGTATCCCCTTTATCGTTCTTCTCTTTAGACAAATCCTTGGATTCTACCCAGCTACTCGAATCCTCCTTTTTACTATGATCACCCTTCTTTGCTTGAGATTCCTCACTTGAATTATCCTTACCCTCCTTCGCATTATCATTATCTTTGGACCCAGACTGGCTATCCATCTTATTCTTATTCACATCATCAGCAATGCTCTCCTTAGATTTATGATCTTGACCTCCCTTTTCCTTTCCTTTATCATCCTCAGTAGAATTGGTTTCTAGGTTTGACCCTCCTGCTCCTTTTGAACTATAAGTAGTAACATCCACTTTTGGATTTAAACCAGTGCTTGCACTTTCCTAGTTCAATCAAATCCATAATCAATTAATCTAAATAAAAAGAAAGTACACTTAAGAGATAACAGGACTACCAAGCAAAGTCTAATTCTTTATGAGTTACCTTTGAATCAGCAAGAGAGCAGATAACAACTGCAAGTAGTACAAGAATCAGACCCAGAAAGCGAACTTGATTTGTTTTCATGTTTTGAGATAAACCCAGTTTGTTATACTAAAAATTGATACTGTTCACATAAAATCAAAGCAAAACAGGAAAAAAGAGAGTTCAGATTTTTACATCAGTCTTGAAGAAACAGAAGAAGAAAAGCAAAGAGCTTAATCGAGGATGAAGTATATGCTAACCTATGATGTGACAGTACCGGTTGTTTGCATCTATTTTGGATGATTTTGCTGCTTGAATCTTTCAGGACACAAGCTATGATTCTCATGGAGCTGAGCTACTAAGCAAAGAAGAGATTTCTTTTTATGTAGGGTTTGGCAGTTGAAATAGATACGAGGTACATATACTTGACCTTAATTTCTTCGGTTTTGCACCTCCACCCTAAGTTTTTTAATTAATATATTTTTTAACATAACATGAAAGTCAAAACAATTACAGGTTGAGATCTCAACACCCTTTTTTTAATTAAAATTAATTAATATAAAATAAATCTATGTAAATTCCAAGCACAAAAAAATTTTATTTGAAAAATTAAATTAAAAAAATAATATATATTATACTTTAAAACTTAATTGAGATGATTTTTTTTACATTCCCATTCCCTTCCTTATATAGTTAGTTTTTGTATGTAGTTTTAAACATGCATATCGACAAGTACCTTTTTTTTCTAGGTTTTTATTTGATCATAAGAGTTTTATAAGTAAATTAAAATTAAATTTTTTCTTCAAACTATTTAAAAACACCCACATAATTGGCTATTGTATTGTAAGATTTATAACCTAAAGCAGCTCTGAGATCACAAAGTGAAAGCTAAACGGCAACTTCAAAACCCAAGCACAGAATATACTTACCCTTGCTGAGCGATATCGAATAAAGCAGATAAGGTCTTCGCAGAAAGCTATATCCCTTCCCAGAAATGGGCCGATGTTAAAGTTTCCATCGAGGTTAAGATCTTATTATCAAGGATCTTGAGATCCGTTTGGATAGTTAGGAATTCAGAATTAGAGGCTTCATGCAAGTCATGATCCTCTGTCTTTCTGCAACGAGCCCATAACTCACGGCATCAAGGAGGGCCGATTAAATATGAAATCAGGATATATAATGGCCTTGTTGCTGGGCTTGGAGTGATGAGGTCTGAAGACTTGTCCACTTTCGAGGCCACCTATAGTATTTAGGTCGATCATTGCTGCTTCTTCTTCTTCTTCTTCGTATTCCTGTTTTTTTTTTTTCTTCCCTTTCTTTCAGCGGTGAGAATATGACTAGACCAGGTTTTCTTTTGTAATATTAAATGTACATGTAAATGTTAAGGAAATCACGTCGGTTACAAGTAAAAAAAGAGAGTTGTTTATCAATACATCCATAACTCATATACACGTCTAGATTTTCTAATCGAAAATGATGTCTATCATTATATATTGACTCTTATAAAAGATAAAAACTTAAAGCAAATGCAGTTCATTCATCATCTCAAATACAAATTAATAGCTTCTAACTTGATGAATTGGTGTGTGTGTGTTAAGTTCATGTTAAAAAAAAAAGAGCAAAAGATAGAGTAATAACCATAGTTTTCAGACCCGATCTGGTCCAAGGCCCGGGTTCCTGGTTTTGACCGGGTCGCTCGGGTCAATTTTTTTTTTAAAAAATAAAAACGACGTCGTTTTAGTAAAAAAAACAAAAGTCAATGAGTAGTAACCGGGTTTTTGATCAAGTCGTCGGGTCAGCCTGGTCACACCGAGTTTTTTCTTCAACCTGGCCCGATTCCAGCCCCAGGTCGGCCGGGTCCCAGGTAGACTCGCCGGGCTGGGCCGAGTTTTAAAACTATGGTAATAACCCATCATACACGGGCTTGAAAAAATATCAAGTCCAAATAACATGGGTTTGACTTTTTAATTTCCAGACCCAACATCTTTGATTCAGTTACACAATGAGACCAAGTGCTCGACAGACCCAACATCATTGGGCTCAACTATACACTAAGTCCAAGTACATATAAGTCTGGCAAGATGTCAGACTCAACATCTTTGGACTTGGCTATGTATTGAGTTCAAGTACATGTTGGTCTGGTGAACTACTAGACTCATCACCCTTAAGCTCGAGATCATTCCAGGTCCAAATGCAAATGAAATTAACAATCATTATAGGTTCCATATTAGGTCACGAGGCTTTATTTGTTTATTTTTATGGCTCTTAACATAAAACATTAAAAATCAAGAATAATTATTTCTTTATATCCCTAGGTATATAGAAGTCTTTTAAGAACCTACCATATTTTTTTAACATTAAAATCGTGTAAGAAATATATATCCCTTATTAATGTTTTATAAGAAATATTTATCTCTCATTAACGTTATTAGAAGAAAATAAAATTTCAATATCTCCATTCAAGTAACATTACAAGGTTTATAGGATATGTATATCCTCTAAACCACTCAAGTAAAAAATTCATATTTTTAATATTCTTTAAATACTCATATTTTTATTCTTAAAGCATTTGTCATTCTAAACAAATAATTTTATTCTTAAAATGTAACACTTATTTATATGTATAATGTAACAAACATTGTTTTGTGGATTCACCCAAATAGTTTTACTCTGCTTTTAGATCCTAAACTACGGGGCATAGGGGTGAGCAAAAAAAACCGAAAAACCGATTAAACCGAGAAAACC
>Ga0325404_1006933_pt1 | contig 11851 bp, 4 predicted proteins | sample PopdelMetagenome_18_FD_205664 | JGI IMG/M metagenome (GOLD analysis project Ga0325404, IMG submission 205664) | Populus deltoides microbial communities from Bellville, Georgia, United States - Xylem-Control-R1 | ecosystem: Host-associated > Plants > Phyllosphere > Stem > Wood/Secondary xylem... | reverse complement strand
TTTTCCTTTTTGCCTTTTCTTTTCTCTTTTACTATTTATTTTTGCAGTTACAGCATAGCCTTTCTTGGTTATTATTGATTTATAATTGATTATTAGTAAATAACTATTTAGTCTAGATATTTGAATATAGCTACAATTTAGTCCCCCTTGTTTGAAGATTTATACATTGGCCTCTAAACTCTTATTAACAACTAAATTTATAAATAAGTAGGTTCCAACTTCTTTAATCTCGAGTTTAATCTCGAGTTAGATTATATTTATTTTTTATTAATATGGGTATTTGGGTTAGTTTGTATGCACTTGAATTAATTCTACAAATCTTGAAGTTAATGACCATATAAGCATCCGGTGACTCTAAAATTTATGAGACTCAAACTAGTAATTTTTATGAAACAAATTTAAGTTAGATTGTATTTGGTTAGTATATGATTAGTTATAAAAATAAAAATATAAATATAAAATAAATTTATTTATAAAATAATTTTGAAATAACTTTTTATCTTTTCAAAACAAAAAAAATATAAGAAAATTCGTACATTATCTTTGTCTCTTTTATTTATAAACAATAACTTCAAGGTTTGCTTGTTTTTTTTTTTGTTTAGTTATTGATTAATCTTTATTCTCTACAATTTCATTTCATTTAAATATTTTTTTCTTAGTTTATAATACAGATATTTGGTTTTCAAATAAAAACGAGGACTAAGTTATAATTGAATGCAAAATCTAGGGACCGAAGTATAATTTAATCTTTTATTGGATTAATTCCCAAAACTATTTGTATTCTCAGTCTTTTCCGTGGGTTCTTCTAGTTAGTTTCTAACCAAAAAGAAATCCAATAAACAGTGTGATCTCATGGAACTTTAAGATTGCTTAATTGTGTCAATATTAAAAATCGAACTTTACGCGCAATTGGGGCGCGTTGACTGTCGCGCGCAGCCAGCCCTGGTGGGATAGGCCTTGGTTTGGTTGATAGCTACAGACACGACCAGTTGGACGGAGTCTTTTATAATAGAAGTTCCCAAAAAAAAAAACCCAGAGGAGGGGAAGGACTTCTATATTCGGGGGAGTGGAAGTTATTGAACGGCGCCGTTTATGTGACATCTCGTTGAATTTTCAGTTGGTGGCCGTGGGTGGGACACGTCCCTAAATTATGGAGATTAAGGGTTGGTTGGGTTAGTTTATCATGTTATTAGAGCTTTGGACAGCTGGCCCACGTTTCTTGCCGGAGAGTTTTTGGAAATTTTTTTTTTTTTGGGAGTTGCTAATGGCACAGCGTTTGTCTATTTGCACAATATTCGAATTATCCTTGTAAACATCTCAAAAGTTGAACATTTGTTGGGTTTTTAATTATTATCATGATTAACTTTTTTTATTAGAAGAAATATCTTTAATTATTACTAGTCAAATTCAGTAAAAAACAGGAAAAAAAATCATTTTTTTTACCGTGCACGTGCATGGTGTAAAAAACCATGGACTTTAATAGTTTTTTTTTAATTTTTGATTTTTTCTTTTTTAGACGCTGGCATGAAAGAGCAAAGCAGGCATGATGCAAGAGCTTTTGTGGTTCGGTCAGTGCTGGGGTAACTTCCTTCGTACTTTTCTGACAAAATCAACCAAGCGTCACGACATGTAGTTGATATCGATTGAGTTTGAGGGACTTTCGCTTACTGAATTCATCCATAAACCTAGACCCCGTAACCTTCGTAACTAACTGAGTCTGTTTTTTTCCAGGCAAATTAAACATTAATTGTTTCTAATTTGTTAATAAAGAAAAACATTAAAAGTCAAGGAACCTAAGTAAATAGGTGGAGGCTTTAAAATCTGCAGGATAAATATCATTTTGGTCCTAATACTTTCCAAGTGATGGATGTTTGGTCGCTCAGGTTTTCACAAATCCAATTTTCTTCTAAATTATCATTTTTCTCTTATTCAGGTTCCTCGTTTGAGAAAAGAGAGAATGATGTGAATCAACTCACAAACACCAGGACTGATGTTCCAAATAGTCACATCACAAGATTGAAAGTGAAGACATTGAAAAAAGAATTGAATTGATTGGTTATGCAAGTTTCGCCAAGGCTAAATTTGGGGATCCTTTGGAATATCAAAAAGAGACCTTAATACATTTAATTCATGTGCAAGAAGGACCCAGTTCACTTTTATTTGGACCATGAAGTTTCGACAACAAAACTGTTAATTTTGTATCAGTTTCAGTCAGCCTTATTCTGTGGTGTTTCCATACATTTTGTAGATTCCTAACTAGTTTTGGATTTCCTATTATGTGTGAGAACAATAATTATTTTCGTTAAATATTAGAATTTATTATTTTTATTTTATTTTCCTTGTCAAGTGAAAAGAAAACACAGCAAATGAAACAAAGGAATTCAAGCTAACTTAGGAAACATATGTGGCGGCAAAAAAGAGCATTAAAGACAACATCATTTTTCTTTTAAAAGAATGATAAATAAAAGGTTGATATCAAAATCTTTTTCTAAATTGGAAACCAAAAGAGCGGTAACTTATCTTTTAGTTCCTAAGATTATTAGGCAGTGTTATAGGCTATAAATAAATCTTGTATCAGATCTAAAATATTTTTCCTTTTCTTCTTCTTTTCATAACAGAACAAGACTTGGACTAATGAGTTTTATTTTTATTTTGTTAGCTACAGCTCAAAGCTTGTTTTGGCTTAATTAACACTTTTTTTAGCTAGGATCCAAGGGTTTATTTGGATTAAGGTTTGAGCTTACTAGTAAAGGTTTTAAGTTAGTTTTTGTAAGTGGATTAATCTAGCCCACAAGGGTAAACTCATCAGGGATAATTTCTCAAAACTATTTAAACAAATCTAAAGCCTAAATTTCAACACCTGTAATGAATAATACTTCTGAACTTTTCAGTTTAACGTGTTAGAGAGATTATTACATTCTTTGGTTTTTAAATGAATTGAATCTGATTTATCAAAGATTAACTGGCTTTGTGGCATCATTTGACTTTATTCCAATAGTGTTGGTGCCTCGGGATAGGTTTTTACTGTGTTATACTCCTATCAGATCTTTTTTGGCTTTTCGAGATCATATCTCAATCTTGATTGTGGGTTGTGTGATCACATGATCACGAGGTTCGCATCAATTAGTATTAGAGCAAGGCTCCAAGAACAAGTCATATCCTTCTGAATTTTTTGTTTTCCTAGTGTTCGTTAAGTTCTTTTCAATGTTTGCATCAATCTTCTTCTTTGTGTCTTTTGCATACTAGTAAAAAAAATTAATATTTCATTTTGTTATTGTCTCTAAACATATCATTAGCATAAAAGTCAAAAAAACATTAAAAAAATAGAAGAGAAAAGACGCTATTTAAAGCTTGTTACAATTCTGCCGCAGAAACACAACTCATAGAAAATTACCTTAAAATTAATTGAAATTTCATACACTACTCATTGGGGGTGAAATTGCACTGTATATTAAATTTTGAATTATTTAGATATTTGTTTCTTGAGGTTTCAATTTGGGGTTTAATTCAACCGCAAACTGATCGTACATTTCGATAACTAGGCGTAAGAGAACAACCTATAAACTAAGATCTATATTTTTTTGGGTATCAAGATACTACATATTGAATTTTATGTCATTCCAATATCGTTAGCTTTGGGTTCAGTTCTGGTGCTTTAAAATTGCATAACAATCATATTTGGGTCAAGTTCCAAAATGTATTTGTGTATTATTTTTTTGAATAAATTAGTTTTTTTTCTATTATATATGGGTTATTTAGGAGTCAGATAAGTATCTTCATTAATTTTCACTTCTGTTTTATTTCGTGTCTTTGTTTTATTCATAATTCGTATGAATTTGCATCGCTAATCGCGAAATCATAATCATAGTTTTGTTTTGCTTGTTTTCAATATATTTATTGATTCTTAAGTCTATATTCAAATTGGATTGCATTGTGAAAGTCTCTAACTTTGATTGGTTGGATTTTTAGTTTTAAAAGAACCAAAAGAAAGCAAGTTGTCAGGTAAAAGACATAATGAGTTTATTAAAGTGAAAAACCCTGATTTTGTGTGAAACACATGATTTGTGAGAATATATTTTGTGTTACTCACCAAATTTTTACAGATTTCAAAGGATGTTTGAAAACAATGAATCAGTGACACTAAACAACGAATCAGTGACACTAAACATCGAATTCTCTTTCCAAATATGAGTTAATGGCCAGCAAAGTAAACTTTTAACTAAGGTGACCAAAGAGTTGAAAAATGACATGGACTCAATGAAGCAACAAAATAATGGGGCTGATCATCGAAGAAGTAATGTCCGAAGGGCTGTACAAAATGATAGAACAGATTTTTATAAGTTTGTTGATGATAACGCAAATATGGGTGGTGATGACTATGAATTTGCATCTATGGGTCAGGGGAATAGGTTTGGGCCAAATAGAGCAAGAAGAAATGTAAGCTTCGGATATGGTTGAGTTTTTGGTCAAAGAGAGAATTCTCGAGATTTTAAGCATCGTGACGATTCAATCGAAGAGTTAGGTACCATTAAGTTGAAAATACCTTATTTCTAAGGAAAGAATGATCTGGAAGCATATCTAGAGTGAGAAAAGAAAGTTTATTGGATCTTTGATTGTCATCACTATACAGAACATAAAAAGGTAAAACCCGTTGTCATTAAGTTTATAAATTATGCACTAATATGGTGGGATCAACTTGTTTTGAGCAGGAGAAAGATTGGTGAAAGGCCTATTGAGTCATAGGATAACATGAAGTTTATAATGAGAAAACGATTTATTCCTAACTTTTATTGCACAGAGCTCTTTCAGAATTGCAAAGTTTATATCAAGGTAAGGTATGAAAGATTACCACAAAGAGATGAAGATTCCAATTATCAGGGTTAATATGGTTTAAGATAGGAAAGCTATTATGACTAGATTTCTTGATAGGCTGAATAAAGAGATAATTAATGTTCTTGAGTTACAACACTATATAGAGGTAAAAAAAAACATGGCTCATATGGTTACTAAAGTGGAGAGACAGCTTAGAAGGAAATGAAATGTTTAACCAGTGTTTAATTTGGGCTTTTCATCATCTTGGAAACCGAATTTAAGAAAAGAAAGGGTTGCCCAACCAAAACCTTTTGTCCCTACCAAAGCCGAGCCACCTAAAGTTAAGGTTAAAGCCTTTATGGATTTTAAAGGTAAATCTAACACTCAACCTAAATATACTCGTTGTTAAATGTAGAACAAAAGGGTTCTTTTGGTAAGAATATTATGGAAAAACTCTCTTATAAAGGCGGAGACCTGGAAAATAGAATTAGAAATAAAAAAGAAGTATTCAAACTTGTTTCCATAAATAGGTATGATTTAAATTTCATAAAGAGGGTAGAATGTAAACTCCTGGACTAAGATCTTAGGAAATTATTGAAAGATTTTAAATGAATTTAAATAGGTATTAATCAAAAATAATAATTACAAACCCTTCAGCAAAAAAATATATATGAGTTCTATTAATTAGTGGTAAACTTTGATTGTATGAAATAAATAAAAATAAAATAAATATGATATTAATTAAAATGAAGTTTTGTTTTAGAGGTAAATATGGATGAATGTATCCAATGAATTAGTTTGAAAATTTTGATGATTTAAGTAAATAAAATAGTAAGCAAATTTGAATTTTTGCATAAAAATATTTTCTATTGTCTAGTTTTAAGCTATTAATCATAAATCTCAATCTAACCATTGGATCATGTTGAAAGTTTTTGAGTAATTTCCTGACATGTTGTTCTACCTTATTTTAAAATTTTAGGTCAATCAGATATCTAGAAAGTTATGTGAAATTACCAGTTTCCAGGAGGAAATATAAAAAAATAATATATAGACTCATTAATGGCAAAATTTTAAATAAATTGAAAAGTTCATTTCCCCCTTTCTATAACTAACAGCTGGCCACAAGGAAAAAAAATAAAAGATCCTTTTTTTCTTACATTTTCTACTGCAATTCTTCCAAAATTAAGGGTCTTTGGCTGGTTTAAGATAGATAAAAAGAGGAAAAATACTAAAAAAAACCTAAGATTTAGAAGGATTTAAAGAGAGGAAATGTTGATTTTAGTGAGAGAAATAATAGATTAAAGAGGAGAAAGAAGAATTAGAAGAGAAAGTTGCAATGAAGGAGATTGTTGGTTTCAAAGCCTTTGGGTAAAGTGTTCAACACTATGTAACTTATGTTATTTGAAATTTGATTATGTGAGGGGGAGAAATCCCTAATTTTTCTTCTAGATTTTTTTAGAAGAATTTGGGAAAATATAAAATTGTTTGTGATTTTGTTCAATTAGTATATAATGATTGTTTATTAGTGCAAATCAAGAAAATTTTTTTTTGTAAATCATAGGTAAATGAAGGGCTGAAATTGTTTGTGACTTTGTTTAATTAGTATGTAATGATTGTTTATTACTGCAGATCATGAAACAATATGAGTAAATTATAGGTAAACGAATGGCTGTTAAGACCGACCATAAAAGAGTTTTAAGGGATGGTTTATTTGACTAAAGTGATGTGAAGTAAGAGTTATTAGTTGATAAAATTGCATGAGAAAATTGATAAAATTGCATGCAGAAATTGCGTTTAGTAAGGGTTATTAGTTGAGATTTTGCATGTGTTACTAAAATTAAATGTTTTAAAGTCCAAGTAAAAGTTGTAAGCTTGTGAGTTTGACAAAATTTAGAATTTCATATAAATACTTGTGATGCTATATGAAATTTGATTTATGGAAAAGTTTTAAATGCAATAGATTAAGTAATTATATGGTTGAACTCATGTTGGTTTAATGAAAGATTTAATGTCAGTAATGTGTGGAAATAATAGAGAATTAGGTATGAGTATAAATAGTTATTTTTTTGTGATATAATGTTAATGTTTGTATATTAGAAGCTTGTAGTTTTATTAATGTTGTTCATAATAATCAAATTATTAATATGTAAGATGATGTAACTTGAAAAGGGGTCACAATGTTAAATGCATGAATGGTTAAAATGTATTTTATATAAAAGTATGATTTGGTAAGGTTAAAGTTAAAAAGAATAGGAAACTTTTATATACAATTGGAAAATTTTTAACTTAAATTGTGGAATTAGTTAGTATGATTAAATTATAAACCAACAAGGATTTAAATGTAATTATGTAAAATATTTGAATTAATAAGAAATGAGTTACTTAGAAATTTGATGAGGTTTGATAATATAGAATTGTATTAACACAAATATTGATTCATGTGGTGAGTTGTTGAAAATACTAATATGGATCCCTTCTTTAAAAAATCCTGAGAGGTATTAGGAGCTGGATTTTCAGTTAGAGGAGCTGGTAGATGACTAGCATCTTAAATTTTTCTTTAAAATTAGTGAATCTTTTATTAAAATTTTAACTTCATAGTTGTTGTATTATGTTAATGAATGTGGTTAGACTGAGAAAAAAAATAGAGTTAGGAATATAGATGGAAAGGGATATAATATGATTGAATGGGAATATAAAGAAACTAACCTATGGAAATGGTATATATGTTACATTTGAAAAGATTAGTATTAGGATTTGAATTACATAGTCAGCCTATAAATTAGGGACTTTGAACTTAGTTAGCCTAGAATGATAACTAAGAGATTTGAATTACATAGTTGACTTGTGAATTAGAGACTATAGACTTAGTTAGCCAACAATAACAACTACAAGATTTGAATTACATAGCCGACCTATAAATTAGGGACCATGAGCTTAGTCGCCCCAGAATGACAACTAAAAGATTTGAATTATATATATGAATCATGATTTGGGGATTTTGGATATAGATATATAAAAATGGTAATTAAATGATTGTGATTTCATGGTATAAATTGTCATTCAATTGATTTGAGAGTACTGTATAAATTTGTTTTAAGGAAAGTCATCTGGTAAGTGACTCATTTTACGACTATGTATGGAACAAGTAATAATATTACATGAAATTATAAACTGTCGATTAACTAGAGTTATTCATGATGGAAAGTTTGATGAAGGTTATTAAAAAAAAGTTTAAATTTTTGTTTTGAGAAAAAATATGCATAAATGTCTTAAGACTAACTAATATCTTTAAATTATTATATTTCATATAGGGCCATCACATATTTCAGAACAATATTGAATTAATTGTTGTTGTTATATAGCTTTTGTTAGGTATATATTAATTATTTTTTGTAAACTCTATAGTCATACGTATTTGATGATTTCATTGTATCATGTATTAAATGTTGTAATTTAGCTTAGCATGTACATATTAACCATCTTTTTAATGTGTGTGTGTGTTGTAAGGAATTGATATATAAAAGTGTTATATAATGGTTATGAATTATGAAGTGAAAGGATATATGTAGTTAAATAAATGAACTAAAGGTATACTTAAGGCATCTATATGGTAATTTTTAGAATGTATTTTATATAGGACATAAAAGGATAAATTTTGGACAAAGCTTTGTATAAGGGAGACTTTGTTGAAACTTTATTAAATTCATTAAACCATATAATTAGTTTGATTTAAAAATATTATCAAATATGACATAAATAGTGTCCAAGAAAACAAATTATAAAATGAAAAGTCTAATAGCATTGTGGATGCAATCAAGTAATGTAATCGTATGATAAAACTATACTAATATATATATATATATATATATATATTCGGTTTTCATTTAATACCAAATATAATTAGATTGTTGAAAGACAAGTGTTAATATAAGTTAAATAGCAAATGGTGATAAGAAAAGGAAATAATAATGGGTTAGGATTAAATTTTAGAATTTATTGTACGACATATATTAATACTCGTTGATGTAAGTAAGGTTATTAAAAAAATTGGTCCCATTACTTAAAAACTAAAACATATGGGGTGAACACTATCTAGCCGATGCTGTCCACCCCTTCACAAAACACTATGAATTGCCCTGTTTATTTTTTAAAAAATTATTTTGGTTCTCAAAGTTTTATTTTAGACAATTTGATCCTGATTGAAGGTCAATTGATTTGGATTTCTTAGGCAAGAGTGAAATTGAAAGAATATGGACCAAAAATAAAAGGCACCAAACATGAGTGGAATGCTAGAAGTTTCGAGAAAGGTACACTTTGGTCTTTCAACTTTAAATTAACACAAATTATACGATTTTGGTGTCTTATTTTTTTTTCAAATTCAATTTTGGTACAAAAGTTCATTTTTGTTATTTTTTAGTCCCTGGTTGAGAGGAGAGAGAGAGGTCATCGGATTTCAGTGGTGTAAAGAAACAAATGTCATAGACATCAATTTAGACAACCAAAACGGTGTTTGTGTCAAATGGTTTCATTTGATGAGGGAAGTTTTTATTAAGTGTTTTTTTTCCTTTACAATTCATGAAAAAACATATCTGAACTCGATTTCATTTTTGGTTTCGGGTTAATTTCAGTCTTTGAGACGGTTTATTGGTTTTTTAGGTCATGAATAGGTTTATCACGGTTCATAAAGTGTTTTTGGTCAAAAATATATTGAAAAATAGGCTTTTGAGTGAGAAAACACAAGCCATAATTTCTCGACCATCTCAACGACCAGAATTTAGGCAAATCAAATGATGCATCGTCTGGCTCAGCAGGCGACATGTCGTCTAAATTTTTTTTCAAAAGAGTCATCCGCCCCAATTGCAATTAAAAAAATAGGTCCAGTCACGCGGGCCCTGACGAAATGGGTCAGGTAGGCTGGCTCGGCCTAGTAGCGCCTGAACTTTTTTTTTCCTTTGTTTTTGTAAATTATTTTTTTTCTAATTACTTTTTTAAAATTAATGCTATTTTATATGGTTTTTTCTCTAATTATTTTTTTATTTATATTTAGATTAATACCCCTTCTCTTTTTCATTTGGTTTAGAAAACCTCTTTTAAATGATGATTTTTTTTTGTTATACATTTAAATTTTAAAGAGTTTTTGTTATACATCTATATATATATATATATATATATATATATATATATATTTATCTTTTGTATAGATGAACTTTATTTTTTATAAGAAAAATAATTTATTTTTGGATAATATTTTTAATGTGTGCAGTCTTGTATAATGATTTTTTACCCTTTTATTTTATTCAATCAATTTAATTTATGTCTCTATTTCTATTATCATTTACTTAAATAAAAAAATTATTTTAATAAACAAATTTAGCAAACAAAACTGGATAAATGTTCTGGCTTGCAAAATTAACTATCTTGATCTACATGTATTTCTTAATTTTTTTTATTTTTTTAGTCATTGTTTATATATTTTTTTATTAACACACATAATTCTCAATTAATTTGATTACATGTATGTATAAATTTTTTTTATTTTCACTTAAAAAATTTCCAACTACAAAAACATGTTGAAGAAGCTTTTGTGTATAATTTTTTTTATTTAAAAAATAAATATTTGACTCATGGCGAAGTGATTGTCTACATTTTATGTAAAAAAAACATAAGGTGTTACAAAAACTCAATGGACACAGTAAATTTCAAATCAAGTTAATAATTAGATTTAACTGATTAATTTTTTATAATACATGTAATATGATAAAAAATACAAAGTTTGAACTCTCAAATAGAAAATTTGACCAAGCATATATATATATATATATATATATATATATATATATATATATATATATATATATATATATATAAAAGAGTATAAATGAAGAGTTTGTAAAGCCTTAATGAATATATCATGAATTTTCAAACAAAATATAATAAAATTATTAAATTAGCATAATTTTAAAACTTTGGATTAATGGAAACCTTGAATTAGTTTCTTCATTTCTTATCTTAGTCAAATTTTTTCATAGAGAGTTTGTTGAGTTGGTCTAAGTAAGGTTTCTAATGGCAGGGACTAAGAGATTGTTTAGAGTTACGGTACAACTCGTGTTTAATATTTTTTAAATTTATTTTTATTTAAAATTATTTTTTTATATTTTCAAATTATTTTGATATACTGATATTAAAAATAATTTTTTTAAAAAAAATATTGTTTTGATGTATTTGCGTGAGAAAAACACTTTCAAAAAAAAAATTTATCTCAAACACCTCCTAAAAAGTCATTATGATGATAAGTTAGGCTTTCAGAAAAAAATAAAAGAAAAGTAGAGACTGATTTGTAAATCTCCCAATAAGTTAAGGATGAATTTGTAGTTATCTTTTTTTCACCTTTTTTTCATGCTTTTTGAATCTGTTTGTAATTTGTAGTAGCAGTTTAAAATGTTTTTCGCTTAGAAATACATTAAAATAAAATTATTTTTTTAAAAAAATATATTTTTAATATCAGCTCACCAAAACAATATAAAATATAAAAAAAAATTAAAACTTTTAAAAACACACTCAAAACAGCAACAGGTTGATTATAATAATAAATAAATCAACTCTAGCTGACTTAAGTTTAACATTAAGCTAACAAATGATGATAAAGTAATAACAAGCTCGAATAGCTATCAACGGAACGAAACATCAAAGCATGGTCTCTATCTCTTCCTCACCAAGAAACATGCTCATTTAATGGTAGAATTCACCAGAAGGTTTTTTTTTATTATTATTATTGTTATTTTTTGATAATCATAGCAGGTAACGAAAATATAGGACAAACAACTTTCTTTTACAAGATTAATGCTCATTTTAGGAGGTTCCGTCTGTTCACGTATTAGCACAGACATGAACATGATGCCTGCTAAGAGATGCTGGTGTGAAAGAATCATTTTCCAACACAAACAAATGGGGATAGTAGCTTAGAGCAGCCTGAAGTTGAATTGGAAATCTGGTCTTCGTTTTAACCAAGTGGAGTATATATATTTTGACAGCCAGTGAA
>Ga0325404_1006931_pt1 | contig 11852 bp, 6 predicted proteins | sample PopdelMetagenome_18_FD_205664 | JGI IMG/M metagenome (GOLD analysis project Ga0325404, IMG submission 205664) | Populus deltoides microbial communities from Bellville, Georgia, United States - Xylem-Control-R1 | ecosystem: Host-associated > Plants > Phyllosphere > Stem > Wood/Secondary xylem... | reverse complement strand
TCATAATTTTCTCATCACACAGCAACTAGTAAGTACATAACCCAGTGAAACTCAATAACGCCTTTACCTTTGTTTCCATCACAACTATCAATCTCCTACTCATCTTGGAACTTCTCTTCTTTTCTGGTTAACAGTGGTGATATTAAAGGATATTTATTAAATTTGGTACCAAGCTTGTATGGTGGGGGAGAACTTGAAGTTGAATGTGGGTAGAAATTTTCATGCTACACTGAAATGGATGGATTAGAGATGACTCTGAAGAAATGTTTGGTGAACAATACAGGTGATGAGCTAGAAAAGTGCTTCTTTTGAATGTTGGTAGTGAGAAAGGTTGTTTGATCCTAGTTTCTCATTAGCAGAATCCATTTTGCAATTTACGAGAATGTTATAGATATTCATCAAAGAAATTATGGATCAGCAGTTGGGAGGAGTAAGCTAAATAAATATACTGTCATCATATCAAAGTTTATAGGTGCCAAGTTTCATTCAGTTTTATCTCCCAGAACACAAATATACATCCTGAGCTTTTGGTTCTTAACATGCACCAAGGTCATCTAAGAACCAACATATGCAGTTCTTCAGTTGTCATACAAGTGGATCATTAACAATGTGCAAGATTTGTCAAGTTGAGATTCAATACTCAAATAATGCAGGTAGCCAGCCATACTGTTTTTTGAAAATATATTGAAGCTATCAGTAACTAATCTCTCTTTTTTTCCGCCTTGTCATTTCAATTTCATCTCACATGCTATAATCAATTCTCAATGCTTGGATTACAGGAGCAGCCAAACAACAGCGAAGGAAAAAAAGAGGCTAAACTCACTTTGGTTCTGATTTGATGCAAGAAATCTTCCTTTTCATCTATATCCTTGCCATTTGCAGATTGATTAGCTTCTTTCTGGCAATTGAACTCCTGCTGGTCCTGTTGCTGCAGACACAAAATCCCATGGCAAAGATTTAGTTCATGTTCCTCGTTGTGATAAAATGAAATAGATTGAAGCCAGCAAATAGATATACTATTGTATGAATATCATTATACCTTGCTTTTAGGTTTAAATGCAATAGTATCCTCTTTCATTTTCTGTTCAACAGCTGGGGCAGGCTTAGGTTGCTGGGGCACAGTAGATTCCAAAGGTTTTATATCAAATGCATGTTCATGAGCTTTGGATAGAGAATGTTGTTTGCCTTCTGATATATCAGAGTGGGGCTTTGAAACTCTCCATTGAACTGGAGGAAGAGGTGGTGGCAATGGTGTGGAATTGTTAAGATGCTCCAACTCTATTTGATTCGTTTGAACTAAATTATCCGTTGTTTTTCCATTCACTACAGGGTTCATGGCATCAAAACATGGCAGATCCAATGAAGCAGATAGATATGGATCTGCACCATTCTCAGTATACATGCCTGGAAGTCCCCTGTCAACGCAAATACCATTATTGCCAGCTTCCCCAGGCTGCGATGAGCTTGAAAAAGATTCACCTGGAAATATTCTGCGCGAAGCATCATGCAGCTCATGGTCCTTGCTTTCAGGAGACTCGTCAGATTCCCACTGCTCAGAATGTGATTCAGAGTCATGGCTAAGACAATCATCAGACATATAAGGAGATGATCTACAGAACGTATCATCATCAGATTCAGAACCCACATGGCGCGGTGAAATAGCAGTCTCCGGAATCAATTGAAATGATGGAAACATGTCTCTAATGCTTGCATTACCGTGGTTCCCATCAGGAAACTTTAGTTTCAGTTTAGAATCCTCAAAGCCATTGATAGGGTGGAAAGATATTTTCATATGTTCCAATGGTGGTGAAGACATAAGTGAATCAATAGAATATTTACTTCCAAACTGCTCATTGTATGCTTTCTCTGGAGTTGCTTGATGTGTAACTTCATTTCGCCAGCTCTGCTGCTCTAATGTACTAGTTCTCAGTAACCTAGTTGGTTCACATTCACCATCATGGACCAATGACATCTTTCTACTAAAACCATTAACAAGTAACCTATGTCCAAATCCATGCCTTTGTGATGAATTTTCATCATTATCCTGACTGGACTCAATAGGTGTCACTTTGGAGTCTGAATCATGCTGCGACTCATTTCCCGGTGTTACTGCAGTGGTAATTTTCTGTCCATCCTCATAACTAGGACTATATTTATTTCCATGATGAAAATCACCAGGTTTTTCTACTTTGGTCCCTTGATCCGCCTGCAATGATGAGGAGCCTTTGGAACTTGGAACCCTTTCCATGTTTCCTGCATCCTTGATCAATCTTCCAGGTGCTCCTCCATCATTGCTTGACAGGGAAGTGTGATTTGGAGGCAGCCCTGCCTCACCTTCACTTCTGGTCACATAATCTGGACTCGTGGCATTTGATACGGCAAAATCTGGAGGCTTTGAAGGCTCAAGTCCTAAAAGGCCACCATTTGTCCAGAATGTCGTAGAATGAACACCGGAAAAATCAGCCTGGGATTCTTGAGACCTGTTGGAACTTCTTATGGATTTATTGCTCAATGGTTCTTGTACATTTAAAATTGAAGTTGCAGAGACAGAAGATGATGGATCACTAACAAATTCTACTTTTGAATTATCAATGGCATCAGCACTTGTAGAAAAATTGATGCCTGGTGAACTGTCTAACTTGGAAGATTTTCCAGAAATATGATATTCCTGTTCATGGGCAAAACTCTTTGAGGAAACTGAGTTGGGTGATTCACAGGGAATGTTTTCATTCGAGGAAGTGGATAAGGTACGGGATTCATATTCAGATGGATGATGGTCTGAAATATGTGCTGTTACCTTGTGTATTGTCTCCTCTACTTCATTGTCAACATTGGAGGAAAATTGCTCAACTTCATGTTTTGTTTGGCAATCACTATCATTTTCAGATTCTGACTCAATGGTGTTCAATGCATCCATGAAATCATCTGGTTCGCTTTCAACCTCATCGAGCTGGCTGTTACTAGAGCTTGATTTTGGAGTATTTGCATCATCAAGAACAATATTTTGAGGATTAGGATTTTTAAGATTGGCAGTCAATCCGTCCTGTGTATCTAGGTCAGACTCTGCAGCATGCATTTCTGAAACTTCATCGCCATGTTGACCTCTAGGCTCTACTATTTCTGCCTTTTCATCCCAAGTAACACAAGAAGAACTAAGGGCAGCAATCTGCTCTGGTGAAGAAATGTGATGAAAATTGTTATCTGCGATGTCAGGTTGTCCATCGGGAAAAACTGAACCACGAACATCATTGCGCTTCATGAAACTTGAAGAGAATTCCTTCAGTCCATCTTCTTCAGCTCGCACTGAGGAATTTAGTTGGAACACACATTCAACATACCCTGAACCAGTTCTTGAATCAAAAGAATTTGAAGGATCACCCGCGTCATATTTTAATGTCATGTCAGTTGTAGAGGCCGTGTGAGAAGGAGTGGTCTGTCCATTAATAGTTGGAGTAGTAAACTGCATTCTGCAGAGCCAAATACCATGTACACATTAATTTCATCAAACTGCACATGGCAGCACTAGCTCCCTTTGTAAAGATGCAATACCTGCCACTATGATTTGACATTGATGCATGATGGGCCGAGTCTCTGTTCCTCTGTGATGAACGTTTTTTCTGTCCATTTTGACATTAATCAGTAAAATTAGAGGGTGGAAAAATAGTGCTCGGGCAAGTATTTAAATTAAATATACGCTGCGGGAGGAGTAAATAAATTAAGATCTCACTGAAAATCTGAGAAGTCAACATAATGAGCAAGCATGCTTGCACTTCAAATAGAAAAATTGGAGGAACGTGTAACTGACTATATGTGGTGGAGAAGTTTAAACAGTTTCCCCGTTGCTTGTGATTATAGAGAAAACTAGTTGCCTAAATAAAATCAAGGCTATATCACAAGATCAATAGAAAGAAGCACTTCTCACAATAGTTGAGATTTGTTACAGAAGTAAAATACCTTGGTTTCTCTAGCTCTCTTATCTTTTGGAACTTTCACAGCATCTGGTTCAGTGGCATTACTAGATGCTCTCCTAAAGAAGGTCGGATCTGAATATCTCTTTAAACAAGACCCTGGCCCACCAGTGTCAAATCTGAATGTGAAACCAAAAGGATTTAGTATCTAGGATCAAACTGCTTCATCATTCAAACAAACCAATCGCTCAGGAGAGCAAGGAGAGAGGAATGAGGAATGAGCGTACTTGTCGAGCAAGTGCAAACGTGGAGGATCACGACATTCTTCATAGGAATCCATAATGAATCGTGGCAGGTCATTGTAGATGAAATGATTTTGTTCATTTTGAATACAAGGGTGCCACTCAGAACCTGCAAGGTAGCCGCTTTTTGTCAGCATTTGAATAACTAGATATTGATGCAAAAATAACAGCAATAGAAACTTGATTGCGGCTTATGGGGTGAAGTAAGCTACCAAAAACAACTTGAGCATCAACAAAAGAATGAAGGGCAATGGAGCTTTTCTAACATCTACAAGTTTTTCATATGCTCTGAAAACTTGTGCCAATAGATACACATATTTATTGAATTCTAAAGTACTAGAAACCGTCGAAGTTTTCTGGACAGATAATGATCCAAACTGGTGATTAGCTTCTAAACTCTAATTGTCAAGGTGGTAACTGCTTTGCTAAGGTGGCAGTGAACAGTGAAAAAAGACATGATAACCGAGCAGGCTTCAGCCAAGACAAAGCCAGAGTATACTAGATTGATTCAAACCAGAAAGTCACGGGAGAGGCTAAATAAAAATAGAGCATGGCTTTTATATCAGGTAACGAGCCATACCAGCTGTGTACGCAAAATGTATATGACTTGTTTGGGAAAGCACCACCTTTTCAAGAGGAGGGAGTGCAACTTCAATGTTTTGCACACGAACCATCAATTTATGACTTCTAGAAGCTGTAGACATCACTTGCTCTTGTAAGCCATGGAAAACCTCTGCTGCAAATCTAGAACCAGGTCAAATATGCTGTTTCAATCAATACCTTCAGATAGTCAACAATGCACAACAATAATCTAATAAATGAGAAAATTATATTAATGTTTAGCTAGATCAGCCATTTATTTGAGATTTTGTAGCCAAAATTAAATCAACCCTCAGTCAATCTGTGGAATCCTTTATCTATGACAATATAGTTCTTGATATAAACACATAAAAGCCATTAGAACAAGGATCTAACTGGGAAGACAATTGTGCTCCTTGGGATGAAAAATACTCACAGGAAAACAAACCTAAAATCGTACTTGCACTACGGATATGCGACAGCCAAATAGCCTACAGCAGTCCCTTTCGCGTGTGAAAAAGTATTATGAATATCCAATGTTAAGGCGATCGATATATAATATAATTTTAATAAAAAAAAAATCCATCCAGTAGCATGATAGATTAAGAATCACTAAATGATTGCTCATTTCATTAAATTAAGAATGAAACCTCCAAAGCAATTAAGCAGGCCAATCACCAATTCTTCATTGTTTGGTTGAATTTAATAGTACAGTTACCTGTTTTAAGAACATATTACTCAAATATCTTTTTGAGAACAAAAAACAGCAACTGAACAAAAAGAAAAAAAAAAGGTACAAACTCGGCAAGATCGCCTAGTTGACGCAAGATCCCAACCAAGGCAGCAGCGGCAACAGCATCAAGCACGGCTTTTGGATCTTCTTCACGGTTTGCTTCTCTGCACAGCTCACCCTGTCCTAACCTCAACTCATTTCTCACTTCAAACCGAACCAAAGGCATTCTTCTTCTTATTATTATTAGTATTATTCTTGTTTTCTCCTCTCGCTCACTCAAATTAAAGATTCTCCTCCACTACTATCTGATACAGCAGCAGTATTAGTATTGGTAGTTATGTGTTCAGATTGAATGAATGAATGAATGAATGCACGAAGGAAGGAAGGGGTGGGTGAGGAAGAAAGGAGCAGCTTAACTGCCAGAGATGAACAAACACACACTGGCCTTTTATGTTAATTTATTTTGATTTTCAGAGCTAAGCTAAAACGATTGGAGGGAGAGAGAGAGAGAGAGGAACAGGGAGGGGGAGAGGGATTACATTACATTGCCACCTCTACAAGCCATTCGTTTTCTTACTCAAAACCGAGACAGACAAATATCATTTTCTGTACACAGAGACTGTGCGTCCAAATACTGGATTGGCCTTCGTTTTTTTATTTATTGACGTGGCTGTCCTCGGTAAATGTGCGTGTGAGAGAGGATTGTTTCTGATGCTTCTCGACTTTCCGAGAGGAGGGGCGTTAGACAACGTGGCTTCCATTAATTCTTTGGATTTTTCCTTCCTTTATTTGTTTTTTGGTGTTATTTTCTCGAAAAAGGGTTAAGATGGTAATTTGCAGTGGTAAACATTTCAATATACAACTATATGACGGGTACCCCTTGTTGTTATGGTGTCTGGATTACAAAATTCAAGTGAAGTATCGCTGTCCCTTCATGAATTTCATTTTCCATGTTCTGTATTTTTTAAAAATTTAAATTTTTTTTATTATTTAAAATTATTTTTTTATATTTTCAGATAACTTTAATGTACCAATATTAAAAATAATTTTTTAAAAATAAAAAATAATACTTTAATATATTCTTAAATAAAAAATACTTTAAATAATAACACTACCATACAAAAAAATTGTGTTTCACTCAAGATTTGCTAAAACAAATGCTGACAATGATAGAAGAACTGAACAAGAGCAATACCAGAGTTATTACGTATTATGTTTGTAATTGTGTTTCATTAAATTTTAAAATTTTTTTTTTATTAAAATTGAATGCGGTTTGTACTTTTTGAATCGTTTTGATATGCTGATATCAAAAATAATTTTTAAAAAATAAAAAAACATCATTAACATATATTTCGGCATGAAAAACTATTTAAAAAGCAACCACAACCATACTGCCAAACACGTTATTTAACAGACTTGGAGTGAAACAGAAATCTACCCCAAGAGTAGTGTGGAATAGGGCAAACGGAATTTATGAAGAGAAAGCGATATTTCTATTACTTTAATTCTGTAATCAAGTCACCATAAAAATGTGGGTCCTCACTTGCTCACTTTGAGCTGTTTGTTTTTATAGTTACAACCATATTTTGTGATTTACAAAAAATTGATTGAGATTTAAAAAAAAAATTAGTGTTTTTTTATTATTTTATTTTATTAATATATAAAAAAATATTATATATTTTCAAAAATAAAAAAAAAACATTTTAAAAAATAACAACTTTAACGCTACCGGTCACTGTCTTATTTGGTCCCCGTCACTATCTTATTTGGTTAACAATTGTCAATGCTTGTTTCGTTTTGGATTTAGTTCCAGACTTCCAGGAACATTTATTCTCTGGATATAACCGGTCAGCATGCTCATGTATTGGCAGGGGACAATTTTCAAAATCTTTTTTATTTAATTTTGTGATAATTAAAATAAATATTTTTTTATTCATGCATTTGTTTTTGTTGACAGAAACATGTATTTTTTTTATTAACATCATTTTTTTTAATAAAAATCAAAAGTAATTAGCATAAATATTTGTAAACTTTTAATGATTTGAATTAAGGAGAAAAGAATATATTTCTTAAATTAAAACATCCTTGCCTTATTCATGTACCGCTTTTTATTTTGAACATGTATTTGTTTTTATTAAAATTATTGTTTTTTTAAAAAAACTTATCTTGATTTGAAAAATAAGTTTCAATAAAAAGAATTATGACTTGATAATTAGAACGCGATTGTAGAAAAAAATAAAATAATAATTAATCTAAACATATTATATAAAGCTTTTATAATTACTTTTTTCATTAAATATTGTTGATCGTATTTTTCTATAAAAACAATTGTATGGGAGGTTCATATATATAATACTTCACAAAGTGATTATTAATAGTAACATAAAAGCTACAATGTTAAGTGAAGATAATGGCACAATTGGATTTTTTTAAAAATAATAAAAAAATATATTATTAAAAATTGTTTCGGGGGGAAAGAGTTAAACGATGGAGGTTATGAGCGTGTTTGGCAGTATGGTTATGGTTGCTTTTCAAATAGCTTTTCGTGCCGAAATACATGCCAATGATGTTTTTTTATTTTTTAAAAATCATTTTTGACATCAGCACATCAAAACGATCCAAAAAGTACAAACCGCACTCAATTTTAGCAAAAATAAAAAAAAATTCAAAATTTGACGAAACACAGTTACAAATGCAATGCCAAACAGACCCTATGAGAGTATAATATTCGACATGAATAGTAAATAGAGGTCATTCAAAGGAGGCATGGTATTTAGACATGATAAAACAATAAAAAGAAGTTTTATTTATTTTTTAATTAAAATAATATTATTTTATTTTATTTTTAATTCAAATCAAGCTTGGATGAATGAATCAAGTTTCAACCGATCAAATTGAACAAAACACAATATGACAACGTAGCAGGGGATAGAATCAAATTGAACAAAACACAAATATTTTTTTAGGTTTGATTTGAAAGATAGAAGCTTTTTGGTGATAGAAATAAAGGTGGCTGCTAGAGCGGTCAACAACGAAGAACAACGAAGATTGGAGGGAAAGATTGTGAGGTTGGTGGTTGGATTGTGTAATTTTTGCTCTTCATATTAAAATTGTTCTCAAGCATACTTTTAGTTTTATTTCTTTAGATCAAAAGGATTACCAAGTGAGGGCAAAGAAAAAGAAAATTGGTGTGATTTAGCTTTTATAAAGGGGAAGAAAAGATGGGAGAGAAAAAGATTCAGTGGGTATTTTTAAAAAATTTGATGGAAAAATTGTAATATTTATTATAAAGGCTCTTTTTATTAATTGAAATATAATAATAATCTTGTAAATAATATGACACTTTTTATTGACTTTTTTTAGTGTGCCAGTGTGAGGATGTAAAGTGTTGCAAAATTATAAACTCTAAGATGTAAAATGTGATTTTCTAAAGAATAAAGGTAAAGTTAAAAAATAAATAAACTAAAAGAATTTTTTTTTGTAATTATTCCAATATAATAAAATCATCACAAGTAATATATTAAATTTATATTATTATTTGTTATCCTGTCAATAATTTACTATATCATAAATTAAATATCATATAATATAGGAAAGAAATATATATATATATATATATATTATTCTAAAAAGAAAATTGGAAATTTTGTGAGGGTTGAATATGAAGGATAACCATAATTAAGTCCGTCCACGCTAAGATGATTAGCAAAAGGCCATTTACTTGTATCTTGCTTTGCTCCTTTCTCTTCCATGTAAATTCACACTTAAATTCCACCGTTTCCCTGTCATCAATCATCAATCGACAACGAAACATAAGCAAAAAATGAAAACCATTTTTTTTATTTTTACAGAAAACCATTTTCTAGGAAAGATCTTCTCCTTTTCTTTCCTTTGAAGTCTAGAAAAATAAGGCTTGATCTTTAAAATTATCTAATTTTTTTTTATTAACGTGGATGTTCGGGTCAATTTGCTCGTATTTTAGCTAATTTTATAAGTCTTGAAATTAACAATCATATAAACCTCCAATAATTATTATATTAATAACCATATAGTTGGAACTTACGAGTATAGAAAAGTAAACTCTTTAATTTTAAACTGTGGAGCACTTGGCTAATTATCCAATTTCTATTTCTTTGACTTTGAACGCTATATATAGACCGAAACCCTAACAAAGACGCTACATTAAATAATCTCATGCTAGCAAAGATAGAAGAGTAGGTGAATGATAGATGCACATAGTTTCTTATCTATTAAAATAACAATAAGTTGAGCGATTTCTGTCGGCTCAGTAGAGTTGACTAGTGACATACTTAGATTTTAGTGCAGGTTAAAATCTTAGATAAGCTTTCATCATCCAATTGTCAACTAGGCACATACTATTATTAATTTAATTTGCACATTTATTTAAGAAATTCGTTAGATTTTTAAGGTGTTTGTAAATATGGTAGTAGTTATGATTTAAAATATTTATTATTAAAAAATATATTAAAATAATATTTTTTATAAGGTTTTTTTTTTTTTTGAAAAAGATTGGGTGAGAGCATGTTGTCAACCGAAAGAGTTCATGAAAAAAAACAGAGAGATCCCATCGCCCCCCTCTAATTAATGAGATTTAGGTTAATTAAATAATGGATTGGAGACAAAGTACATTATTAAATCAGAAAACACGCATGCTGCCATGATAGCCAGTGTCTCTAGTCATCGTGTGATTAAATAATGTCTTTAGACATCCATTTTCCTTTAATCAAGCCTGTCTGACCATTTCTACAGTAATTAAGTTCATGTGGCAAGCCAACCATACAAGTTGATATAGTTAGAGGCAGAGATGACAGCAAGTATTCTACAAGTAGAGTTCTGATACTATTCGTATTTATACTCTAATTCGAAAGTATTGTTTATATATGACTCATTATCTGGTGGGTATAGATTTTGGATATGGATAACCGATTTTATTGAGTTTTAGATATTCATCTAGATACTCATTACTTAAATATGCATTTTTTTCTTCAAAAAATTCACTCAGTAAACGGTAATATAACATGCAAAAGTTTGGACACATGTTAATTTTATGGTGTTCTATACTAAAGGATTTCATTATAGATTTAACAACATAAAAGTTCTCTTTTAACCTATTTTTTTAGGTAAAATGATTCTCTTCCATTCGATGATTCTGTTATAACTATCCTTTACAGTCCATGATCTGACTTGATGGTGAATACCTATGCAACGATCGATCATTTACTGTGATTTATGCACCCATTCTATAATTGTTTATCAAAATATTTCAAAAGTTTAAAAAACCTAATTGCATTTATATTTGGTTCTTCATCTGCAATTGAACATTCACTTGCATAACCTTAATTTATTCTCATTGCATTCATCACCATACTCCTATAAGGATTTTTATTATCATCTACAACTTCATGCACGTTGCTAGAACTACAAGTTGAACAAATCATTCTTTCTACCATGGTCTTGTAAGGAATATAGGGTTATCCCTGTGCAAACCAACCCAAGTAGTTTCCCATAAACTCTTTTTATAAAAGATGCATCGTAACATCTGAATTAAGAATTTTTTTTATCTTTACCAATTACATGGATATCTAATAACGTCTCCACTAATATTTTTCAAATTAAATAGTGCGTAATTAATAAAACTCTCAATTCCATTACAATAATCTATCATTTGTAACTTTTCAGGTGAAACTCGATTCCAAGAACAATTATCCATTATTTATATGAAACCTATATAGAATATTATTGATAATATTTATTAATGAATTATATAAACTAAAAAAATTATTGACACCCAATTAATTTGCTATCATTACTTAAATTCAAATTTATTCAATCTTCGGCAACTATCAATTTAATGCCTCATTTTATATATGGCAACCTGTTAGTATATCTTTCCACTTCTTAGAGCATCTCCAATGCAAAAAGCTAAATTGAAAAGCTAAATTGATAAAATAGCTTTTTGAATATTGTAAATATAGCTATTTTGATTATATGCATTCCAGTGGTAAAAAGCTATTTAGAAAAGCCATTTATATTTTAATATATTTCATGTTAAATTCATTTTTATATAATTATGTAACTAATTTAGATATTTTATATATAATATAATTATGATGTTATTAATTATATAATAAATATGAGTAATTTATAAAAATAATATAAAATTTAATGAAATAATATGAAATTTAAAAGATATAATTTAAAATTAAACTTAAAATTTATTTATATGAATATTTTTAATTTTCAGTTTTATATGTTACTGTTAAAAATTTAATTTTTTAAAAGTAAATTCAAATTCAAACTTTGAAAAAA
>Ga0325404_1006930_pt1 | contig 11853 bp, 8 predicted proteins | sample PopdelMetagenome_18_FD_205664 | JGI IMG/M metagenome (GOLD analysis project Ga0325404, IMG submission 205664) | Populus deltoides microbial communities from Bellville, Georgia, United States - Xylem-Control-R1 | ecosystem: Host-associated > Plants > Phyllosphere > Stem > Wood/Secondary xylem... | reverse complement strand
GGTGTGCAGCAATATCTCTTTAAATTAAAATATTAATGATGATAAATCTACTAACAATTCGAGCCACACAACCGCTAGAGCGAGGTGCTAGGTTTACTGTTCGTATGAACAGTAACCACGCACCTCGTGTATTTCTGTTTTTAGTACTATAAAATAATGATCAAGCATGGATTTATAATCAAACATTCGTACGTTCATGATAAAAGAAAAAGTATGTAGTCAAACAAATTAATCCAGAAGGTGCTTCTTACAATGGAGGACAATCAGACAACCTTTTTATGTATTAGCTTAACAGAGAGAAACCACACTCTACCAGTCAACGTCGGCAGTCTTATTTTTCTCACACGGAACGGGCTGGTACTCTTTGACCAGTGCAGGTTTCTTGCGGGAGAGGCAAGAATGATTCCCACCCCAACAGGTTGCTGATAAAAGCATCTACTTAACTAGTCAACAGATTGATGCTAATTTCCACATAGAAATTCCTAGTTGCTACTGCTGAAGCGAACAGCTTGACATCCTGCCAGCCTTGACGGCACGAAAAAGAAAAGCTATTAATGGGTCCAGCCAGCAGGCTGGATGTGCCTGGAGCCGCAACACCACCAAGGAAACCAGCTAACATAAAGGAATAGTGAGGTGACCGATCCAGTCCTCGTACTGGGCTTTAAAACTCTCATAGCCCAGTTCTCTCCTGTCTAATTTCTTTACACTCTAGCTACCAGTCAACATCGGCAGTATTGTTTTTCTTGGCCAGAAGGGGATGGTCCTCTGTGACCATTGCAGGTTTCTTCCCAGAGAGGCAAGCTTGGTCTCACACCAACAAGCTGCTAATCTGTAACCTCATAGAAAACGCAATATTTATACGGTCAAATAACAAGACGTATTATTTAACTCCTTAATCAACTTAAAAAAAAAAATATTCTCATAAATCCCTTACTTCCAGCGTGCACAGTCTGCTTTTCACTGGGTCAGAAAGATAATTGGACGCAAGATCTGGCTGCAAATACCTCTAGCTGTGAAAAAAAAAAATGCATATACCTCCAGCTCCTCCTGATTTTCACAAAGCCGAGTCTACAGAGATTCGATCCCGTTTGGCTCTCCGGCTGCGGCTGCGTTTTATTTAAAACGTAGTCGCAACCGTTTGGTTAAATAAAATTATGGTATATTGTTCACTGGATCCCACCTTTTTTCTGCATTGTAAACGCAGCATTTGCAAAGCATCTACTTCATGTTTTTTTTGCACTGTTCATGTTAAAAATAGTGAACAGTGCAATTCTCTTGCACTGTTCACTTGCACCGCGTGGACTTTTTTATTTTTTTATTTAAGGTGTGTTAATTTTTTTTAAAAAAAACTAGTTTAGAGTAAATTTTATAAATGATAATATTTTATCTAATTTTATTACACGCTAAAAAATTATGAAAACTGTAGTTCTTGTCAGATAAATTTTATACGTAATGGAATTGTAGATAGTTTAATAGAATAATAAATTTTTTTATATATATAAAGTATGATTTATTTCATGATGTTGCCGCAATAGTTAAATCCACAATATTTAAATTAAAAACCATCAATATTAATTTATATTTTTTTAAATTATTTTATAACCTCAATTTCAAAAACATTTTTAACCAAACACATTAAACTACTTTTTCTTCAACCTCAATTTCAACTACAGTTTTAACCAAACATCTATTTTTTCAAACCAACCACAACTAAAAGTAATTTTTATAAAACAATTTTTTTTAAACCACAACTAAAACAGCTACCGCAATACCAAATACACTAAAAAAAAAGAACTAAATAAGGCCCTTCTTTATTGATGGATCAAGCCAGAAGGCTGAATTTGCCTGCAGCCCATAATAGCATGGATATACTATTTGTTTTAAAATATATTAATATTTAATTTATTTTAAAATATATTAAAATAATATATTTTTTATTTTTTAAAATTATTTTTAATATCATTATATCAAAACAATCTAAATATAAAAAAAATTTAAATTTAAATAATTTTTTAAAAACTTTTTTAAAATATAATTTCAACCATATTTTCAAATATTATATAATTTCTTAATACATTGTAATAAGAATGGAATTAACTCATAGGTTATTAAATTAACATGGATGATATTTTAATTAAAAAAACATCATTTTATTTTTCTGAATTTCTTGACATTGAACTAGATAATCTGATTATTATTAAATCGATGTCTTTTTCAATCAATTTAAAACTGAATTCAGATGGAATTCCGAGCCACAGTGAAACAACTTACAAAACCAAATTTTGCAGCGATCCTTAAAAGTTGGTGCGCTTGTTCGAGATAAGCTCTCACTCGGCACCTCCAAGGTTCAGCGGCCATTCAAGCCATTGGCGTAGCAAAGCTGATGCCATCCTAAATAGTACACGCGCCCCATTACGTGTCTTCCATCGAAGACATAACCTTTGCATGCAACTACGTTTTCACTTAATTCCTCAAACACCCTTGCTCCTATCCCATAATTTCCATCAAGCCAGAGTAAATTCACCGCCTTATTTAGAAATTACCATCACATGGATCAAGTCATAAAAGCAAAAACGGGTTTTTGTTGATTCAAGTATTGGTATAATCTAACATAGTTTATCTTAAATTATAAAGAATTAATTGTGAAAAACCCAATAAAAAAAACTCATAAATATATTATCTAAGAATTATTTTATATAAATCAAATTATAAAAATATTATGGAAATAAATTCATTGATTAAAAAATCAATATAAACCTGATATAATTGATCTTAAATTGTAAATAATTAGTTATACGAGAAATCAATACAATTCACAATCATTGATTGTAACAATGCACCTGAATAGATTACTTACTGAATTATTTGATTTATTTTTATTTTTAGATCTTATTGTACTTGTCAAATTATTATTATTGGCTGCTCATTTATATATATCACATGATTAACTTCATTTCTCTATACAAGGATAAGACAGTAATTAGATTAGCCACATCTAGAAAACGGAAAAAACAACGTCAAATTTCCTTGCATTGCCTTTTCTCTTACACCAGAGCCCTCCAAGAGCAAGAAATCAACAAGAAGATATGATCCACAAAACCCCAGCTCTAACATGCACTGCAATCCTTACAGTACTCCTAGCCTTTTCATCAGTATCAGTTGCTGTAACTGATCTCTATGACAACCCGCAGGACCCAACAATCCTCCAAGTCACAGACAATCCTACCCTTGACAACAGGAAGTTCATGAAAAATGGTCTTAACCTTCTGGGAACTGAAGAGAAGTTCAAGATGTTTATAAAAGAGCACAACAAAGAATATGCAACTAGAGAAGAGTACGTGCACCGCTTTGGGATCTTCGGCAAGAACTTGATCAGAGCTGTTGAGCACCAGGCACTGGACCCCACTGCAATTCATGGGGTCACTCCGTTTATGGACTTGACCGAGGAGGAATTCGAGAGAATGTATGCTGGTGTTTTGGGTGGTGGTACTGTACCAGTGGAGAAAGGTTCTGTTTCTTTCATGGATTCAAGTGGTTTGCCTGATAGTTTTGATTGGAGAGAGAAAGGAGCTGTCACTGATGTCAAGATTCAGGTGCAGTTTCTACTAGATTGGAGGGCTAATTTTCTAAATTTTATTTAGCAGCGCTGAAAAGGGCTGGGGAGATGTGCAAATTCATAGTTTCTACATTTGTTTATGTGCTTGTGGGTCTAATGCAGGGTTCTTGTGGATCATGCTGGGCTTTTAGTGCCACTGGATCTGTTGAAGGAGCAAATTTTATTGCAACAGGGAAGCTTCTCAATCTCAGTGAACAACAGCTTGTTGATTGTGACAGGGTGGTTAGTTTCCGATTCGCCCTTTCAATCTCTTATTCTGATCACCTAGATACCATCACAGCTAGCACCAATAATTTTGGTCTCCATACATCACCTCAATTTGAAGAGGTTTTATCATATAGATCAAGGCCTGAAAGCTCTATTATATATGTTTGGTCATTTCCTTGGATTTTTGCGCAGTGTGACAAGACAGACAAGGCTTCATGCGACGATGGTTGCGGTGGCGGACTCATGACCAATGCCTACAGGTATTTGATTGAAGCAGGGGGGTTACAAGAGGAGAGTTCATACCCTTATACAGGTAAAAGTGGCGAATGCAAGTTTGATCCTGAGAAGATAGCTGTAAAAGTTGCTAATTTCACCAATATCGCTGTTGACGAGAACCAAATTGCGGCAAATTTAGTTCACCATGGACCTCTTGCAAGTGAGTTGCCTTCTATCATGAAGAGTAGCATATATGGATACGTATGATTTCGTCTTCCATTACATTATATCATCGATTGCGATATTACATCGTATTTGTCATTTGTATGTCGTAGTCAGCGATAGCCCGTACTGATAAACATTTTATCTGGGAAAATGCAGTTGGATTGAATGCAATATTCATGCAAACTTATATCGGGGGAGTCTCGTGCCCACTTATTTGCGGCAAGAAATGGCTCAACCATGGTGTTCTGCTTGTCGGGTATGGTGCAAGAGGGTACTCCATTCTTAGATTTGGCTACAAGCCGTATTGGATCATCAAGAACTCATGGGGAAAGCATTGGGGAGAGAAGGGATATTACCGGCTTTGCAGGGGACATGGTATGTGTGGCATGAACAAGATGGTCTCTGCAGTGGTAACCAAGGTTGCCTAAATATAGTACCCATGCAAGCCGAACCAAAGGGACGAAAGATCGAAGAAGAATAAAGATTAAACTTGGTCTGTCAAATCTAGTTAAAGTCTAGCTAGCTACTTGTTATTTTGCTACTTAAAAAGGATAGCCATGAGTGTAAACAGGTTATGGATTATGCACTACGTAATCAAAATACCATGCTTTGCCTCTTGGTTTCCTCACCAAGACTGAGTAGTTTTGGACCTACCAAGAAACTATTGAAAAATATATTATTTCATTTCAGAAATGCAGAGGAAAGGTAAAGTTTGGATAAAAAACCCATTGTCTAAGCAGTAGCCAACTTTTGTTCAGTAAACGTGATCCTGTGGGCAAATGGCCAAGCAATATTTCGCTATCAGCTTGAACTGAAAGCAATGTTATAAATTTATTTTGGGAAACAAAAGAGAATGTAGTTTACTGTAGAATAGAAGTAAGAAATTAGTCAGATCATTGTCCTTTGGTTTTAGAGTGCAGGAGGATCTTGTTCCCTCTTTCTCTCTCTAGATTTTTGACTTGCTCTTTTTTCACGCTTCTCCTTGTCCAGAACCATCTTCTTGGTGGCCGGACAGAGGATTTTCTTTGATTCAATCATAAAATTTGACCCTCAGAAACTTCAAGTTGTTTTCGATGTTTGACTGCAAGGAAGAAAATATTACCCGTCATCTTGAAGTCTTTGCACCTTGGAAAAAAAACGTCGTGGTCACCATCAATTCATGGAAACTATATATTACACCCTGGTGCCAATCAAATTGAGTACGACTTAAAGCATTACGGGCTGAAACTTTTCAAACTCTTAATCCTGAATTTTTTGACATTTTGTTTCATGTTTACTTGCCATTTTGAATGAAGAAAACGACATGCATCCTTGCAGGTTAAGTTTTTCCACAAACACGCGCTCTGAATAGTATTTTCTATGCTTGATTTGTTTGTTCTAATGATCATCATTAAAGAATAATATGTAAGAGAACTAATGTATGAACTTGCGAGTGCATCCAAGTCTTCTATCCATCGTTTCCCCTATTTATTTACCAACGGCACAGCAAAGCTAGTTAACCATATCTTCTACAGCTGAGCTCTAGGGCAACATAAAAAAATGGAGGTTACAGGCATGAGTTCATTCACAGTCTGGCCACTCTTCTTTCTAATAATTCAACTCTCCTTTTCTTTCTCCTTAGCTCAAGGAAATGAGACAGATATATTCTCCCTCCTAGCCTTTAAGCATCAGATTACTGAGGACCCCTTAGGTGAACTGAGCTCATGGAATGAATCCACACACTTCTGTGAGTGGTCTGGTGTTACATGTGGAAAGAAGCATCAGAGAGTTGTACAGCTTGACCTACAGTCTTGCAAGCTCTCAGGCAGCTTATCTCCTCACGTCGGCAACATGAGTTTCCTCAGGACATTGAACTTGGAAAACAACAGCTTCGGCCAGAATATCCCTCAGGAACTGGGTAGTTTGTTTCGGCTACAGGCTTTGGTCCTCACAAACAATTCGTTCAGTGGTGAAATCCCTGCCAACATCTCGCGTTGCTCAAATCTCTTGAGCCTTGAATTAGAAGGCAACAATCTTACTGGCAAACTTCCTGCAGAATTTGGATCATTATCAAAGCTGAAGGCATTTTATTTCCCAAGGAACAATCTCTTTGGTGAGATTCCACCTGCTTATGGAAATCTTTCACACATCGAGGAAATTCAGGGAGGACAGAATAATTTGCAAGGAGACATTCCAAAGAGTATCGGGAAATTGGAAAGATTGAAGCACTTCTCTTTTGGCACAAATAACCTGAGCGGTACAATCCCTACCTCCATTTACAATCTTTCATCCCTTACTCATTTCTCTGTGCCAGCAAACCAACTTCATGGGAGTCTTCCTCGTGACTTCGGCCTAACTCTTCCAAACCTTGAAATCTTTAGAATTCACACCTGCCAATTCAGTGGACTGATTCCAGTAACAATCTCCAATGTTTCTAATCTTTCTCTTCTTGATGTTGGACTCAACAGCTTTACTGGGCAAGTGCCTCCTTTAGCAGGGCTTCATAATCTACGGTTGCTGGCACTTGATTTCAATGATCTCGGAAATGGTGAGAATAACGATCTAAACTTTCTCTATCCCCTGGCAAACAACACCAGTTTGGAAATGATCGGTTTGAATTATAACTATTTAGGAGGTGCGCTGCCGGAAATAGTTAGCAACTTTTCATCAAAGCTTAGATTCATGACATTCGGAAACAACCAAATAAGCGGAAGCATTCCGAATGAGATCGGAAATCTAATAAGCCTGCAGGGTTTCGGTTTTGAGTCGAACAAACTGACTGGCATCATACCAACTTCTATTGGTAAGTTACAAAATTTAGGTGCTCTGGCTCTTAGCGGAAATAAAATTGCTGGGAATATACCATCTTCCCTTGGCAATAGTACCGCATTGGTCTTGCTTTATTTAGACAAAAATAATTTGCAAGGAAGCATCCCGTCAAGTCTAGGAAATTGCCAGGATTTGTTGTCATTGGATCTCTCTCAAAACAATTTTAGCGGTCCCATACCACCAGAAGTAATTGGTATACCTTCCTTGTCAGTGAGTTTAGACCTATCTCAAAATCAGTTGATAGGCCCACTTCCCTCCGAAGTTGGTATGTTGGTAAACCTAGGATATCTTGATGTTTCACATAATAGTTTATCAGGTGAGATTCCAGGAAGCCTTGGAAGCTGCGTTGTGTTGGAAAATTTGCTTTTGGAGGGGAACTTATTCAAAGGTTCTATTCCAAAGTCCATGAGTTCTTTGAGAGCACTTAAATATCTTAATATCTCTTACAACAACTTGACAGGCCAGATTCCGAGGTTTTTGGCAGACTTCAGGTTCTTGCAACACTTGGATCTGTCATTTAATCACCTTGAAGGTGAGATGCCTACACAAGGAAATTTCGGGAATGCAAGTGCAGTCTCAGTTTTGGGAAACAATAAGCTTTGTGGAGGAATATCTCTGTTCAATTTATCCAGATGCATGTTGAAGGAGTCAAAAAAGCCGAAAACTTCTACCAAGCTGATGTTGTTAATTGCAATTCCGTGTGGTTGTCTAGGAGTATTTTGTGTGATCGCTTGTCTACTTGTCTGTTGCTTTCGGAAAACAGTAGATAAGTCAGCTTCTGAAGCTTCTTGGGATATCTCATTGCGGAGAATCACATATGGAGCGCTCTTTCAAGCAACTGATAGGTTCTCCTCATCCAATATAATTGGTGCAGGCAGTTTTGGGTCTGTGTACAGAGGAATTCTTGCATCAGATGGAGCAGTTGTTGCGGTCAAAGTATTCAACTTGCCATGTAAAGGAGCTTCCAAAAGCTTTATGACAGAATGTGCAGCCTTGATAAACATCAAGCACCGGAACCTCGTCAAAGTCCTCGGCGTATGTGCTGGTGTTGATTTTGAAGGTAATGATTTTAAGGCTCTTGTTTATGAGTTTATGGTCAATGGGAGTCTAGAAGAGTGGTTGCATCCAGTTCATGTATCAAACGAGGCATGCGAGGCAAGAAATTTGAACCTTATTCAAAGGTTAAGCATTTCAATTGATGTGGCTGCTGCGCTCGACTATTTGCATCATGGTTGCCAAGTGCCTATTGTCCATTGTGATCTGAAGCCTAGCAATGTTCTTCTTGATGGTGATATGATCTCTCATGTTGGTGATTTTGGACTAGCAAGGTTCAGTCCAGAAGCCTCCCATCAATCATCTTCAAACCAGAGTAGCTCTGTTGGTATAAAAGGAACCATTGGCTACGCAGCGCCAGGTAACATTAGAATAATCTCCCATTATTTGGTTGATTGTAATTCTTCGTTGGTTCCATTCTTAAGGTCACATATAGATATTTGGCACATGATTACATTTATTCCTGCCAAATTTCATAAACAATCACTGATATTTGCAGCCATGAATATGATTGCAGAGTATGGTATGGAGCGCAAGGTGTCAACTTACGGGGACGTGTACAGCTATGGAATCCTATTATTGGAGATGTTCACGGGAAAGAGACCAACACACGGCATGTTTAACGACGAGCTGAACCTTCACACTTACGCTGCAATGTCATTGCCTGACCGTGTAGTTGATGTTGTGGATCCCATACTTCTGAGAGAAGTTGAGGAAACAAGTTCTGATGCCCCTCGTAGGAAGCAAGATGCTAGAGCTCACAAGAATTTTCAATGTTTGACTTCAATAATCAACGTAGGAGTGGCTTGTTCTGCAGACCTCCCGGAAGAGAGGATGGCCATGAGCACTGTTGTGGCTGAATTGCATCGAATCAGGGACATTTTTCTAGGCGGTAGAAGGCATAGACACCACGAAATCGTTGTCTTACCAGAAGGTACAGTTGATACGTTATGCTAATCTATGTTCAGACCAAGACTATTATAGTAACGATATCCGTTATGCACTATTTAGGTGCCTGAGGCAATCAAAAGGGCGAACAAAAGCCACATTTGCGGTCATGTAGACTGACATTGAAAATGCATATTTTTTATCCGTAGTCTATAGAATACATGCTTTGTAAAATCTCTGTTTTTGCTCAAGGACTTGCTTATAAGTAGTAAAAGAGAGAACTTGTAATATAATTGTTATAAATAAACATGAACCCGATAATTCACCCGCGCTATATTACGGGTCAGATCAAATTTGAATCAGCTTAAATTAACATAACTTTGGAAATTTGAATAATATCACAAGTTCTCTCTTTTGAATAATATTAATCTTAAAACATTACAAGTTCTCTCTTTTTTCATCAGCTTAAATTAACGTTCGGAATGATTTAAAGTCAAATTTGAATAATATTAATCTTAAAACAAAAGAAGTAAATGATGACACATGAAATTAATTAGGGCTCGTCTGTGTAGTTTTAACTTTTAAGGGCTCATTAAATTAATAAAATATGAGGGACTGCATTTCGTTAAAAAGTCATGCTCAAGAACCCTCGAAAATCTATTTTAGATATTTCATCATTTTTGTTATTAATATTGGATTTTTATTACCGATAAGTTTCATTTTTTATTTTGATTTTGATTTTTTAAAATTTTATTTGACAACATTTTATTAAATTCAAAGCCATGAAAAAATAATTAGTTCAATTTATTTTTTAGATTTTGATAAAGAATTAACACTGTGACGTGGCTGAAAATATGCCATTTAAAATTTTATAAGGGAATTATGCGAGGGAAAAAAAAGATTAATTCTTAAAGAATTTGTAAAAAATAAATGAACGGTTAAAATATATTTTAAGATTTTATTTGACAGCATTTTATTAAATTCAAATCCACCAAAAAAGAATTATGTTCAATTTATATGACGTGGAAAAAAGCTAAAAGGCTGGAAATATACCATACAAAGTTTATATAATTATATGCATAAGGATACAATTTATAATTAATTGCTTAATTAAATATTCACTGACTTTTCACCTCCACAAGGATTAGCTTGCAGAAAGAACCATCCGAATCAGAGCACTTATTCTCATCAATTCGGAATGCATCTTCGAGTGGTTACCGTATCGTGGAAGTCAGAGATTTGAATCAAGGCCCCGTTCAATCGATGCCATTAATTATCTCTTAAAAGTTTTGTAATAGTTTTTTTTAAAGTATTTTTATTTTAAAATATATTAAAATAATATATATTTTTTTATTTTTTAAAAAATATTTTTAATATTAACACATCAAAATAATTTAAAAAAATAAAAAATTTTAATTTTTTTTTAAATATCTTTAAAACACAAAAACTACCAAGTTTTCGGAGGCATTTATTTGAGTTCTGACCAGTCATTTTCCACACTAATCACTGTAGTAGTGGAGGACCTTGACCTGTGTTTTTTTCTTTTTGTGGGGGTCGAACCCATATGCAAGCCGAACCAAAGGGAAGAAAGAAGAAGAAAATAAAGATTAAACTTGGTCTGCTAAATATGGTCAAGTCTAGCTAGCTATATTTGTTATTTTGCTGCTTACAAACGATAGCCATGAGCATAAACAGGTTATGAATTATGCACTACGTAATCAAAATAAACAGGTAGAGTGATGGAGTTTCTCCATTATTTCTTGGTTCGTCTCCCCTCTGTTTTTATTTAGAAAGTCGATCTGATGTTTTTACTTGCTTTTTTCCATGCTTCTATTTCTCTGAACCGTCTTCTTTATTGGCCTGTCGCCTGTATGATTTTCTTACGTACTTTCACACATAAAATCTGATCCTTAGAAACCTCAAGTTGTTGTTTTTCCATGTTTGACTCCAAGACAAAAAAACAAAAGAAAAAGAGATTATACATCGGCCATCTTGAATAGTTGAAAAAAACCAAGAAGCTAGCACGATACCAGACCAAACGAGCTAGAAATATATATTTGCACCTTAGAACAAACGTCAAGGCCACCCTCTCATTTTCACTGGGTGCTAGTCGCACTGTACATTTTAGGACCAACAAATTGAATACGCCCCACCACACTGCGGGCTCAAACTTTTCAAAGGTGAGTTCGGTATATTTTGTTGACATTTTGTTTCATGTTCACTTGCGACTTTGAATGAACACGCCTGCATCATTACAGGCTCTAGTTTTTCCACCAAATTAACATGCATGCGATCTGAGTTGTTTATATATATATATATATATATATATATATATATATATATATATATATATATATATATATTAATGTATTCCTTCCTTTCCTTATTTATTTGTCTCAGTTGCACAACAAAGATGGGGTAGAGAGGGTTTTGTTTTTCCTTGCAAATGGTACTTTGATACAGTGAAAGGTGAGCTAGTACTGTTGCATCCTAACCATTCCTTGCGAAGGGTATGGTGTATACAACCTTCTCTCATGTAGAGATTTACATCAACTGAGAAGTTGCAACAAGATTATGTCTTTACTAATGATAAGGAATTGTATGAGCATTTGATTGTTTGATTTCGGTTTCGATAAATTCGGTTAAATATTATTCAGTTTTTAGAATGAATAAAATTGATTTTTGATCCCATTATTTGGTGAGAAATTGATTTTTTAAAACATAAAAATTAATGTTACGATTCTTGGCTGCTCGAATACCTTTTTTTTTTTATGAATTAGTTTTTTAACTTTCATTTGATATATTAAAGGCCAAGTTTATTTCAAAGTTTCAATCAATTA
>Ga0325404_1006928_pt1 | contig 11855 bp, 9 predicted proteins | sample PopdelMetagenome_18_FD_205664 | JGI IMG/M metagenome (GOLD analysis project Ga0325404, IMG submission 205664) | Populus deltoides microbial communities from Bellville, Georgia, United States - Xylem-Control-R1 | ecosystem: Host-associated > Plants > Phyllosphere > Stem > Wood/Secondary xylem... | reverse complement strand
AAATATTACAGATTTTTATCCAAAATTCAATAGCTGAAGCATACATATAGATGAGTCATATAGCCAGTTCCAAACTCCCTATTATATCTAGAATGCCTTTGAGTTGAAAAAAATAAAATAAAAAAATAGTTAAATTAAGGAAAATTTTTAAAAACAGAGAAAGAATATTAAAAAAAAATAAATGAAAATAAATAGTGAATTTACTATATTTCATGTACTAAAAAATCATGTCCCATTTCTTACATTGTTTCTCTAACTTTTTTAAATTCTTAATGTGACTATCATATTAAAAGCCTGCCAACTAAACTATTTGGTGATCAATAACGTTTTCAAATCATGCATGCTGACCTCAAGATAGGACAATCAAATGAAAACAGACAACATATATAGCTAATGTGGGAAATTAACTGATCACCATGCAAGGAGGAGGCAACCATGAATTCTAACCTCTTTCACTACACAATTCTGCTACTTATATATATAACAAGTAAAACAGCAAGAAAAAAAAATAATGAATGAAGAAACAAAAATAAAACAGCAACCTTATTAACGAAGCACAACATCAACAAGCAAGTTTCCTTATATATATATATAAGCATATGAATACATTCAAAACACCTAGGTGTCTGCGCACAGGAGGACAAAAAGACTTGCAGACATCAAAGAACACCCAGCATCAATAATACTAATTGTTAAAAATTAAATTGGAGGTTTTGATAAATTTTCAATTAAACATGCATAATTTCCATCAATCACTCTCTTCCAGACACAAGAATTGTCAGCATTGGTCAGGTTGAATAAAAGCATTCAATTTATGAACTGTAACCCTAAAAATTAATTTGGGGGTTTTCATAAATTTTCACTTAAACGTGCATAATTAGGATATAAATCATGGTAAAAACATTTCATAAACCTTATATTATCGAATTAATAGCCTAAAACCATTATTGAAAGTATCGGGAAAAAAAATTCTTACCTGTGTTATCAATTACAGGTGAGGGAGATGGATCAACACGACAGAATAACACCTGAGATTGGAAAAGTTAGGTTAGAACTGTTTAGTGTAACTTAAAATTGCAACAAAGAAAACAAAAACCATAAATTAATTACCTGAGCTATCGAAGAAAACAGTGCAAAACCTAACCCGTTTACAGAGAAGGGGTAAAACAGGATGTTCAATGGTGATGATGATGGGTCTAGTGCGATGTTGCCATGGGTCTCTGTTTTTGTTGGATTGAAGAGAAATATTGAAACTGTTAAGATGAAGGAGAAGAAGATGAAGAAAAAAAATTGGGTTGCTGAAGACGAATGCGAAGATGATGAACAGTTTCGGATAAAGGAAGATGAAATCGATGAAGAGAGGGTGAGTTTTGAACAGTTAGGAATCGATGTTATTAAGGACGAAGAAGGATACTGGAAGAGTGGAATTGAAGTAAATTAATTTTCAGCGTAAATGGTTTGGTGGATCTGTATTTCGATCGGTGTGGGGGGAGAGAGTGAAAATAAACGGTTCAAATTTTATGCAATCAACGGTCTACATTTAGTTTTATATTAACATTTTAATTTTTTTTTCAATTAGCAACGGAAAATCCGTTGCTAAATTCAACGTAAATTTTGCAACGGATTATCCGTTGCTAATATTAAAAAAATAATATATGTGTAATTCGTTGCAAATCCGTTACTGAATTTAGCAACGGAATTATCCGTTGCTAAATTCCGTTGCTAATACCCCTGTTTTTAGTAGTGAAGGCTATACATGGGATGGCTTGATTTTAAGTGGTGCTATGTGTGGTATTTCAGCAAAATTTAAACCTATGTGGCCATTAGAGAAGCTACTTCCTTTGGCAGCACTATTCGCGCCCACATGGAGAGTTGTGGCCTCAAAGCCAGTCTCTAGCAGATCATACAAAGAAGAATGGAAGAGAAGGTTGGTAGCCAACAACCCGAATCGCCCGAAGTCAGGGAAGCCTCCGGCAGCGACTGCACTAGAGTTTTTGAGGGTTTGTGAGTACATAAGGATGCATTGCTATGACCTCGGGGTTCCATTTCTAATGGTGCATGGGGAGGATGATTTTGCGTGCGACTTTAGGTCGGCTAGTTTTGTGTATGAATCGGCTTCAAGCAAGGACAAAACATTGAAGATCTTTCCTGGTATGTGGCATATGTTGGTTGGTGAGCCTAAGGAAAATGTGGAGCTTGTGTTCGGGACTATCTTGACCTGGTTAAGAGATCATGCTGCACAGACAAAGCCAAAACCATAACAAAGCAATCAATTACTACTAGTTCTATATATATTATGTCTTTGTTACTTGTGTTTCTAGCTGTAGCATATGGGTGGATGTCCCGGCAAGTACTGAGAAAGGTATTTTAGGATGGAAAATTAGATTTATCATCTAGTAATTAAATAAAACTAAATATTCTAAAATATATATTGATCTTGGAGATTTAAATACTTGGTTATTTGCAAAAATCTTGACCACAATCCTTTTCAAAAGGAGACTTATCATCTAAATTGTTTATAAAATAGGTATGGGATCCGTAAAGATGATAAAAATAAAATTAGACTTTGAACCATTTATTTCGGTAAGTTTTGAAAAAAAATTCGAAGTTTGCTATCATTATTTCATGAGCTTTTGATTGGACCATGTCGATTCAGCCCAATTTTTTATTTTTTTTGGATTCGAGAAACCTCACTTCCCAGAAAAGCGTATTTTGTGGGTCCAAGTGAGCGAGTAAAACCTCGTCTGTCTCAGAATCTTACAAGAGGTGCACGCCCTGACTCGAACTCGAGACCTGCTGTGCAGATTTCAAGCCCTTTGCCATCACGCTATGTCCCTTAGGGACGATTCAGCCCAAATTACTAAATCATATTAAACTAGATTAGGATATGTTAGGTTATCTTATTCTAAGAAAATAGATTCTCTTGGTTTAATTTCTAGCTTTAATTCTCTATATTTTTGGATTCTTGAATAAAAAGTATTTCTTATAATAAAATAAAATTTAGGTGATCCAAAATTAAGTTATGACACCTAAGATGAAGCATATATAATGACAGCACCCTCATGTGACCAGAAGCAATTCAGTTGTTTAGATCCTGCAGCATGCTTCCTACGAGTTTCAGTAGTTAAGATTGTCAAAATGAAGAAAGCAGCAACGATATTATGTTCATCAGAAAATCAAAGAAGGATAAAACCAGAGGAAGAGATGTGAAGGAAGCTACATACTGTATGATGTTTTTATAAAATCAGATTAAGCTCTGGGAATCAAAGAAAACATGCAGGTCAATAGTTGAAATCAATCAGCTTATTTTGACAGAAGGTTACAGCTCTCATCTGTGGCCATCATCACTTGCCTAGCTAGCCGATTTTGCTTCTTCGAAGCTCTGCAAATTGAGAGCATGAATGAACTTCAATCCAATCACTGAAACAAATACTTTCATCAGCTCATAATTTGTACAAAACCACATCAATAGATTCCAAGTGCATGCAGGTCAATAGTTGAAATCAATCAGCTTATTTTGCACAATGGATTAATATCCATTAATACCAACAGGGTTTATCTGGATTCTGGATTGTCATTGGTTTTTACTTTTCCTTCACTTTGATGAATAAACAATTACTTTGTTAGGAATCAACAAAATTGGTCAGCTAAATTATAGTATAAATCTCAAGAATTTCCAACCTAATTTATCCATGATTGTTCATGTTTTTTCTAAGTGTTGTTAATTTCTTACTATTACTTGGCCAAAGAAAAAAAAATCAATGTCTTGTGAATTAAATTGTGTTATTAGTAATCTGGTTATCTTAATCAGTTCAAATTTAAATGAGTCGAGCAAATAAAAAAAATTCTCACCTGTAAATAAATAAAAAAAAATTATATCAATTTTTCTTTTTCTAAAATTCAAAATTATTGAAAAGATGACATTAAATTTTACTATAAAAAAATAAATACCCTAAAGAAATCTAAGTAACACTAAATCCTCGTTAAGGATTGTTAAATCCATAACAAGGGCTTGTTGTAATCCGATGCTGGGTATCGCATTCCAAAAGTGCTTAAAACTTCAATGGCATGGTAAATCTATAATAAGCATAATAACAACTATTTGTTTTTGGATTTAAGAGTGTTTTTGAAAAAAAAATAATTTTATTTTAAATTAATATTTTTTTAGTGTTTTTAGATTATTTTGATATACTGATATCAAAATTAATTTTTTTATCTTAATATATTTTAAAATAAAAAATACTTTAAAAAATAATATTATGACACTTCCAAACACCTATTAATACTTTGTCTTAAGTAGTGTAAATCCATATGCAGACAAAGGTTTTGTTTGACTCAGTAGTGCAAACCGAGTTTTGCACGGAAAAAAAATATCATTTTTTATATATTTTTTTATGTGAAAGTGTAAGAATACCAAAAGTTTGTGAAAAGATAACAAACTGAAGAAGCTTCGAGTTGCCCTTTTACTTTTCTCTTCTCTTTGGGAGATCATGATCGTTCCTTCTATTTTCTGTTCATGCTAGCTCTGCCATCAATTTTCACTTGGTGGAGTGATACGAGATGATCCTTGGAGCTGACCAGGTAATAGGCCAATCAAATTAGTCAAGTTAGCTGAATCAATCTTCAAACCAGTTCAAGATAAAGCCTACAAGGTTGGTTCGGGTTTAATATTTTGATCAAACCTTTTGTATTTTTCGGACTGATGCACCAATCAAATAAAAAAAATAAAAATAAAGAAGCAATTCATCGAGCTGCATAGCTTCGATTTTCAGATGGTCAGTTTTTTCATATGAAGAAAGTACAGATTCTTTGACCTGATGGTTCCAAGTTGAGACAATGAGATAATGACGACAAACTTCTGAGAGGGCTCACCAGGCTGCTGATAGAAAAACAATACTAGAAACAAGTTTGCAGTAAACTTTTTTTTTTTTTGATTTGAGGAAACCCCATCTTCTGGAAAGCGTATTTTATAAGTTCAGGTGAGCAAGTAAAACCCCGGCTATCCCAGATTTTTATAAGAGATACACGTCCTGACTCGAACTCAAGACCTGCTATACAGATCTCAAACCCTTTGCCATCACCTTACGTTCATTGAAAAAATTAGAAACAAGTTTGCAGTAAACGTGCAATACTGCAAGCAAAAGACAGAAATTCCAATCATAAAAGGTTGTAAATAGACAGAAATTCTTTGACCTGATGGCTCCAACTGCTTCAACCACCCCAAGCAAATGCGTTCCATATGGTGTTAAGCTGAATGGATTCACAGCATTTTTTACCACCTTTAAATATGTTGTAACCCAATTTTGATGAAATGGCTTTTCAATTTAATTTTACAAGGTTTAAAATATAAAATTAAAAAATCAAATATTTATTTCGATAAAAAGTGTAATTTGTCAACTTGCGTTAAAACTAGAAACTAAAATGCGCTTTTATAATTTTATTATTATCTTCAAGATAATCCTTGTCTTCAAGATAATGATAGTTATCCGCTTTTGAATTTGATTCTTAATCAAATTCAAACTTCAAAAAAAAAATGAGTTTAATTAAAATTTTATTTTCTACACACAATAAAACTCTTGCACTATAAACATACATGAAAAAGAAGGGGCCATTATAGAAAAAAACAAAGAAACCAAGAGAGAGAGATCACAAAATACCCTAGAGGGCCATTACAAGAAACCCTAGAAGAGAAAAAGAAAAGACATCACTAAAAAAACAAAAAACAAAGGGGGCGGCAAACCCTATACCAACGGTCGCCCCTTCAGCCTTTTTTTGGCTTTTCTTCTCCAGTCTCGGTCTCTCCCCCATCAGACACTTTTCATTCCTCAATCCCAACCCCCAGGAGCTGCAACTCCTCATCGAAAAAGAGCACAGCATACAGGAGAACATCATTGTGCACAACCACTTCATCCTCGCAAAAAAAGAAGCTTGGTGTTTCACCCTCTCCTTCCTATCGTCTTCCCCCTCAGGCCAAGCTCAAGCCAAACAACTCCTCTCAGCAGCAGTAGCAGAGTTGGTTGCCCCCAGTCACTGTAACAATGGAGTTTCATCATCATAGTCAGAGCAGCAATAGCGTGGTTTCCTTTTCTGCAACCCAGCAACGACGTGCATATCCTTTTAGCAACAATCCAGCAGTGCGACCAACCTCGTTTCTGCACCAGTAGCTGATCCTAGTCATCTCCCTCACCATATTTCTTCCCCATCGCCAGTAGTAGCAATGTTACCTTCTCTGCAATGGGAGCAACCAGTAGCAGGGGTGCGCAGTCATCACCAGCCGTTGCGAACTCCTCAGCCACTATGAGCACGCAAGCCACCAGCAGCAGAGGAGATCTTCACTTCCGCCATAGGTTACTCCTCCAGCAGCAACCTTCTCTTCCCTGCAGAGGCTGCACTAATCGTAGCAACACCAAAGGCCACCATTGAGACGATCATCTTTCAGCTAGCAAACCTGTACCCACGGAACAGCAAGTAGGGTCGTCCTTCGAGAGCAGAGCCCAGTCGTCTCCCTCTGTTTTGCCTCCAGCTGCTGCCTCGCCAGGTAAGTCTTTCTTTCTCTGTTTTTGCCAAATTAATTACCTTGCCATTGTAGCATGCATGAGTGAGTTATTCACGCATATATGCAACAATGACCAAACCAGGTCACTGGTTCTGGTTTGGACCAGTGACCCGACCCTTTTTTTTAAGTTTTACAACCAGGGTACAAAAAATACATAAAAAATAGTTTTTTTTTTAATTCAGATTTTGTAGATTTATTTACTGACGCCAGAGTCACGAATACCGTACTTTGTGGATTGCGCAATATTTACCAACACTAAAGTTATAAATATTTATAGGTGAATATTTATTGACGTCAAAGTCAGGAATATTATAGGATGATCATAAGAACAAAACACAAACAAACCTTTAGCAATTTTAGACAAAATCAGCAATGCATTCTGCCTCAGGTAGAACGCTTAAGGGGTGATAGAATCTTTCCTTTCACGTAATCAGTCCTGGACCATAGAATCTATGTTGACCAGTTAGGGTTCCTAGTGATCATAATACTAGGTGACAACTTCTTAAATAAGATCGTTTCCCCCTAAGAACAAGATGTAAGATATCTGTTTCTTTTTCCAATCGAGAGATTAATTTTTAATCGGTCGCCGCGAAATCTGAGTGTGACAAAATCCATCACCAATATTATATTATAGTGCATTGTGGATCATAGTTGTTAAACTGCTCCCTGAAAAAATTCATGACCCAAATGAGTTCTAGGATATGATCCTGGTGAAACTCATTGACTCGTCTAGGTTTATCTAGTTAAATTTGATCCAAACTTGACCAAGACAGAACCAAGAAAAATATTTTAAAAAACAAATGACATTATTTTAATAAAAATAATTAACTTCATGACCATAAGGTTGATTCAATGACCCCTTTCAAATTAATTTTTGAATTGGATCTATAACTACACTATGGATACATATAACAAATATACATACATATAAAAGGGGCATGTAATTGAGTGAAAACCTAATCAATTTCTTGTCTAACATCCAAATTTAAGTTAATATGGATCATAGGATTATAGAAAGGCCATAAAATAAACAGTTACAAGCTCCCACAAGTCAACAAACATTGTTTAGACAGCCAAGGTCAAATATATATATCCGACACAAACCTTAGATTGTTGTATGCTGTTTTTGCACCATGATCAATTAACTTGCAAATGCTATTTTATTATTATATATAAAACTAAACGGTGTGTGGAAATCACTATTTCCTTACACCCAATGTACTGTGGATTACAATAATAATTCATAATGCATTCCATTTTTTTTTTGCACGTTTTCATTTTTTTCCCAACTTTCCCCTTTTCATTTTTTTTGTTTTTTTACAAAATTACTTTCCTTTTTTTCCAACTTTTCTCTTTTTTCTTTTTATTTTTTTTGAAATTATCTTTATTGATTTTACTTTTTAAATATTAAGCTGGTTAAAAAATTCAGTTTGTAATTTTTTTTCTTTAAAATACTATGGATTGCTGCTGTGTTTTCCTGTATAAAACTAAAGGGTGTAGGGAAATTATTGTTCTCCCACACCTAATGCATTCCTTTTTTTTTCACTTTTTTATTTTTTTTCCAACTTTCCCCTTTTTTCTTTTTTTTTTCCTTTATTTTTTCTTTTTTTTTCCAAAATTACTTTTTTTTTCATTTTCTTTTTCTTTTTTGCTGTGTTTTCCTCTATAAAACTAAAAGGTGTAGGGAAATTACTGTTCCCCCATACCCAATGCGTTTTTTTTTCACTTTTTCTTGTTTTTTTTTGCACTTTTTTTCCAACTTTCCCCTTTCTTCATTTTTTTTGTTTATTTTTTTTTCCAAAATTATCTTTATTGATTTTACTTTTAAAATATTAAGCTGGTTAAAAATATCACTTTGTAATTTTTTTATTTAAAATACTGTGAATTGCTGCGGTGTTTTCCCACATAATTTTTTCATTTTATTTTTTATTTTCAAAATTATATTTATCGATTTTTTTTTATATTGAGCTGATTGATAATTTAGTTTTGTAATTTTGTTTTTTTAAAACATTGTTGATTGCTACAGTGTTTCTCCGCATAGTTTTTTTTTATGATTTTCTCCGAAATTATCTTTTTTTATTTTTTTTTAATATTAAGCTGATTAAAAATTACAGTTACAATATGTGAGAAAAGCACTGTAACTTTCCTCGCAAATTACTATGGATTGCTACAGTGTTTTTTTCCTACATGGTTTTTTTCTGTTATGTTATGTTTTTCCCTAAAATTATCTTTGTCAAATTTATTTTTTAAATATTAAGCTGGTTAATAATTGCAATTATAAGTAAATACAAGTTTTTCCTCACAAAAAACTATGGATTGATACAGTTTTTCCTCACATGGTTTTTTTCCAGTTTCTTTTGTGTTTTCTTTTTTTGTAAAATTTTTTTCATAATTATTTTCGTCAATTTTATTTTTTTTAATATTGAATTGGTTAGAATTTAACTTTGTAATAAAGCTTAATCATGTGGGGAAAACACTGTAGATTTAACAAGGCCGTTTGCAAGTCCAAATTGTAGCAACAACGAAGAAGCCCGAATCTGTCCTGCAGCCCAGACACTGTTCAGTGTTCAGCCCATATCTCGAGTTCTAGAAGTCCAAATGATCTCAAATTTTTACCCTAGAAAGATGAGACAATTCCTAGAACTTTCATAATTTAAGTCTGTTCAAATTATGACGTTATCAATGACTTTTTGGCAGACAAGAAGATAAGAATTGTCACCAAGTCAAGATGTGGCCACCCATTTGTTGTAACCCAATTTTGGATCCACCAAGATTTTCTCAAATGTTATTTTATTTCTATTATTATTTATAAAAATCCAAAAAAACTTAAGAAAAAGGAAAATTCAAAAATATATTTTTCTCGAGTCAACCGCATCTTTCCATAAGAACCGATTCCACCGGGTCAATACAGGTCAAACCATGTCGGCCAAGTAAAAAATGAGTTTTCGGGTCAAAACCGTCATTTTCGGTCAAAACCGAGTCCACCGAGTCAATACGGGTCAAAACATGTCGACCAGGGTAAAAAATGAGTTTCAAGCCGTTTCGGGTCAAAACCGTCATTTTCGGTCAAAACCGAGTCCACCGAGTCAATACAGGTCAAACCATGTCGACCAGGGTAAAAAATGAGTTTTAGGCCGTTTTCGGGTCAAAACCGTCATTTCTGGTCAAAACCGAGTTCACCAGGTCAATACGGGTCAAACCATGTCGACCAGGGTAAAAAATAAGTTTCAGGTCATTTTGGGTCAAAACTGTTATTTTCGGTCATTAAAATTGATTTTTAGCGGTTGAATCGGGTTTTTCTAATACTGAATTGAGTTTTTAATTTTACCTATATAAATATATATTATTATACATAATAAAAAATAATAAAATAAAAATAAAATAAAATAAAAATAAAAATTTGTCAAATAAGGCAGTTGCACCGAAAGCAAACGGTGATTAAAAAATGCCGAAAGCAGAAACTTTGTGGAAATTTAATCTTTGTATGTCCCCTGTAATTGGCTATAAATAGCCAGTGACCGTGCGCCACGACAGGGGAGGAAAAGAAAGAAAAGAAAAGAGAACTAACCACTATTCATGTTTTTTTACTATTTCTTCATGCGAGTAAGATATTGATTTTTATTAAAAACAATATGGAAAATACCAAATATATCCCGACACATCTCAGCCCTTGAAATATTCCAAGATTTGATCCCGTTGCGCCACGTCATCCGGTGTACCGAGCTTTCGGTGCACCGCGCCACACCAGATCAAAGCTCCGCTCATCCAGACCGTCCGATCAACCTGCAGATCTAGCCAATCACAGCCATCCGATCGTTTCATCCGAGATCCAACGGTGCACAGTGTTCAGCGGTACCGGTGTACCATACACGCGTTCATACCGTAGCATAATCTCGGACTCTCTCTCTCCTCTCGTCGGCGACGCTCTCTCTCTCATCCGATCTCCACTTTCCGGCCGTCTCCAGCCTCCGCACCACCACAGAAAGGTTTCTCCCCTGCTGTAAAGAAAAACCCCGGTGGTTGTCATCGTTTTCTCCGCCTCATCTGGCCGGAAAAAGACCACGATCGTCGTCGTCCACCGAAGCTTCAAACCGACGATTCTCCCTCGTCAGCCATCAACGGCCGTCGAGACCACCGCCATCAGAATCCTCGCCCTCAGATCTACCAGAAGCAACCATTTTTTGGCCCGAAATCTCGCCAGAAAATTTCACCGCCTCCAACAGTAACCGCGCGTGGGCCACACGCGCCGCCAGTGGCATTTTTGTAAATTTTGGAGAAATCCAAGGGTATTTCATTATTTTGCCTATACAGTGGCATTCAGGTAATTTTTCGGGGTTTCTACTGGTATTTTTGATATTTTTTATATATAAATGCTTGTAAATTTTTCTTGCATGTTGTAAAAAATACAAAAACCAAAGTCGACACGTCTCTTTTTTTTAAAAGGACCGATGTCAAAAATGTAAATACCAAATATGGATTATGTCCATTATTTCTTTTGGTAACCCAGACGTAATTCTCCTTTTAGGGTTAAAACGTCATATTTTAGACGAGTCTCCTAATTTTTAGGGACTGATGTCATTTTTAACGCGTCTCCTATTTTTAGGGACCGACGTTAACCATTTGAAAAAAAACAAGTTACCAATAAACCCAAAATATAATGGATTATATCCATTATTTCTTTTGGTAACCCAGACGTAACTCTCCTTTTTAGGGATAAACGTTAATATTTTAGACGAGTCTCCTAAATTTTAGGGACTGATGTCATTTTTAACGTGTCTCCTATTTTTAGGGACCGACGTTAATCATTAAAATTTTTTTTACAAATAAGCCCAAAATATAATCGCATTTGAATCAAATAAAAAACACACAAGTAAGGGTAACCTTTCTTTTGAAAGGATGTTTTAAGGGTGGTGTCTACCTTCCCTTAATCATAACTAACCCCGTACCCGAATCTCTGGGACCAGTGTCTAATTTGGGATTTCTAGTTCCCTCAAATTACTAGATGGCGACTCCAATAAAATCTTTGTTTCCCCCAATTGAGAAGAAACCCTTTTTGTTAAATAAACAAAAAAAAAGCGGGAGCCGTCGCCCGACGTCGTGTATCGACAGAATGGCGACTCCACTGGGGAATTAGGGTTGAGCCAACTGCTTGTGTTTGCTTTTCATTTGCTTTTTCTTATCGCTATTTATTTTTGGGCACTTATTTTATTTGCATTATTTATTTTATGCAATATCTACTGTGATTCTTTTCAATTTTTCATTTCATCACATACATATATATTATTTATTTGTGTATTCA
>Ga0325404_1006925_pt1 | contig 11860 bp, 5 predicted proteins | sample PopdelMetagenome_18_FD_205664 | JGI IMG/M metagenome (GOLD analysis project Ga0325404, IMG submission 205664) | Populus deltoides microbial communities from Bellville, Georgia, United States - Xylem-Control-R1 | ecosystem: Host-associated > Plants > Phyllosphere > Stem > Wood/Secondary xylem... | reverse complement strand
GCTGATTATGGTAGGTAAGACTTTCCATGTTTAATTTAATGCGCGTGCATGCATTATAAATTGACACCTTTTGAGTGGAACTTTTCCATAGAATAATAAATGATCGTGTACTTGGTGGTGACTTGTAACTTTTCACTATGTTATTAAGATAGTGTTGTTAATGCTGTAATGATTTTTTAAAATATATTTTTTATTTTTTAAAATTTATATTTTAACATATGAAAAAATTTAAAATATATATAATTTTTTTTGTTTGGACAGTATTTTTAAATGGCATGCACCTAAATAGTACTGTTGATTCATTTACGATAAAAAAAAAAAAAAACAAATGCGTAGTTTTTTTTTTTTTTCTCATAGTTGTTATTGGTAGATTAGAAAAGAAATTCTTGATATACAAATATTTAAAACCAAAAACTTTAAATTGAAGGGTTAAAAATCTTTAGACATGCATTCTTCTGTATTCTTTTGTTTTGTTTTGAAAAGTTGAAGATTGTTTAATCTCAAGATTTTCTTTTGGAAGGACGCATTGAGATTCGAATATGGGTATTAAAAATTGAAACGTCCACTCTAATGGAGCACAAAAGATATTTGATCCATCAAAACTTGATGATCCATTGAAGATTTACAATTAAAAATGGACGATAGAATTGTTAATAAGAACAACCCATAACTATTTCAATTCAATAATTAAAAAAAAAAATCTAGTATTCATTGTTAAACCATGAAAAAAACCAGATTAAACCGATTAAAATTTTAAAAAAACAGACTGGTTTGGTTTTATAAGCCTGAAATCGAAAAAATCAAACTGAACCGAAAAAAACCTGAAAAAAACATTGCCAAACCAGAAAAAAACTGAGTCAAATAAAAAAAAATCGAGTCAAACCAGTTTGAACTGGTTTCAGTTTTTTACATTGAAATCATATTTCTTTTTTGGTCCAGCTAAATGCTATTACTCTATGGGTATATTTAGGATTGCGGCCAAAACACTGCTTGCTTGGAATTTGAATTTTTTTGTTTTAGTTTTTTAAATTAATTTTTTAAAGTTATTTTGATAGGTTAATGTTAAAAAAAAACAAATATATTTCTAAAAAAAACATTTGAAAACATAATTTTTATCAAATGGGGGAAAGAATCTCCATGTGGTCAGTGAGAGACAGAATAAAAAGGAATAGGATCTTCAACATGCTTATGAAAAGGACAATAACATATTATATATATGTCATGATTAAATACTGCATTGGTTAGAAAAGAGCATCCAACATTAGTGGATGGCTATATTCCTAATTATTATATTAATCATGTAGATATAAATTTCCAAAGAAATGAAAAGGAAAAACACGTGGATTTAAATTTTTAATTAAGAAGGCTGGATAGAAATAGTTTGTCCACATCTATAGTTTGTCCCGATAACCCAATTTATTAGGAAAATTATTTAGATTTAATTTGACTTTCTTGGCAATTAAGGAGGAAATTAAGGGAGTAAAAAGAAAATCAAGCATCAAGGAAATTAAACACATCTAAATAATTTTCGTATGGATAATAAGGACTATATATATATATATATATATATATATATATATATATGTGATGGTATTTGAAATAGAACAGTTTGGCCAAATCTTAATACTCATAATAGAGTATCAATGCCTCCTTTAAAAAGAAAGATTTATTTTGAAACAAAACATTCTTCAACTTTCCAGAAAAAAGAGCACAGATGAATATTAAATGTATATAGATTATTAAATCCGTTAGTGACCCATGTTTATTGAGTTATTTGAATCTTTTTTAGATTCTTCAATTTTTTATAAAAAAATACAATGATTAGAGCTTTGGAATTTCATACCGTTTTGACTTTATAATTTTTTTAAAAATATATATATATATATATATATATATATATATATATATATGTGAATTTTCTGAGTTAATAATGCACTTAAATTGAAAGGCTGAAGTTGTTAGAAAAAAAAACTCTTCTCCTTTAGTATTCAAGCACGTTTGAATCATGCAAATTTAGTAGTTTTTTAGAGAGAAAAAATCCAAGACATGTAACAGAGGAAAAGATTGTGAATTCTTCAAATTAAAACAAAAGCTAAGTGATTTTGTCATTCAACACTTTAAATGCAAAGTGAAATAACTCAAATACCCTTGAAAGCTAAAAAAATATTAAAATTGTGGTCTAGAGGCGTTTTAGTCTTCTAATACTTTGATTGCATGGTAAAATGACTATATTGCCCTTAAAAAAATTGATGCCCGAGAGTTTTTTTGTATTTTCTTCATAGTTTTTTAGTTATAGTCAATTTGAATGAAGAGCAATTCGGTCTTTTAACAAATATAAATAGAATTAAAAAAAAATGGTCGACACGTGTGGAAACGCTTGCATTCTTTGGGCATCGCGCGCGCATCTTCCTTCCGCGATGGCTTTGTAAGTGTGGAATCATCCTCTTTCTTGTGGCCCAACGCATGTGTATGATGAACTAGCAATTGGGCTACAATGGACTTTTTTTTCTTTTTTATCTTTTTTCTCTTGCCTTACCTTAGATTTCACACCAGCTCTTTCAAAAATTAATTGTGTTCAATTTTGGCTCTCATTCATTTGATTGATATTTATTTTGCTTTTAATGTTTTCTTAAGTTTGATATTTTTTTTTTAATTTTATCCCTCAATATTTTATTTCATTTAAATTTTTTATTCAATTTGGTTTTCATTCTTTTGATTGCTATACAAATCTTTCCATAAAGATTTTTCCTTTACTCCATTTATGAGGGCTTAAGAAGCCACAAATTAATTCTTCAACCATAAGCATTTTCTCATTAAGCCTTTTAAGGTATCCTCTCGCGGACTCGTTATCCACTTGAGTGATCCTAAAAAACTATATAAAACTCCTTTTTGTTGGGATATTTGCAATGAATCTTACCACTAGCTTGGTACAATGGTCACCGAAGCTTAAGATGGAGTTTGGCTCTAAATTATTGTACCATGCACACATCGATCCCCTGAAGGTTGTGAGGAAGATCTTGCATATGACATAGCTATCCTAGATTACCAGTTCCAAGTTGCTCCACACACTCTGCACATTTTCCCTTAGGTCTACAAGACCATCATAATTATTCAAGGTCATCTTAGATGTAAACATCCTCATTCATATATTCCTATATAAGTTGCTTTTCATATTTATATTTGTAAAGTTTTAAGGAGCTTAGGGTTTTTTGCATGGAACGACAAGATCAGTGGATAGCCTCTTTCCCATGATGACCAGATGGATGTCTAGAATACTATTTGTGTGCACAAGCATTATGATGACATGAGCGCAACATCATGGCGATATGAGCGCTCTTTAGAAGGGCTGGATAACCTTTAAAGGTGAAACCCCCCCTATCATTTTATTTTGCCCATATTCTTCTGGGTGGTGTAACTATTTGCAGACATTAGGTGTTACCTGTTGTGGTAGAGATGTATATGAGGGTGCAATTGCTTATTGAGGTGATGCCGAGACCTGTTTCATTGGCAAAGGTTTTTTTGGCCTATAGGTTGCTAATACTATTTGGGCGAGGAGTTGCACCTGATTGATGAGCTATTGAAGGGTTAACTAGGCAGAAGTGTTTGTTATGGCAGGAAGATCTACTACACGTCCTATTTTAAGAGTGTCTTGATTGTCTGCCATTAATGATGAATATGGATATCAATAAACCAGTTCTGGAAGAAATAATTAATGGCTTTTTTTATATGAGTTTCCCAACGATGGCGTCAATTGATGATATCCTGAAAATTGATATGTTGAGGAACAAGGTTCTTTGGTGTTTGGATAATTATTAATAAAATGTTCATCTTGATATTCGCTACTATATAGCCAATGAAGTATATAATTAACGGTAGAAGTCTTGGTACTTGCAAAATAGTCTATTTCGATGGGATTTTGAGACCCTCTGATGATTTATCATGATTAAATACTGTATTGGTTAGAAAAGAGCAGCAACATTATTGGATGGCTATATTCCTAATTATTATAATCATGTAGATATAAATTTCCAAATAAATGAAAAAGAAAAACATGTGGATTTAAAATTTTATTTTTAAAGGCCGGATAGAAATAGTTTGTCATCTATAGTTTGTGCCGATAACCCAATTTGTTAGGAAAATTATTTAGATTTAATTTAGCTAGTTATTGGGACAAAATAATCTTTTTCATAAAATTCATTTATCATTATTATATTAATCAAGAATAAATCAGTTCTTTAACACTTTAAATGCAGAGTGAAATAATTTAAATACTCTTAAAACAAAAAAATATAAAAATTATGATCTAAAGGCTTTTCAGTTTTCTAACGCTTTGATTGCATGGTAAAATAACTACATTGCCCTTAAAAAAACTAATGCCCAAGAGTTTTTTTTTGTATTTTCATCATAGTTTTTTAGTTATAGTCAATTTGAATGAGGAACAATTCAGTCTTTTAACAAATATAAATAGAATTTTAAAAAAATAACTGACGTGTGTGAAAGGCGCTTGTGCTCTTCGAGCATCGCGTGCGTGTCTTCCTTTGGCAATGACTTTGAAAGTGTGGCATCATCTTTTTTCTAGTGGCCAGATGCATGTGTACTGTGAACTAATAGTTGGTTTACGGTGGACTTTTTTTTTTCCTACCCCTTTTCTCTCTCCTCACCTTAGATTTCACACCAGCTCTTCCAAAAATTAATTGTGTTCAATTTTGGTTCTCATTCATTCATTTGATTGATATTTATTTTGCTTTTTTAAGTTTGATAATTTTTTTCAATTTCATCCTTTAATATTTTATTTTTCTTATTTATTTTATTCAATTTAATTCTTATTTTTTTTAGTGATATACAACTATTTCCATAAAACTTTTCTCTTTACTCCATTTATAAGGGCTTTAGAATCCACATATTCTATTAATTCTTCAACCTTGAGCATTTTCTCATCAAGCCTTTTTAAGGTATGCTTTTATGGTCTCATCATCCACTTGAGTGATCCTAAAAAGCTATATAAAACTCCTTGGATACTTGTAATGAATCTTACCATTAGCTTGGTACAACAGTCACTAAAACTTGAGATGGAGTTTGACTCTAATTTTTATACCATGCACACATCGACCCCCTGAAGGTTGTGAGGAGGATCTTGCACATGGCAAATCGTTGACATATCATTAATAAGAGACAAATATCCCTTACAAAATATTAATGAGGTGAAAATATTATAGGTTTGTGGGAGATTTTTTATACACCTACATGTAAGATTGCAAGCTAATTTTTAATGTAATAGAAGAATAGAATAATATTGTAATTGCTACAGTGAAAGATTTTTTTCTTAGTCTTTGTATAATAATATTTTTAAGAAAAAAGTGTAAAGAAAAAAATTACAAAAAAAATTACAAAAAAATAAAAGATAAGAACAAAAAGAATAATATAAATAGACCAATTGTAGAGTGATAAATATTCAAAGTGTAAAAATAAAAAAATAATATTTTTTTTTCAAAAAAAAGTTTAAAGAAAAAACTAAAAAAATATTATAAATAATAATAATAAATAGACCATATGTAAAATAACCAAGTGTAAATATTACCTTAAAACCCTACCATTTTCAACCATTAACTTTTTTGGTGTACCACAGGCTGATGGGTGTAAATACTGAATACTTAAGAAAAATGATCACCCTTTTTGGGTCCATATTTACACTCTATGCAGCAGGCTTAATGGGGGCCCAAGAACCAGAAATATGGGCCACATCGAAGTTGTAGTTCGTTGAGATCAAGATTCGGCCCTAATCGTTTCATTAAAGAAAAAGGATGTGAACGCTATTTGTACAAAAAATTTAGAAATCTTCCACTAATTAGTAATTACCTCAATGATATACTTTAAAGAAAAATATAAGAAAATAAAATAAATACCCTAACTATAAAAATATATTTTTTAATTCTCTCTCTATCTTGTAACTAATACTCTAATTATTATTTTTTTATATTTATCAAAGGAAAAAATACTAATGGTAATTTTGGATATGATCCTCTTTCCAAGATATTTCATTGGAGTTAATGCTAAAATTTAATTTTGGATATGATTCATTCTAACATATAAATTTAATCATCCTTGAAATTCAAATATTGTTTTAATTCACCTTTCTCGTAATCTCTATGAAAATATTTAATTTTTTTTTATAGATTAATCACATTATTTTATATAGTCTTAACCAATTCATTCATCAAACTAATAAGGTTTATTACAACCATTTTTGTTCATGTTAGTCAAAATACTTTTTGACATCAACAATATAACTCCGGTTTAAATAGAGATTGGTTAAAATTTAATTCAAAAAAAATTAATTTTTTTATATTTTTAAATCATTTTAATGTGTTAATATCAAAAATAAATTTTAAAAAATATATATATTATTTTAATATATTTCTGAAAAACACACTTACAAAAAAAATTATTACTGTACTCTCAAATATCCTCACAATACATGAGATCTTTCACCCTTTATTTAAAGGTGATCATTTTCGGTTCGATTCAGTTTTTATCAAAAAAATAACCAAACCTAATTTTTTCTTAAAAAAACCAAAATCAAACCAAAACCAACTCAAATTTTTTAGGACAAAACCGGTTCAAACCGGTTTGGCTTGGTTTTTTCGGTTTGACTTAGTTTTTTACCGGTTTAGCTTGGTTTTTTTCGGTTTGAGTTCGGTTTGGCTCGGATTTTCTGTTTTAGGCTTATAAAATCGAAACCGAACCGAACTGGCCAGTTTTTTTAAAATTTTAATCGGTTTATTTTCATGGTTCTGTTTTTTCACTTATTTTTTTTCGATTTTTTTAGTCTTCTCGGTTTTTTTACTCACTCCTACCTTTGTTTAAAAAATCTCTTTTTTTTTTCCTCTTTAAGAAGGTGGTTCCTGCAACATTCATGAAGGGACCCATAATAAAAATAAATTGTAAAATGACCACATTTTTTAAAAAAAAAAATGTCACGAGTATAAAGCGACAAGATATATAATTAACCAAGAAACTCTATTATATGACCATGTTGTTCACTTAATAAAACCTTTCCAAACTCTAAGCCGACAAAAACTGTGCAAAAGGGTTTCCTTCCCTTCCCTGTTAACAAGATAACATTCAGGCATTTACCCAACTTTTTTCCGGTGGCTATAGTCGTCGTGGTGGGGGCATGGCGCACCATTTATATCTAGTTTTTTGCCTTTTCTTGTCTGGACATTCTTGCTGCCATGCCAATGAACTCAGTACTCTATAATTTAATATGGTGTTCTTGGCAAAGAAACTCTGTGCTAAGTGCTGGTGTGCTATAAATTCTTTCCATAAACATATATTGAAAGATGCTAGAAAGCTAAATTAGTGGCCGCCAAGTCACCAGCCGATTGCATTTAGCTGCAGTACTGGTGAGCATACAGTGTTGCTATTGTTTTCTTTCTTTTATTCAGTGGTGGGTTGGTATTTTCTCCTGCTTTCGTCTTTTTTTTTTTTATTATTATTAATTTGCTGGTGGGAGGAGGGGTGAGGTATCGATTATTGATGTCAATTTTAACATTTTTGAGAAGAAAATTCCTCGTATGGGAGATATTTATTGGAATTGACCACCGTTTATAATATAGTTGTTTTGATTTATGAACAAAATAACTTGCCTTCTTTTAAAAAAAAAGAAATAAAAAGAATTGAATTGCTGAAAATCTTGAAAAATAATCTTTTTTTTTTCTGTCATGTGGCATGCACTGTCTAAAATGGCTTGGGTTTTGTTATTGGGTGTCGACGGCGGCATCCTTTTCAAGGGAGTGGCATGCTTGCTATAAGCCTCTTCTTCTCTTTGGGTCGATGTTACGGGGGTGTTTTTTTTTACTTAATACTAGTTATATCCCCCGCGATGCCGCGGGTCAATTATTTTTTGCATTTTAAAAATAGTTAAGATCTAAAAGTATTAGGTTTTTTTACAAAGTTATACCCAAGAGTCTCAGGTTTGGTTGCAACACCTGATCCAAGAGTAATGTCTATAATATTAATAATAACATTAAACTTAGATTAACCCTTAGCATAAAAGTGTCTGAATTGCAATATCAGACCCAATAACATTGGACATGGGTCTGGCTGCAAGGTTGTATCATAAAAGTGTGATAATTTAATAAATTAGTTAAAAAAAAACCAACAGGAAAAAATTAATGAAAAAAAAGAAAAACAATATGAATTAATTGGGTTAACCCTTCAAACCAGGTTAACCCGTCATACATTGAATTTGCATCGTGAAAGCTTGATAGTTAAAAAGAAAAAAACAAATTAATGGGTTAACCCATAATTAATTGGGCTAACTCGTCAAACCAGGTTAACCTGTCAAACCCAGAATCCGTGTAATAAAAGTTTGATAACTAAATAGAAAAAAATTTAACATTAACAATTTAAATTAAACAAAAAAATTAATTAAAAAAAGCATCAGCCTTTTCACAGTGGACTGCACTGTGCAGTTCACAGTCAAAGGCATAAAAAAAAAACTAAAGGCATCAGTCGAGAACTACTTAGAAAAAAATTTAATATTAATAAACTAAATTAATTAAATAAAATTAATTAAAAATAACAAATAAAAGAAAAAAAACCTCTAAGAAGAAAAAAAACTAAATAGAAAGAAATTTAACATTAACAAACTAAACTAAACGAAACGAAAAAAATAATTAAAAAGAAAAAAAAAGCAAAAAATAAAATAAAATTCATGTTAACTCGTCAAACCAAGTTAACCCGTTAAACCCGGGATCTGTATCATGAATGTCTGGTAACTAAATAAAAAAAAGTGAATATTAACAAACTGAACTAAACAAAAAAAATTAATTAAAAAGAAAAAAAATCCGGGTTAACTCGTCAAACCATGTTAATCTGTTAAACCCAGTATTTGTGTCATGAAAGTCTGATAACTAAATAAAAAAAATTAACATTAACAAACTAAATTAAAAAAAAATATTTATGAAAATAATAATAATAAAAAATTGACGGGTCAACCCGGAATTAACTGGGTTCACCCGTGAAACCAGGTTAACCTGTGAAACTCGAAATATGTGTAATGAAAGTCTAATAACTAAATAGAAAGAAATTTAACATTAACAAACTAAACTAAACGAAAAAAATTAATTAAAAAAAAAAAAAGCAAAAAAAATCCCAAAAAGTATAAAAAAACAGCTAAAAAAACTTAGATAACCTTAAAAAAAAAAAAAAACCTAAGGAAGGAGTCAGTGTTTTACTGTGGACTGCACAGTGCAGTCCACGGTAAAATACTGACTCCTTTTAGTTATAGTTTAATTCCCCACATAAATATTAAGTTAAATAAGGGTATGTTATAATTAGATAAAGATTTATTTTATATATGGGATAGTTTAATAAATATATTTATGAAATAATAAGATAGATTTATATTTAAAAGAGAAAAATTGTTCGAGCCAAACCAGAATAACAATTTAAAATGATTATAACTTTTGATCTAATTGTTGGATCAAGTTAAAACTTTTACAGCATTTTTTGGAGGTCGTTTTTCTTATAATGATTATGGAATTGCTACTCCGACATTTAAATCTTTAAATTTTTAAAATCTTACTCAGGTTTTTGTTGCGGTAGTTTTTGTGATTTCCCTTGTTATTTTCAGATTTCATGCTTTTTTTTTGTAATTTCATATGTTTATTTTGTTTGTTAGTTAAGGTAGAGTTTCTAACATATTTTAAGCTTTATAAACCTTCTTTATAATTATTATTTTAGAGAAAATAAAACATGTTAACTTAGAATTTAAATCTAGAACCCTTTTTATTCATTAAAATTCATTTTATTTATTTATTTATTTTGGTTTTTCTGCTATGCGAACACTTTCGTGTGCTTTCATGTTCATCATCTTGGATTTCTCTTGGCATTATTTTGTTTTTTTTTTTTAATTGATATTCTCTCTTTCTTTTTAAAGGAATTGAAAAAAGGAAAAATAAAATTTAGTCCAAAATCAAGTTTTTTAAAAACTAAAGGGAGCGAAACTACAACTATTTGAAAAGCATGACAACCAAAACAGACATTCTTTCTCCCCTCTCAAAGGGACTGGAAAACAAGAAAGATAAAATTTAGACCGAAATCAAGATTTATGAAAATTAAAGAAACCGAAACTAATCATTTGAAAAGTACGAGAACTAAAGTGTATTTTTCACATTGATTTTGAAAATGCCATTTGTTTTCTAATCTTGCCCTTTAATTTTACAATTAGTATTAGATTTGGCCACTAACTGTAATTTATCCCCAATCCTTGCACATCCCTTTAAATTAGCACAAGATACAATATACTTTTCATCTCCAGAATACAAAAAAAAAAAAAAAAACTTGCGCCAGTTATGAAATAAAAGCATTCCATCAAAGAGTGTTCTTCCCCCTTTCAATTGAATTTGCCCTAATATTTCTAATTTCAGGATTTCATTTTAATTCTTTTGCCTTTCATCACCATAAAATTTATTTCTTTTAACTTTTGTATACTTCTTTTCCAGCCACTTCTACGTTTCAATACTGCAGTTCATAGAGCTCCCAGCAACGAATACATATGGCTATCGGCATCGTCGAAAGAAAATGCACTGTCACAACTCACAGCTCTCATTTGCCCTCGATTTCATCTTTAGCTTATTTTCTTTCTCTTTTTTCTTTTTTTATTGCAGTTCTTATCACCTTGGTTGATTTTAAGTGTGCCAATAGGAAAACATTTTATTTAAAAGCACATCTTTCCAGTTTTTTTTTTTCTCTCTGTTGTTTTTTTCCTCTTCTTTGCAGTTCTGTTATTTTTTGGGGTGTTTAGAATAGTGATATGTATTATTTTTTAAAATATTTTTTGTTTATAAATATATTGATATAATATATTTTATTTTTTAAAATTAATTTTTGATATTAATATATCAAAATGACTAGAAAACACTCAAAAAAATTAATTTAAAGTAAAAAAATTAATTTTTTTTAAAAATATTTTTAAAACATAAAAACAAATAAGTTGTTCTTCTTCTAACTTACATGTTTGTTTTTGCGTTTGAAAATGGCTTTTGAAAAAATTTAATTTTTTTTATTTTTTTGTTATAAATTAATATTTTTTTTTGTGTTTTTAAATTATTTTAAATGTTAATGTCAAAAATAATTTTTTAAAAATAAAAAATATATTATTTTAATATATTTTTAAAAAACAACGTTAATGCATTTTTACTATTAACAGTTATAGGCTGTCTTTTTTTTTTCTTCAATTTCTTGGCTATTAATTTTTAAATTCCACAGTTCGTACTTTTCTTAATGATTCATTTATTATTCTTTTTTAATTTTTTTTCCCATTGTTTCTCACACTCTTGTCTTTCTTTGGGAACATGTTTTTCTGCTGAAAATGATAAGCTAACAATGTCACTGAGCATGTCTAGTCTCGATCGGAGCTATTCTTTTTTTCTCCTGCGTGCATGAAAACTATGTTAGCCCAACTTTTTTTGACCTTTTTCTATCAAATCATAAAAAAAAAAACGTGTTGTGCTAACCCTTTGTTTTTTTTTTTCTCATGCATGCATGAAAATTATCCCATGACCTTTTTCTATCAAATCATCAAAAAAAAAAAAAAACGTGTTGTGCTAACCCTTTGTTTTTTTTCTCTTGCATGCATGAAAATTATCCCATCTAGCTTTTTCTATAAAAAAAACAAAAAAAAACGTGTTGTCAGGGGCGGAGTGAGGAATTTTTTTTGTCGTGGACTATGATATAAATACATAAATTATTTTTTAAGATTAATCATTCACTTGAATATATAAATTTATCAAGTTAACAATAAAGTTTTAATTCAAATACATAACACAAAATATAAAAAAATAAAATTTAAAGT
>Ga0325404_1006917_pt1 | contig 11870 bp, 6 predicted proteins | sample PopdelMetagenome_18_FD_205664 | JGI IMG/M metagenome (GOLD analysis project Ga0325404, IMG submission 205664) | Populus deltoides microbial communities from Bellville, Georgia, United States - Xylem-Control-R1 | ecosystem: Host-associated > Plants > Phyllosphere > Stem > Wood/Secondary xylem... | reverse complement strand
ATGTAGTAGCATTATTCGCGATGAGGTCATACTTGATGGAATACATGTCCACGCTATTCTTCAATTCAGATTCAAGTTCTTCACACAGAAGAATGCGCAACTGGTCATTAAATTGTGTTGCTGCATTTTTTAGAGGTTTGAGGCATCCATGCTGATCAAAATCACCAGCGTTTTGGTCGAAGGCAGCAAGCTTTTTTGGAAGGCAACCCAGAGGCCCCGTATCGTGTACCCAGAAGTTCCTTCCACCATGTTGATATATATTCTACATTTGAATTGGCAATTATGTGAACAACACTTCAAGGGGCTTAAAAAATCATTGCTAGTGAAAAGTGACTGAAGAGTACCTGCATAGCATAGTTGATTTCTTTGATGAAAGATGTTACGTTTTTTATAACTTGTACGTATGAAAGGTATTCAAACGAACCAGCAAAATCGTTCTGTCCAGTATTATCAATAATATGAAGTGCATCCTTGAAGGCATCATCAGCAACAAAGTCTTTATAGGCTAAAATAAAAGCAAGAGAAGAAAAGGAGAGAGAGAATTGAACTCTGGTAGGCACTCAAATTCTTCTTGGAATGAACTCATGGGTGTAGTTCAATCTTCTTTGACAATGTACCTGTTGAAACTAGCTCTGGGGAGCGAGGTCGGAATAGAGGGAACTGAAGAATTTGAACGACTAAACTAAAAGGCTTGTATCTAGATTGAGTGGCGGCACCACTAGAAGCAAAATTGACTCAATTCTGAAATTTAACGCCATTGGTTCTAGTTAAGGGGTCAAGCAACTTGTATTCAAACTTTCGCCTGCAGTATACACAGAATATAATTGTGAGAGAGGGGGCTGTTTGGTCAGTTTGACACCACAAACATCAGGCAGGTCCAGTTTCTAGGTTCTGCAGACGCAATTTTTCAAAAAAAAAAAAATTACAAGAGACTAAGTTAGTATATTTTACTCTATATTTTTTCTATAATGTGTAAGAAAACTTAAACTCATAACGGGACGATAATGAAAATAAAAATGGATTTGGAAAGCTTTCACACCTAATATATTTGGACTAAGTTATGTGTTGAATCAAAAACAACATGAGCATAAAAGGTTATCGGACTCAATATATTTAGATTCAATCATGTACTAAGTCTAAATTAATATAGATCTGATAAATTATTAAACCCAACATACTTGGATTTAGCAATATATTGAACCCAAAATAATATGAATCTAACAATTAGTCAAACTTAATTTACTTTGATCTAACAATATGTTGAGTTCAAGGAAATATGGATCTTATAAATTACCAAATTTGTTTTTCCTGAACTTAGCTACACGTCAAACCTAATAGGTCTAAAGGTCATTAAAGATCTTTATAAGAACTATAAGATTTTGTTTTAAGATTACTGTATTAATTAACATGAATTATTCATGTTAAAAATAATCATCTTTTTATATTTATGAAAGTGTAAAAAATCTTTAAGGAATTACCATATTTTCATCTTATTAATAATCTATAAAGGATATTTGTCTTTTATTAATAATGTATAAAAGATTTTTATCTTTCATTAATGTTATTTGGAGAAAATCACTTTCTAGACTCTTCATTCTATTAAAATAACAAGGTTCATAGATTATAAATACCTTATGAATCACTAAATTAAAAGGTTGATTTTTTTTTACTCTCCAAGCATTCATACTTTAACTCTTAGAGCATTTATCATATAAAAATAAGAATAAATACTCTTATTTTTAAAATTTAAAGCTTTTTTTTATTTATTACAATCTCCCTTTAAAGTTATTGATTTTATCATTAAAGAGTTTCTAAATCCCATCAAATAAGACTATTTTACAGATACCAAGACTTTTACCATCAATTATATATTTTTTAGGCTATAAAAAATAAAATATTAATGTGAAAATTTAATTAACCATTATCCACATATTGGATTTTTGAACCATAGATATAAATGTATACGTTTTAGTGATGTCCTGCGTGAGAAGATAATAAAAGAGTGGACTATGAAACACTCACAAAATGATGAACAAGAAGAAATTAAAATTGTCTAGGGCATCAAACGAACTTGATCTTGATTATAAAATGTTTGGACTAAATATCTGAATGCTGTGCATTAGATGACAATTCTGATGCAGCATATTAGCATTATTTTACGTAATATTCTGAAGAAAGTAGAAACTCCTTAAAAGTAAAAGATGGTTAACAAATGCAAAGGGCTTTGTTTTTTGGGTAATGAAGGGCTAGGGCTTTGTTGAACTAATTACATACGAAATCAATGACCAATTGTCCATCGCATAATCGACCTGATGGCTAATTATTAAAGTATGTGAGTCCCTTAGGAATTCCAAACATCAAACCAAGCCCGGAATAATAAGCACCGGTGTCAGAATTGGAGTCACCAAAGATGAATATTACTGGATTTCTGTAGCGCTGACAGTTAATCGGAAGGGGAAAGAAGAACCCCATAACTATATATAGGAGCCCTGAGAGGAGGGGAAAAAAGAAGTGGAGATTTTATTAGATTTGCACTCATTTTGCTCTGTTTTGATTAGAATGACTATAAAACTGTATTTTTGTGTTTTCTGAAGTGAAGTTGATCATATAGGCATTGAAAGCTTCGCCATGGGTGAGAATTTGGACGCAACTGGTTTTCCTGCGTAGGAACAGAAGCGTCCCAGGACAAAGACACTGCTAGTACAGTATTACTAGGGCATGATTCATTTTTTTGGTTTACTCGATGAGCGATTCTCATTACTTGACATGATCGGAGACCCGTGATGAAAACAGGCGATAACACACCAATAGCAAGATGAAGAAGGAGATGACCTGGTTTTGTCCTCTAGTCAAAGAGTCAATCACTAGGCCTCAAAACTAAATTCATCATAAACCACTAAAAGGAACGAGATCAGTTGGCTTGTGAATGATTACAAGATCGGCATTACGATGAAATAAGGATCAAGAAATATACTGCTCCGATAGTTACGGAAAAACTCTAGGACAGGCATGGGAAATAGTGATATAGAAACGAAGTATTGTTCCTCTTCCCTCTTTCCTTCACATGCGTGCTCACTGTCTATGGTTTTTGCCCAATGTATTGGAAACCCAAATTATTACAAAAATAAAAGGAAAATGTCTGGAACATGGTAACAGACGGTAGTGCTATTATATAAAACAACATTACTTTAAAAACTAATCAACTAGAGTAAAAAAACATTAACATTGAATTAAGAATTAAACCACGTGAACTAGTTCGTAGTTGACACACATTCTCGAAATCATCAAGTACCAGTAATAATCTTAAACATAGGCCAGTGGTGGATAATTAATAAGCTTAAACAAAGAAGAACGTGGGGAGAGTATGGTGAAGGGTGAGCTTCCCTCATCTTCTAGACGAACAGTAATTCTTGTTCCGAAATCTGCAAGGTACGTACGTTTCATCTCTTGCTGGTATTTCTTCAGTCGTCTCTCTTACTTAGTCTTCCCTGTTCCCTTACCATGAAACTTATGACAGAGCTTTAAAGGCTTGTTTTTCAGTCACGATCCTTCCAAACTCATCTCTCCTATCAATGCGTTCTCCTTTTTCTCAAAGTTTTTTTTTCATATCATCATCATTGAACTTGCGTTTCTTGTTCTTATCCTGCAGGGGCAGCAAGTGTAAATGAGAATAGATATTAATAGAATGAAAAAGTTTATGAAGTGCACCTGTTAATCCCTTACCAATTGCACTTCACGGATACTAAAATTATCGTCATCCTTAACCTGCAACGACTGCTGCTGCTGCATAAGATTGTCTTGATTGTTAACCGTTGCTGCTGCATCGCCGAAAGATTTCATCATGATTGTAGAGAAACTAAAACAAAAGAAGAAGATAAATTTTTTTTCTGAATGCTAGGAGGGAAATGAGAGAGATTTCAATGTGGTTTCAGAAATTAAGCTTGTTGTATCGGGGAGAGAGATCAACAAAAAACCTTGCTTGGTATATTGCGACTTAATAGAGGCATAAATAAATCCCCGGCCCAAAAATATAATTGCGGTGAGCGTGGATCGAACACGCGACCTTCAGATCTTCAGTCTGACGCTCTCCCAACTGAGCTATCCCCGCTATTTGGTCAGTTTATTGTTATGTAATTATTAAACCATTAATTATATTCATTCACTGTCATTTTTCTTCTACGGGGAAATGAGTTCAGCCGACATGGAAGGATTTCCAGGAAAGTTTTGTAGGGATATGTATAGTGTATGTACATGACAGATACCTTCAGCTCATATGCCTCAGAGTATTCTCCTATCTTTGGCCTTTTGGAGTGAAAAGACTGAAGAAGTGCACTTGGGACTCTCCATTCCTCCTCCCTCTTTTATTTTTTCTTTCAATTTTGGGGTAAAATCGTTATGTTTCGTTCGTTCCATTCATTTCAGCAATCGAAAGGCTTGTCACTGATGCTGGATGAACATGGTCGGGCAGAGCATTCCTAACTTCCTCTTACTACACGAAAAATTAGATTAGATCATGCATACGAAGAAACTTATTTCATCCTATCTGTTGTATCATGGATTGCTACCTCTAGTTCATCAAGAAAATAGGAACTTTAGCTGTATCAAATCCCTTAGTTCAAGGGTCAACCATGAGTTTAGCCGTCTATATTGTATAGGCTTAGAATAAACCCTGAAAATATCTCTTCTTGTATCTATATATTAAACCCTGAAAACATTATGATCACAAACATATTTCCTTTATTTTCAGTGCAAAAAATTGTTCATAACAAGACGGCACACAGTGTCAAGATCTCGAATTGGAGCAGCTTAACTCAGCAAACTACAACTGAACTGGCCATCTGCTAGAACAAGCTTCTCTGCTTTGATAACTACGTCTAAAGAGAGAGGAATGAAACTCTGAGAAGGGCCATGGAAATGAGGGAAGCTGTTGGTACCATCCACGACCTCATATACCAATCAATCAACAAGCTGCGCCAAACATGCACGTAAATTAGAAGACTGATATTTCAGCGGGGAATTGAGATCATGAGAGCTATGCAACTTCAGCGTTGTTGCTATGCAACTTCGTAATCAATTCAAACAGAGGAAACTGTATATGTAACCAACAGATTCATGTACTTCAAAATAGGACCTTCAAATTGCAGTAACTTGAATCTTGTGAGACTTCATTGCTGAGCTTCCCCTGCTGATTCTACACATTCCTGCTTTCACCACCTCTTATTCTTCCAATAGCACCTTCAAATTGCAGTACCTTGAATCTTGTGAGACTTCATTGCTGAGTTTCCCCTGATTCTACACATTCCTGCTCTCTTATTCTTTTAGTAGCACCTTCAAATTGCAGTAACTTGAATCTTGTGAGACTTCATTGCTGAGTTTGGAAGTGTCCCTCAAAAAGCAATAGCCAACACACTATTTCCAAGAATTTTGATAATAAAAGTGCAGCCCGTAATTTTTATATATATCACATCCTTCCAGGCCAGATCCGCTAGGGCTTTTGTTAATGGACCACGTGTGGGTCCTGGCTTTCCAGACCCTCAAATGCTGGGTTTTTGTTTATTACCTGCAGGCCGGCGAGCCTTCCAAATTTTTTGTACCCGTCCTTTTTCTTTTTTAAAAAAAAATCTTTAAACAAAATTATTAAAATATTTTAAAAATTATATAGTTTTCTCATAATTCTCAATTAAGATTAGATTTTTTATGATCATTTTAACAATTAATTTTTGAAAAACATATATATAGCAAAAAAAAAATTAAAACTAAAGGGAAAATATTATGATCATACTCATATTTTATAATGATAGATAGTCTAATTATATTTTTGCTCTTAAAAAAAAAAACCAGTGAACTTGTCTTCAGGAGTAATATCATCTTTACACTTGATCTATTAGTTATTATGAAATTAACTAGAAGCAACTTAGTCTTTTCATTTTTTTAACATAGTAGAATTACCCTGAAAAAACAAAAGATATTAAATTGCCATCCATGCTCATTTTTGTCATTTTATTCATTTTGCATACTAAAATAACAATTATACCCTTAAAAAAATAATAAATTGTCACCTAGGTGTTATTTTTGTCTTTTCACTCTTTTTTCTTGTTATATTTATGTTGACTCATAAAAAGTATTATCTTTAAAAAAATAAAAAAAATATTAAAAAAATGACTGAAATATATATATAGCATGTGTCAACATATCATGCACTTTACCCCTTTCAGGTGACACTTGCAGTGATTTGTGGCGGCCAACAAAAAACTTTTTTGGTGTGGTTGGATTTGTTTTAGATGACTTTTAGAATTGAAGATTTTTTACAATGTCATTCTCCTTTTATTTTATTTTTCATGTGCTTTGGTCTCCATTTTTTTTGTTGCAATTCTTTTTTGCTTTGACAAGTTTTTTAATTTAGATTTTTTTACGATTTTATCCTCCAACATTAAATTGGTTAGGAATTGAGCTCTTTTATTGAACCCAGATCTATAATTTCACGGATTGCGTGTTTGGATTATTAACCCTAGTCTAGAAAATTTGTCCGAGTTTCCTTGGTTTTTTCTCTCTTTTCTAGTTAATGTGTTTTCATTTTATCCTTAAGTATTTTTTTATTTCTTAAATTTCATCTCCATTCTTTAATCAAACCGGGGATCAGTTGAAATATGTACAAGGCCTAGCCGATCGAAGAATAAAGTTAGGAAAAAAAAAGAACTAGATTGTCTAACCAGGTTAACTCATTGTGTTGTATTCTTTTCTCGAATCGTTAATTTCTTGGATTAGCATGAGTCAGTATAGTATGTCTCCATCTTTCTATATTGCTCCCTAAATTTTTTTTTGATTTGATCTTTTAATATTCTATTATTTCACACTTGAGCAATGGTTAAGTAGGGGTTAAAACAACAATGACGTGATTTTTTTAACTATATTGTCATTTCAACAGGGTGACTAGTTTGCTATTAGCCTATTAGGTAAGCAAGCCGCGTCAACTTTTTTTCATTTGTTAATGCATATGATAGTTGATTAATTTTATTAGATATATTGGGCAAGTTTCTAATCCTCATTTTAATATTTTATCGCGTGTAGATAAAAATTAATGATGCTCATATTTTTTTGCAATTGTTAGGTCTTGATCCAACTTGCAACGAAGCACAAACCCGGACCTAGTAAATATTATAACATAAACTAAAATGCCTAGGACAATCATTGTTATAGTTTTTTTCTCATTTTTTTCTATTACATCATTCAATGAAAAGAAATAGAGGTATAATTTTGTAAAATTTGTTAAGATTAGGGCAAATTAAAATATATAGGGCCGAAATGTAAAACATAAAAAAAATTCATTACCAATTAATTTAAAAAAAAAACAAATCTTTCCTCCTACGATATCATTTCAATTTTCACAGTCCCAATATTTTTCATAAATTAATTTTGATCCAAAAGTTCATTACTTATTTTCTAGTTTTTTAAGTTTGAAAATGAGAGAGAAAGGCGACATATTCTAGAAAGAAAAGAAAAGGTCATTAATTGACATTGATTTTGGGCATAAAAGATCGATTTTTTAGTATCAACGAGTTTTATTTAATAGTAGCTTGATGGCTGGTATTTTGAACCTTAATATTGCCTAAAAAATCAAAGTTGGTTTGCTTTGTGTTTCTTGAATTATTTTTTTGGGGTTTTTTAGCTTGATAAATTAGCTTTTTAATATTATAAAGGTGTTATTGAGGTGTGTTTAGACAAAAACAAGTTAAAAAATATATTTTAAACCCAAAAAAAACAATCCATGATTTTCCAGCCAAGTGACTCTCTTTTGCTTTCTTAATAGTGTCTGTCTCAACCAAATGGCTAGATAAAGGGAATTAACTGTTTCTCAAACATACAGTGGAAATGCAAAGGAGTGGAAGAGTTGATGAGAGAAATTAAATCACAATAAAATTTCTTTCAGAGGGCAAAGAGGAGTGGCCCACCAAATGTAATTTCTTAATCGGAATAATTTTTTTTTCTATCTGGAAATGATTTGCGTCTGTAAAATCTAAACTCCCATCTAGCCTAGGACGTGGGACATTATACATTTATTTATTTTGTAAGAAGAAAATATTGCATTTTTTTCATGCCCTTTAAGAATTTTGAATTTAAATAAGTCTGATGGCTATAACGCGAAGCCAAGCCCAGACAAGCAAGTTGAAAGACAGGATTTCCAAGTGTCGGGATCAGAAAGTCCTGATCCCGAAACGAGAAACACTTCTCCTATTTCCAAACAGGCAGCAATCTCCAACTAATGCAGGCCAGGCCACAACGTGGTATTAACGGCGTAATAAAAGCAACCCATAAACAGGGAACCCCTTGGTGACAGTTAACGGCATACTTGACAGTTAAAATAGAAATGGGGCCACAAGGGCAAGGATCCACGTTACGTCCTATAAATATAAACAATTAGTCTCTGGGATCGTGTGAATATTTGCCGTGAAGGACAGCTCCTCCTCCCCATTTCAATTTCCCTGTACTCTCTCTGCTGGGGTAGATCTCTCTCTCTCTCTCCTCTTGGCTCCTTGTCAGGCAAGTGTTATCCTCTTCTATGATCCCAAAGTCTGGAACCCTAGATTCTGATCATTTGCTCAATTCATGCCATATTTTTCTCAATCGAATTGTTAAATTTCTGTGATTCGGATTTTATGTTGTTGATTTTGTCTGATATAAGATTTAGAGCGCGATTTGGTCTCGTAATGGCTTGATCTTAATTTTGATGTGATGCTGCCTTGTTGATTTTGTCTGATATAAGATTTAGAGCGCGATTTGGTCTCGTAATGGCTTGATCTTAATTTTGATGTGATGCTGCCTCATGGATCTTGCTTTATATTATGCTTTTGTTTTTGCTTGACTTGAAATCTTGTGATGATAGCTTAGATTTGGAGGTCACTGGATGCAACACATCCTGCTTGGTACTGATCTGTAGGAAATCAGGTCTAAATCCATGTCTAAGTTGTCTTCAGTTTAATGTATTATGTATTGAATATCTGAATTCTCTAGGTTCATGTCGATTTTTTTGACTGAATGTCTAGATAATCTCTGGGTTCATATCTAATGTGTTGATATGATTCTTTTTTATTAGGATTCCGATTCATGATTCTTTTTTCTTTAAAATGTGCAATGTTTTAAATCAAGCTGATTGAGATCTAGTTTCTCATAATGATGTGGAATTGCATTTGATAAACTATGGGAATTTACAATTAGTGAGTTGATTTTTGGATTGTTGTAAATCGGCAGACGTGAGAAAATGGGGCTGTCTTTCACCAAGTTGTTTAGCAGACTGTTTGCTAAGAAGGAAATGCGTATTCTGATGGTGGGTCTTGATGCTGCTGGTAAGACAACCATTCTCTACAAGCTCAAGCTCGGTGAGATTGTCACCACCATTCCTACTATTGGTAAGTCTCACATTATTATGAGAAGATGCTAATTACCTTGATTTTAAATTTATTATCCCCTATATATTCTCTGTTGGCTTAGATCTGATGATGATGTTTGATCAGGATTCAATGTGGAGACTGTGGAGTATAAGAACATTAGCTTTACTGTTTGGGATGTCGGGGGTCAGGACAAGGTATGTGTGTCTTATTGAGTATGCATTTGGTCTTTTTTACTTTTGCATGAGGTCATTATATTTTGGGGTGTAGTAGATATAGAAACCTTTTTATCTTTCACTAAATGGTGCTGAATGGGTTGGGTTTAATAACAAGGAAAGCCATGGAATATGTTTGCATTCTAGAACTTAAGCCTCTATGGTTTGAAATTTCCTCTTTAGTTTTTGAATCTATGTACTTGAAAATGAGTGCTTATGGACGGTCTAGTGCTGTTTTGATTTTCCTCCATCAGCACTTAACATATTCATAAGCTAAATATGTTATGCCATTGTGTATGCTCTGCTGTTTCCTTTGATTATCAAGGGAAATGCTTTATTTGGTGGCTTACATTTTGAGACACTTACTAGTGCTAGAGTTTTCCAGTTGTTCCACCTCTTCACTTGACAACATCAGCAGCTGTATCACATTCTTTCATGCTATACATTGCTTTTATAAATCTTATGCTAGATTATTAGGATAGTCAAATGCATGACTATGGCCTCTGCCAAATTCTCCTAGTGATGCTTGCTTTCTCATCCTTGTGCCATTCCTTTTCTTGTTGAAGTATTTCTTGTTATGTCCAAATCATAAAAAGCATAGACTGATTCAGATGCATTACAATCAGTCAAAAGATTTAAATATTATATCCTTTAATTTATTTATCAGTTGATGGCCTATTATTTTACTTCCCCAGATCCGCCCCTTGTGGAGACATTACTTCCAGAACACACAAGGACTTATCTTTGTGGTTGATAGCAATGACAGGGATCGTGTGGTTGAAGCTAGGGATGAGCTACACAGGATGTTGAATGAGGTACCACAATGCTTCAGATTTTCATAGGACTAGCAAGGGTGGAACCATGAAAAGCTGCAGATTAAGCTTAAATATACATGTTGTACTTTGACTTGTTACCTTTGCAAGATTTTTCTGTGATAATAATACCTCCTGTTGCATTTACAGGATGAGTTGAGGGATGCTGTGCTTCTAGTGTTTGCAAACAAGCAAGATCTTCCAAATGCAATGAATGCTGCTGAGATAACTGATAAGCTTGGTCTTCACTCTCTTCGTCAGCGCCACTGGTAAGCTAACTTGTAACTGTCAGATGCCCTTTTCCAGCAATCCACCATTCTCATGTTAACTGACTTGTTTATATCATTCATTGCAGGTATATCCAGAGCACATGTGCCACTTCTGGTGAAGGGTTGTATGAGGGATTGGACTGGCTCTCAAACAACATTGCAAACAAGGTAGAATCATGTGTTATCTCTACATTTTGATTATTCGTATGTGATGATTGATAATTTGGTTAACTTAACTGTGCCTTGTCTGATTGCAGGCTTAGATGGCATAACTCCCAAGTTCTCGATTGCAATGAGTTCTGGAATACAGAGTCTATATTGTTTTGTGTTCTGGATTTTCCACCAGCTCATTTTGTCTTTACCTGTCTTAACATGTTAGTAGTTGCTTTTGCAAACTTTTCCGTTTGTTTTCTGTAGCTTCAGAATTTTTCATTAATTTTCGTTTTGTTCATGATGTTATCTAAATAGCATGTTTTGTTTTTCAGATAATTTTTTAAGATAATGGATCTTGAGACCTTTTCCTTCTTTTATCCTAATTGTCTGGTGTTCCACTAAGTGAAAGTATTTGCTGTGCCTTTGGAATTTAGCACGAATGTATTTAAGCGGTCAGTCAAACCTTGTAAGCAAATGTAGGTATCAGAAAAGGTGGAGCTGGCAGTAGAGGCATCGCAAGTTGAGACTCCAGAGAGCATTTTTATTTGGTAAAATTTTTGCAGAAATCATCGTTACCGTGCAATTTATCTTGAGCAGAGGTCCAGTGACCCACGGGAAAGAGAAGCAACACAAGGGTGTTGATTCATTTGACTAGAGATTGAAAGGGCATTACCCTCTTAAGAAATAGCAGCCCGAGTAACAATTTTGTTTTTAATGGAAAAAAAGTGATTTTTTAATGGAAAAAAGGTGATTGGTTTAACAAAATTCAAGATCTAAATGGTAATTTAAATAATATAAAACAAATAACAAAAAAATTGACAAAAATAACAATAAAAAAAATTATGTTTAAGCTTGTTAGATTATCAAATAATAATAAAAAGAAACATTAGCTAAAAAAATTAAAGCTTAAAAAAATTAAAGCTTTGAATTAAATTTGCAATTATTATATTATGGATCTGAGTTTAATTATGAAATTTATATTAGATTTAATTTAATTTTGAATAAAAAATGGTTAAAAAACTATTAATAGAAAAACTT
>Ga0325404_1006913_pt1 | contig 11873 bp, 6 predicted proteins | sample PopdelMetagenome_18_FD_205664 | JGI IMG/M metagenome (GOLD analysis project Ga0325404, IMG submission 205664) | Populus deltoides microbial communities from Bellville, Georgia, United States - Xylem-Control-R1 | ecosystem: Host-associated > Plants > Phyllosphere > Stem > Wood/Secondary xylem... | reverse complement strand
GAGGTCATGAACTTGAAATTTCTAATTTGTCTACTGATTCATTTATGTAACAATAGAAAAGATAGTAATTACATTTTCATAAATAAGCTCATCTTCTGTTATTATTAGAATATGATGTGTTTCCTAGTCTTAGTTGGAAAGGAGTCTTTACTAGCAACCTGCTTTCGGTTGTTTGAGCTCATCATTAGTAATAGAGTTCTAATTTCCCAGTATGAGTATTGTATAGCTTTGGGACCGAATCCCTTGCAAATAAAAAGGAAGTCTTTTTTTTCTTACCCTCTCTGTAGCCCTTTATCATTTATTCTAGATTTGTCCATCATTACATTTTTTTTTTCCAAGGAATTTAGATCTGTCAGTTTGAATAGTAAATTTTTTGTTCCAATAAAAAAGTGTGAATCTAAAATCATGTGCACTGATAAAGCAAGTCAGCTCACCAACTTTCTCTCTCTCTCTCTCTCTCTCTCTCTCTCTCTCACTCTCCCCCTTTTTCAAAGAACAAGAAAATTCATGGTGAGTGAAATGCATGGAATTGATACAATGTACATAATCTTACATGTAATTTCTTATGGGTTCACCCCCCCCCCCTTTTCTGTGCATGGTTATTTCTTCTGACATCAATAACAAAACCAAGCCTAAACCCTCTGAAAGGTTATATTTTTTTGCGTTCGTTTTTTTTATAATAAAAGCAAATATACTAAAAAATAAGTTATTCTTGAAATGAGTGTCTTAAACATGCTGAATTGAATTATACAGTAAAAGTGAAAAAGATGGAGCTTTTGATCTATTTTTGCACATTGTTAAATTCTTTATACCATAAGAATCTACAGAAGCAAGAATGAAATATTTTACTCAGGCATGTGAATACAGTGTATTTTATGATAAGTGATTTTTATATTGTCAGTGCATTGATTTATCAAGTGATATTGCGTTGTTCATATGATGGAACTTTCATAATAACATTGAAATTAAAAATTTAAGACAACATATTAGCTGGTCAGGGAAGAAAAGAGATTTTATTAATTGATATAGTAGTTTTCAATTAACATGAAATAGTTATGAAAGAAACTTTCTTGTAAAAGGAAATAGACAATAAAAGTTATATGTTTTTCCAATCGTTCTTTAATATTTTTCACATGATGGTTATTGTTTGTGTGCTGATAAATGCATACAGCTGCTGATATACTTTCAGAGTTTCAGTTGTGTTTTGCTAATGGCAAATATGCAATGCACATGAAAGAAGAAAACTAGTCATAATAAAGGTTTTTGCAGTCTTACAATGGTCATTGCTGAATCAAAGTAATTGGTTTTTCGGTGCCACCTACTTCTTGAATGCTTCCTTTGGTGAATATATCTTCTTCTTGTTGCTCCCGTGCATGTTTGTTTTTTATTTCCTCCTGTCCTTTGGTGTCTTTAGTTTAAGCATTTCTTCCTGATGCCTTCATATGCATCTGTTTCACTTTGACCAAACAACTTAGATGAAATTTTATTGTAATTATTCAATGTAAATGGATATATTCTGTAGTTTTTTTGAAGAGTGCAATCTTTGAAATTGAGAAGGCGGTGGATTTCTTGTCAGCTGCACCAATTGATGCCATCTGTAGTCACCTGCCTTGTTGCGAGAAAGTTAGGGAATAGATTTGCAGACAACCACTGGGAACTCAGGGACTTCACTGCTAACTTAGTTGCCTCAATATGCAAAAGGTAATTCTTCTTGTCCACTATCTGTTCTACACACAACAGTGATAATTTGGTAGGGTGCATGGTTGGCAACATTCAGCCCTTATATTATGTAAGCACAGTCTGACTGAGGTTTTTGCTCAAACCATTTGGATTATTAATTTTTATGATCATGCCGGTGGTTGAATAAGCTGTGTCTGGCCACTTGAACAATTAATGCCAACATTGAATCATTTTATAGGATTTTCCTTGTCTACTTGCCCTCCATGGGTAACAAACATAGCCCAGCATTCCTGACCTGATGTGACTTCATTGGCAACTTCATACTATATGTGGGCACCAAATGAATTTTAAGTTTGTGTTCTACCTTCACAATATTGATTAATTCTCAATTGACTGACTTGTCTACTTAGTGACTAAAACTGTCTATTTGTAAAAGTTAATTTGCTTTGTAAAGTATGTTCCGATAGTAAGTTGGAGTGGCTGTTGCAGATTTGGGCATGTTTATAACAGTCTTCAGACACGTTTGACAAAAACTTTGCTCAATGCTCTTTTGGACCCAAAGCGCTCATTGACTCAGCATTATGGAGCAATACAAGGATTGGCAGCTCTTGGGCCCAATGTGGTATTTTCTCTTGCATGCTTGTAGCAAGCATAAATATGCAAATTTTGTTTAAATGCTTGTTGGAAATTATTTTCCTGCTTATAATAGTATGAGGTTGCTGTTGACACATAATCTATAAGAATTTAAATAAGCCTCATCAGTTGTGTAATAGAATAAAACCAAAATGAAATAGGAGAAATAATGAACAAAGGAGGAAGCAGAAGATATATTTGACACGCAGTGATGTTGTCTGCTTTTCTCATTATTCTTACCAATAGGTGTGCAAACAACTTTTCTATTTAATGATAGAGGTAATGGCTTGCTGAGGATGCATTTTGGATTTTAATACAGACAATTGTGAAGTTGATATTGAAGGATATGCTAAAGTAGTTATTCATAGTTTTATAATTAGGAGCACAGTGTCCCAAAATTGCTTATTTGATGCTGAGCTGAAAAATATTGCATGTAGGATAAGTAGAGATATCTTGATACTTCATGCATCTCGTGAAGCTAATCAAGCAGCAGATTATTTTTTTTACCTATTTTGGAAATGGGTTTGGAGATTGGAAGACAAATTATCCTTGGAATTTTGGATAATCTTATAAGTTGACATTTATGGTAAAGCTTATCATGGGGAATTTTCCTTTTTTTTTTTTTTCAAAAAAGAAATATAGAGAACTTTTTTTCCTTGAAGATTATTTTGTACCAGACCAGAATTCTGAGCACTGTCACTATTATTTGTCTCTTTATTTTTGCGATTCTTAAGAAGCAAGATGTTTAAATTGAAAAGGACATGCTTTTGCAAGATTTTCCATCTTAAATTTCCGGTCCCTTCTTTGTACTCCCAACCAAATAGAAGTTGGGGTGCTGTATTGTTAAATCAAGCAAGGAGATTTACTGGGATGGCATCAAGAAATTGTTTGGAAATTGCTGTCAGTCACAATTGGTTAAGGGAATTTTTCTGTGAGCATTCACTTCTAATGCAAACTTTCATAAACAAAAGTAATTTAAAAATGTAGATCTTAAATGAATGCTTGGACTCCATCCTTTCGGGAGCCATTTCATTTTTTTCCCTTTGGCCCATGCTAGACCATGGCAATCATTGAAATTGTCACCTATTTTTTTTATTCCTGTATCTTATTTCTACTCATCTTCTAGGATTTCAAGTCATTAATGCTTCTTACTCCACAAGCAGGTTCGCCTTCTTCTACTGCCAAATCTCAAACCATATCTCCAACTTCTTGAACCAGAGATGCTTCTTGAAAAGCAAAAGAATGAGATGAAGAGGCATGAAGCTTGGCATGTTTATGGAGCGTTGCTGGTGAGTTACTGTCTACTTGATAGAGAAATGACAATTGTATCCCATTAAGACTAGTTTTACAAGACTGCATATTTTCCAGTGTGCAGCGGGTCAATCCATATACGACCGCCTCAAGATGTTCCCAGCATTGATGTCCCACCCAGCATGTGCTGTATTAAGGACTAATGAAAAAGTAGTTACTAAAGGGCCAGGTGATTTTTATGACTTTTCTTTCCTGAAATTATACCATTTGAATGCTACAGTTTGTGATGTTTCCATGCCGATGTATCTATGGTGTGGAAATTAAATTTCAACAGGTAAAGATTGCATGAATGATGCACAATATATTCTTGAATCATATACAAAAATCAGGCGCAATTGCTATATTAGTGTGTGCATGCATGCGTATTGGTTGGATCGTTTTAGCTATATTGCATCACCTGCTAATTTGCAAATATCTATGCTATAAATTATTGCCTCCATTGATATCAGGAGGGATGCTTAGAGAAAAAAAGCAGTAGTAAGTGAGCATTCTGCAAATAACTATGCTGTAAACTTTTTGCCTCCTTGATGTTGTTAACATACAATATCCAATATATGCTACCTGTAAAATTGCCCTTAGCTCTAAGTACATGTTTTTGAGTCCATGCTTTTGAGACTGTTTTTCTTGATTGAGGGTGGAATCTAATCTCTTTCCTCTTATAGAAAACTATCAAGATAAACGCAAGGCAAGCATGGAGCATATGGAACAGCCGCCACCGAAGAAGATAGCAACTGATGGTCCAGTCGATATGCAAGTGGAACCAATAGCTCCAGTCCCTTTAGGTGATTCTAAAACAGGATTGTCGACATCATCTGAGCATACGCCTAATTATAGCGAAGCAGGCAGCAGAAATCAAAAGGACAAGGGTGATAGTCAAGCTATAAAGACATCAGCCATTCTCAGTCAGGTTTGGAAGGACGACTTGAATTCCGGGCATCTTCTGGTATCCCTGTTTGAGCTGTTTGGTGAAAGCATCCTCTCCTTCATTCCATCTCCGGAGATGTCATTGTTCTTGTGACCCGTTGTTAAAGTTTGTTTCTTAGGCATGCGAAACAAATCATGATGGATGGAGATACTTATGGTTTAAAATTTAATTAAATTCCACACCAAATTCTCCTCGAAGATTTTATTTATTTAGATTTTCTATTATTTCTGCGATTCTCATCAGTTCCCCTGACCTGATAAGCATGAGTTGTTTTCCCCTTCTGATGCTGTGTTTTACCATTTCCATTCCTGTGAAGCAAAATTCTGAGCTACGATTTTGATGAGAATGCATATTTTCCCTCTTCAAGTCCGATTTCTGCTCTTTACAATAGGGGTGAACACCTGCATTAAGCTAGAACTTACTCTTAAGATCCTTACCACCTTCAGCAAAAACAGAGCATCTCATTTATTTTCTTTGCCACTACACTTGGGAGGAGAAAAAAAACTGCGCTGGCAAAAGTAACCTTGGAATACATTGGGAGAAAAAAGAGAGAACGAAGGCAAAATTAACGAGTCATACAAAAGGTAATGGATGTGGAATTAATTAGGATATGACGGAATATGAAGCAACCAGCTTAGCAGATTCCCACTCCACGGCTTTCTTCAAGAAACTGTCTTCTTCCAGCACCATCTGAACAGGCAAGAAACCCATCCCACTAGCCATGGCTAGCATCATCTGCTTGGTCTCCGCCTTGAACTCCTCTAAGTCCACTGTCCCATTCAAGTCATGATCAAATTGGACGAACAGAGAATCATAGACCTGGACAAGCTCATCTGGGTCTGTTTCCACATCTACTCCAAAGTGGGTTTCCATTATCCTCAAACCCTGCAGCTCCTTCAACATCTCCTCGTACGAAAGCTGGCCGTCATTGTTTGAGTCAAGGTGGGCAAAGCGGTCACATATCGACGCATTGAATGCTTCCTCGTCCTCCAGAAAGTTGACAATGGTGGCACCGTCCAAGATCTCCACACTCATTTTGATCTTTTGCGAACTAGAACTATAGAAGGTTTTTAAACCGTGAGAAATAAAGAGAAGCTTTAGGGAACTAGATTGATGTTGATGAAGGAGTAGGCTTTGTGCTCATTTATATGTAGGTTGTTGGGCGCCATGGAAAGTCAAAAACACAAGTCAGCACCCGGTTTCCATAAAGTATATGCTTCTGTGATATGCTTCTGATGAATCTCTGGCGCATAGAAAGTCGCTATGCAGTCAAAAACACAAGTCAGCACCGGGTTTCCATAAAGTATATGCTTTTGTGAAATGCTTCTGATGAATCTCTCCTGCACGCTCCTTGTGTAATCTGAAGCTTCAAGGACGGATCGATCACTAAATTTATTCTTGGAACCATCTTAAACAGTTGAGTTCTCAGTCGTAATCTAATGGCTATTGCAACCTAGTGGGCTAACCGAGTGAGTTTACCTTTGGGGAATGGTGCGTGGCCTTTCCTCTAATAAAATCCAGTGGGCTAACCGTGTTTTCAAAAGTAAAAAATCAAAAGAAAGTTGACTTCCTGGTAACCCGCCGTCAAAAACAGCGGTCAGTTTTTTGCTTTCCTTCAAGGGTCAAAACAAGAACAGTTCTTTTGGCCACGATACATGAGAAAATTGTAAATTTGGTACCAAATCTTTGATTGATTTTTTATCTGAGAACCCAATCTTCAATCTACCTGTTTTCTTTTTTTTTTGGGGTACAATAAAAAGAAAAGAAGAACAAACTAGCCTCCCCTACACCACCCAGCACCAATAAAATCAATAAATAAGAGATGAGAAAAACCAGAGAGGAGAATTCCAAATATAAAACTTAATCATCCGTTGTGCTCTCATCTTGACAAGAAAATCTACACAAGAGTTAGCTTCTCTTAGCGTGTGATGAAGAATGACCTTCCACTCTCTAACTAAAAGTTATATGATATCCATAATAACTACTCCAAGACAATGGTGTTTGATATTATCATCATGAATAAGATATAAAACTTTCAAAGAGTTTGAGTTATAAAGGACCTTTCTAAAACCTCAATTCTAATCAATCAGCAAACCATGCTTTAGGGCTAAAATTTCTGGAAGCTAGTTAGAACCATAACTTGTTCAATTACCATAACAATTCTTAATGCGACCCTCTAGAGCCAATTCAGCCTGGGTTCTAAGAGAGCTTCCGTCTATATCTAATTTTATTACACCCATATCTGGACACTGTTATATAATTAGAAAAATCTCTTTATATATGTTATCTTTACTCTTTTAAACTGATTGACAGTCTATTATAAGATGTTTAATTTAACATAATAGTCAGTAATCCTCATTGTATGGGGCTTCAATTTTGATAATGTTTAAGAAATTGATTGAAATTTTAAGAATACAATAAGCTTTGAATCTAACGTTTTCCAAGAACTAAATTAAAACTCTACCAGGAAATAAGGGACCAAATTGTACATCATCCTCCCTCGAGAGCCAATTGCAATCCACCCAAAGGAGTAGCATTGACACGTAGTAAGGCATTTCGAATGCCACAATAAATGTATACTTCTTTCAGACAACACCTGCTAAAAGTAGCATAGTCATAATGTTATTAAAAATCCTAGATGGAAAACCAATCAGTGATCAATCAAACACGTGGTCCTTTTCACCTCGTCTTTTCTTACACGTGAGAACACATGTCAACCGCTCTAACCATTATTTTTTATAAATAATTTTTTTTAAGTATTTTTTATAAAGCTAAAAAAATAAAAATAAAATTCAATTTTTTAAAAAATAATTAAACCGCAATAACAAACAAAACATTAATATAAAAAAATATCATATTTATATTTATTTCAAAATTCATTAAATCCTGGTTCAATAACAAGCATCCTTGGTAGAGGCTATTACCATTAAGTTAGGATGCGATTTATGGGTACAGATTTAAAAAAAAAAAATTAGTAAGTGACAGTGAAGAAATTGGTTACTCTTTTTTTTTTTATGTAAAACTTCAATCCTGTATACTTATTTTTAAATACATAGAAACCTATAAAATTTATTAATTAGGTAACATATTTTTCACTTTTTTTAAGTTTGAAATTTAATATTCAATATATGCCTTTTAATATAGAATAATAAAATAATTTAAATAAATTATTAGTGAAAAAAAAATTAATATTATATAAATCTTAGTTTGGATATTTCGGTAAAATCCAAAATCCTCTAAAACACTCTATGCCACATTGTAAATAAATAAATTTCTTTTAGTATTTATAAAGTGGACAATTAAAAAGTTAAAATCAAATCTAAATAGCACTAAAACTTTTAGAGAAGAAAGATAAAACTATTTATTCCAACCTATTATTTGTTTAGTCAAGCTTATGAATGCTAACAATATTTTTTAGAAGCATTTTATATATAAAAAAAATATATATTCAAATTTATGGCCATCATATTCATATTTAATTCATGATTTATGATGGTTAATTAAAATGTTGAACAGTGTGAATTAGTTCTTTAACTTTTTAGCTTTTAAAATCCATTATAAAAAAGTGAGGGTGAAAGAAAAGCTTAAAATAATGTTTTCTAGATTTTTATACACTCTTCCTCATCTCACTTTTTTTTTGTTTTTTTATGTTTTGATTTTCCTTCCATATCTAGAGCTAAGGTTCAATTTATTGAGAGATATTTGAGCTACATAATTTTTTATTCAAAAATTTTGTTTAGAAGTGTATTTAAATCGAGATTGTGTTGTTGAAATCTTAGGAAACATATTACAAACATTATAGCTGCACAAGTGAGGAACAATAAAGTTTTAAGGACAAATGATTCATCCTTGACAACAATAAAAGATTTATTACTTTAAAATGCTTCAACAAGTAAATATTCTCTTTTGTTTTAATTTAAGCATAAATATTTTTTATTATTAGCATGCACATTAGGATTTTGAATTAATACCAATTATAAATCTAGATATATATTTAATATGCATGTTAGTATTCTATTATTATATTTTTAAACTTGCATGAACTCAGGACTTTCCTTGAAAATATTTTTATGTTGAACATGTCTCGATATGATAAATTAAATATATTTACTCGCTAGTCTCATTTATTTACAACTTTGAAAAATACTTACCTCTTCGACCATGTTCTCTTGTCAATTCCTTTCAATACTTTTTTTTTTATGTGGGGTGTTCAGGTCAGCTTACGCGCACCACGACTATTTTCCATGGCCCACTGGACATCCTGCAAGCCCAGGAGCAGGTAAGGCACAGCGGGGGTGACAGGCGTGCACATAGAGGGTCGAACCCGGGACGGGGACGGAACAAGTCACATGATTGACCACAGTAGCCAGACCCTCAAGTGCAATACTTTATTATGTCCAATACATGCATTCCGTACACTAAAATGATTATTATTTGAAAAACTATTGACAAGAAAATTAATTAATACAAACACTTTCAATCTAAATGCACTAAAACAACAACAATTTGAATAAACTTTGACAAGGAAATTGAAGGGCATTAATTAAAAAAAAACTTGGTTGAGAATGTTTTGAAACCTAGTTTATAAATTTTATAGGTTTAGGATTAAAGTTGAGAAAGGGTATAGAAACCTTTTTTTTATTGGTTGAGAAGAAATTGATTACTCTTTTTTTTTTTATGTAAAACTTCAATCCTGTATACTTATTTTTAAATACATAGAAACCTATGAAATTTATTAATTAGGTAACATATTTTTCACTTTTTTTAAGGTTGAAATTTAATATTCAATATATGCCTTTTAATATAGAATAATAAAATAATTTAAATAAATTATTAGTGAATAAAAAATTAATATTATATAAATCTTAGTTTGGATATTTCGGTAAAATTCAAAATTCTCTAAAGAACTCTATGCCACATTGTAAATAAATAAAATTTTCTCAGTATTTATAAAGTGGACAATTAAAAAGTTAAAATCAAATCTAAATAGCACTAAAACTTTTAGAGAAAAAAGATAAAATTATTTATTCTAACCTATTGTTTGTTTAGTCAAGCTCATGAATGCTAACAATATTTTTTAGAAGCATTTTATACAAAAAAAAAATATATATTCAAATTTATGGCTATCATATTCATATTTAATTCATGATTTATGATGGTTAATTAAAATGTTGAACAGTGTGAATTAGTTCTTTAATTTTTTAGCTTTTAAAATCCATTATAAAAAGTGAGGGTGAAAGAAAAGCTTAAAATAATGTTTTCAAGATTTTTATACACTCTTCCTCATCTCACTTTTTTTTTTTTATGTTTTGATTTTCCTCCCAGATCTAGAGCTAAGGTTCAACTTATTGAGAGATATTTGAGCTTCATAGTTTTTGATTCAAAAATTTTATTTAGAAGTGTATTTAAATCGAGATTGTGTTGTTGAAATCTTGGAAGACATATTGCAAACATTATAGCTGCACAAGTGAGGAACAATAAAGCCTTAAGGACAAATGATTCATCCTTGACAATAATAAAATATTTATTACTTTAAAATGCTTCAACAAGTAAATATCCTCCTTTGTTTTAATTTAAGCATAAATATTTTTATTATTAGCATGCACATTAGGATTTTGAATTAATACTAATTATAAGTCTAGATATATATTTAGTATGTATGTTAGTATTCTATTATTATATTTTTAAACTTGCATGAACTCAGGACTTTCCTTGAAAATATTTTTATGTTGAACATGTCTCGATATGATAAACTAAATTTATTTACTCGCTAGTTTCATTTATTTACAACTTTGAAAAATACTTACCTCTTCAACCATGTTCTCTTGTCAATTCCTTTCAATACTTTATTATGTCCAATACATGTATTCCGTACACTAAAATGATTATTATTTAAAAAACTATTGACAAGAAAATTAATTAATACAAACACTTTCAATCTAAATGCACTAAAACAACAACAATTTGAATAAACTTCGACAAGGAAATTGAAGGGCATTAATTAAAAAAAAAAAAACTTGGTTGAGAATGTTTTGAAACCTAGTTTATAAATTTTATAGGTTTAGGATTAAAGTTGAGAAAGGGTATAGAAGGTGGGACTCAATTGAGGCTCATGTTAATAGATGCTTTTTGATGTATCCTCAAAGCAAAATAAATAAATAAATAAATAAGAAGTTTATTCCCAAAATTAGAAAGAAACGCCAATTTTGAGACGGCCTTGGCTGAAGACTTTTCTTTTCCAAAATGCTAGACCGTCTCCGTCTAGTGTCTACAATGCATTTTCAGTGCTTTGTAAGTGTCTAGATTCGATTTTTATAAGTGCACAAAAGTTATTTGACCATGGAGACAAAGTGGGTCAAAATTTTTTTTTAAATAAATAAAATATTTAAAAAGTTATTTTTTTATAAAAAAATATAATTATAAATAAAAAGTCTGTGCGTATATTTAATTAAATAAATTAAAAATCTTCTGTGTCAAAAAACAAATATAAATGTGTTTATTTGATTCACCTCGTTGCGAGTAAAATAATTTTTTTAATACAAAAGAATTAATGTGTATGCACTATTAACGTGTTTTTTGACATCGGGTTGGATAAATTTTTTTTAAAAAATAAATATACAAGCTTTTCAAATGCGTTTTTGTTTTTACAAAAAAATCCTAATTATAAATCAAAGGCTTATATATGCATTTAATTAAATAAATCAAGAATCCTTTATGCTAATAAATGTAAAAATAAAAAAATATTAATGTATTTATTTGACTCAATTAACTGCAGGTTAAATAATTTGTTTTCTAACACAAAAGAATTAATGTATGAGTGTTATTTGCGTGTTTTTGACATCGAGTAAAAAATATAAATGCGTGTTTTTTTGTCACGTGTTTTTGAAAAATAATTTTTTTGTTTTAAATTAATTATTTTTATGTTATTTTAATATACTAATATTGAAAATAAATTTTAAAATAATAAAAAATATTTTTCAAAAGAAAAACTTAGCCTGTTTGGCTGTGCGTTTCAACCTGCTTTTCGCCAAATTTTGAATTTTTTTTGTTAAAATTGAGTGCGGTTTGTACTTTTTGGATCGTTTTGATGTGCTGATGTTAAAAATAATTTTTTAAAAATAAAAAATATCATTGATATATTTTTTAACAAGAAAAGCTATTTAAAAAACAACCATTACCGCACCGTGAAATATACTAAAAAATCAACCTCCTCCAACAACATCTCAATTGAGAAGAAAAAGTTTGCCACGCAATTTGTCAAAAAACATGCATGAAATCTACAGCAAAGGCTGGCCCACGCTCTCTCCCCTCGGGCGGGACGGGG
>Ga0325404_1006907_pt1 | contig 11881 bp, 10 predicted proteins | sample PopdelMetagenome_18_FD_205664 | JGI IMG/M metagenome (GOLD analysis project Ga0325404, IMG submission 205664) | Populus deltoides microbial communities from Bellville, Georgia, United States - Xylem-Control-R1 | ecosystem: Host-associated > Plants > Phyllosphere > Stem > Wood/Secondary xylem... | reverse complement strand
TTGCTGTCTGTCTCCAAGCAGCTGAAGTAGATATATTTTCCCATGAAGGTATTAAAGAGGAGAATCTGATTGCATTGCTGCTTGACTGTGTTTGGCGGGTGACGTTATTCACGCACTTGTTAGTCTAATTACTTGTCCTCTAAATTTCTAACAATTAAAAACAAAAAATACTTTGTATATACGAAAATGCCATTTGGCTTTAAATTTGTGCTAAAGGCATAGCCATTTTAATTTTTTTTTTCTTACTTCATGTTTAGCCTTTGAGGGATGTTTGCACCATCCATGTTTTGTCTTTGACATGATTTTCAGCCTCCATGCTTCATGGAGTGAAATAGGTTGGATAAATTTATCATCTTAGATCTAAACATTTCTATATTTTTGTTTGAAATCTAAACTTGCCGAGGTGTTCTTGAGACAAATAGCTTTAAATTCATAAGTAGTTTGTAATTAGTACTTCTCATCATTATTAGTCTTATGCCCTATCTGCATTGAGTTAATTTGGTCTTTTCTATGGATATTAGGGAAAAAAATCAACAAAATGAATAGGTAAACTAAGAGGGGGACAGGTCAATAACAAGAGCATGAACATGGTGTTAACAGGATGCCATAAAAAGGAAAGAAAGTATTTTCAGTGCATAAGTTTTGATAGTTAGGTAGGATCAAGTATGGTCTGCTTGTCCTGGGAAAAAAAAGGGGAAAAAATTACTACTTTTGTTCTCGAGAAAGACTATATGCTTAAGATTTGAAGCTCTGTGATGTGGTAGATGCCTTTCTAAAGCAAAATAAGATAGCGACATTAGTGGATATGGCATGTTTTTGAATGAAAGGAGAGCTTTCAAATAGCATATAAGGGGCAATAATGTATGCTGCACAAAAAAAAAGCTATCAAATTGGAAATTAAGCTCCCTCTTGATTACCCATTTCTTTACAAAAGAGATGGCAAATTTAGTTAAAGCAACTCCATGTTGATGGGAAAATGGATGAATTGTTAAAGAGCATCCATTGATGTGAGTTCTGTTCTGTTGGCGAACCATAATTTGCCTAACAATTAACTATGCATCACATAATTATTTGCAGCATATATTTGTTTTCCAATTTCCAATGAGGAGTTTAAATTAGTGGCAAAGAAGGTCATTTTTGTTGTACTTTATCTCTGTTGTTTGGCTTTAAACCTTTGCTGCTTTCTAATGCAGCTATCCTTCATCAAGTGTGATTTGGAGGAAATGGATTTCATTATGTCTATGAGAGGAAGTAATTTGACAGAGCAACTTCTTCCCTTGAGGCATTCATTTTTCATTCGCAAATCAAGGTAAAACTTGGAACAATCTTTGATCTGCTTTACATATTGCGATCTCCTTTTGATTTTCTTGTGTCTGGTCATTACAATATAATTCCCATGATTATTTTTTACAAGTAAAAAAAACAGAAGGTCTTTCTATACTCTGACATTTGGTATCTAAGGTTAAGGGTTAAGTGTGTAAGATGACATACACAGGTGTCTGAACTTGTTTGTTGTTGACAATAGTCTGAGTGCAGCTATTCAGACTTTGCCGTGACTGTCTTTTCCTTCTCTGCATTCCAACAATTTCCTCGGAATCTCAGTTCTGGATTTTGGGGCAATCAACATTAGGGTGCAGGTTAAAATTCTGATGAAAACTGTGTTAATTCTTGAAGTTTTAGACTTTTTTTTTTATTAGATAGAAGAATGTTTTATTAGAGCAACATGGATAATACAAAATTGGAGAATAAGACATCCTCCAAAACAGCGAAAAGAAATAACAGTCTAGTTCAGAATAACAAAGCACAGCAATCCCTTTGTATATCTGCTAGCTCAGGTGCCTCCAAAAGTTCCTTAAGTTTGACATGACAAAGAAGCCTAGAAGATTATCGTAACCCACAATAACTGCTCCGATGTGCAGTGGTTATTAAAATCCTTGCATTCCTCTACATCCAAATGCACCAAATAATTGCACCAACAGCACTTCTCCAAGAAATCTTACAATCTCTCTCCCTTCCAAAACCCAGAGAAGAGACCAATAAAAATCTACTTCTTGAGGTAACACAAGATTTACTACCAAATCAAACAATTTTTGCCACATATCCTAAGTTTTAGGGAAATGTAAGTAAAAATAATGACAGAGATTCTCCATTTGGTGATGCTTAACACAAATATCAGGAGATAAGACCTTGTGGGACCTTCTAATTTGCAACAAATCAGTGGTCTTAGTCTTGTTGAGTACCATTATCCAAATGAATGCTTTAATTTTAGAAGGCACTTTAGCTTTCCAAATTGTATTGGCCAAAGAAAATTGGGTACCATTGTCTTGTGACAGATGACAGACAAAAGTCTTGCAAGAGAAAGGTCCAGTCCCATCCACAGACCAAACTGTATAATCTTTTCTCCCTGTAAATAAAAAAGCCTGCCTTGAAGTATTAGATTCATAAGACTGAAGTATATCCAAAGGATGAAGTTTAATTCCATGGTCTTCCCACTTGAATGATGTGAACACAATTAACCTTCACAATGCTATAACCCCATTACATAAAAAGGATCTGGTCCTGGACTTAAAAAGTCCATTAAATTGGCATGATGTTTCTCAGGGGAAAATCAGATAATATATTATCATACTTTCCAGAGTCTTCAATCTATCCTTAAACTTATAATTGCTTCTATTATATCTCCTCACTGTTGTACATCTCTAATAAATCCCTTTTCTACCACTGAATGTGACAGCTTTAACAGATGGGGAGCAGTGTGTGCCAAATAGATGCCCCCCTAGTTTCACATTTTACTATCTTATGTCATTTGAATGGCACATGCTGGCACTTCTGATCTATTAAATTTTGACAATTAGTGGTTTTACTATATTTTAGGAATACAATAGATGCAATTCGAAGACTAGCTTGGAAGTATTAGGACAAATTAGTTGGTTTTCCTTCTTTATCAGATCAATAAATTCTAGGGCCTATATGCCCATATGTTATAGTTTTCACCTGTAACCCGAATCAGGAGAAAATGTATTGGTAGGAAAGGTGATCTGATTCAAAACTGGATACTAAACATAATTTACAGACTGTCATATTCTTCCAGTTAATTGTTAAGGTTGTTTTACCCATTAGTTTACACTTGAAGAAGTCTTGTTTGATGATAAAATACTAGTATGTGATATGTCTAGTGGAAAATGATTTCTGTCCACTTCCATTATAACCCTGCAATTTTTTTAATTTAGCTTATTATGAAATGCAATACAATTTTTGCACATCCTGAAGTTTTTCATCCTCTCCCTCTCTCTCATGCATGTGTATGCTGTTGGAGTTCCTGAAAATTTAAGCATGTGTCTGGACTGAATAAAACCAGCCTTTATGGTGTAAACAACCAACTCAGAGCATAGGGTATTGAGTTACATGCAGAAATTTTCTTTGCTCATGTCAAATGTACTGAACTCATGGTAATTTGCAGATCTGGTGTCAGGCATACTAATGTTTTATTAAGGGGAGCAGTTTTTCGGACTTTCAGCATCAACTTTTTCACATATGGTTTCCCGGTACATATTCGTAAACTACATGTCACCTGCTTGCCACACTGGTCCATTTCATTGCCATGATACTACTATTAGGGGGAAGGAAAATTTAAGCATGAAGGCCCTTAATAATTTTTGCTTGAAATTGAATTGGATATGACAATTATTTTTCAGATTCACTTCAAATTAATACCAATAGGTTAAATTATTTTATTCTGAATTGTTTCCGGTTAATTTTGGCTGATTTCCATCGGCAACATTGGAAAAAGTTCACTTGAACCCACCAGTTGCTGCTCAATCTACAACTGCACATGTTTTTCTTCTTTATTCCCTGGTGTAGATAATGTTGCTTAATTATTTCAGATTACTAAGAACAATGTTGTATTATCTTCTGAATCCATGTTAATTGACTCATGTTGCTGGAATTGACAGGTCTTGTTGTTTGCCCTTTCCTACTGGAGTTTTCATTTTGCCAGTATATGTGCATTTGGATTACTTGCATATGTTGGCTACATTGTCTATGCCTTCCCTTCTGTATTTCGTTTGCATCGATTAAATGGGCTGCTTCTTGTCTTCATACTCTTGTGGGCAGTTAGCACATATATTTTCAATGTAGCTTTTCCACTCTTGAGTTGGAAACTTGGAAAGGTAATCCTTACTTTCAGTGTAAACATGTTGTCGCTTACTGTAATGAGAATTTAAGTGGTGTGAAGTCATTACTTGGCATGCATGCAGGATATGGAAATATGGGACATGGTTGGGTTATGGCATTATCCCCTTCCTGGATTGTTTTTGCTAGCACAATTTTGTCTAGGCATTTTGGTTGCTCTGGGTAATCTTGTGAACAACTCTGTTTTCCTCTACCTGTCTGATGAGCGTAATGGATCTTCTAATGACAACTCAACTGTAGAAGGTAATGAAACCCATTGTTTTAACATTAATTGACTGATTATTCTGTTTTATTTGTCATACATTTATTTGTCATGATATAGGTATGTTAGTTTTTCCTCCTGCTTAAATTATTGACCCCTCCCCTCCCTCTCCCTCTCTGACCACTGATAACTCAATTTATTTGATCAAGCAATATCTTAACCTTTGTCCTTAATGTCTTATTAGAATGCTTCATATAGGTATCAAAGCTATTCTAAGAAGGAAAAAGCTAAACTGTACAGGAATAGTAGCACAAAACCATAGAAGAACCATTTAAGTAGAAAATATAACTAGATTCCTAGTAAAACATCCAATATGATGTAGAACATAATATGAATTTTTAAAATGATGAGAAACCTTGAATGATCAAATAAAACTAGATAATCAAATCCTATTCTTGCAACTCCAATAACTTCAGAAGCAAAGCAATAAGAAATGTCTGGATGAGCTGAATTTATTTTTCAACTTACAATAATTGATTGGAAATGATTGAGTCTTGTCAGACAGTTTCAATCTCTGTTGGCATATTATTTCAATCATCACCTGAATTTTCCTGTTAAATGTTCTCATAATCTGTTCTTCCACAAGTTTATTGATCTAGAGGGGAAACTTGCCCAATTTCTTGGAACTTGTCAGCTATCAATTTTCACTAGTTTTTTTAATTATATCTCCACTTCTTGTAGTCTTAGCTTTACCCAGAAATTCTAGGTTCAGAAGTCCTGCTTATCTGAATTCTAGCAGCCTTGCTCTAATTTCATCTAACAGTCTAGTTGGATCCTTCCAAAACAATGAATGATTCAATATTGTAAAATATGAGAATGAAATGTTGATTTCTGGACACAGTTCAAGTCTCAATAAGATTGCAATTTCATACTGTTATATTTGATGCAACTCTAATATCATTGTTGTTTTCTTATTTCTACAAGTTCACTTATCAGGTCAGCAACCTTTTCTCCTTGAAAAATCTTATTAATGAAATCTCACCTTTTTTTAATAATTACTAGCTTCAAAGAGATTCTAAGTTCAATTTCTTGTATAAATCTGTTTCGAGCTTATAGGAAACTGCGGAGCAAGTTCTATATTGAGTTTCAATTACTGTGATAGTGATATAAGGTGTATCCATTGGTTCTGAGGTTTTTGTGATTACTTGTCTTTTGATTTCGTCTCCTGATACTGCTAGTAAATCAGATAGTTCCCTCAGAATTTTATTTTGACATCCATTACTCTGAAATGGCCTCTTTAACAAATCTCTCTTTCCCATTTCTATTCTCCCCAGGTCTTAATTTAGTAAATATAACTGATCAGGATTACACCATCTATATAATTGTACTTTCTTATTCCTTAATTGCAGCACAAGAAGACACCAAGGTATTGATTGTAGCCACAATTGCATGGGGACTACGAAAATGTTCTCGGGCTATCATGCTGGTGCTGATCTTCCTCATTGCCATGAAACCTGGAATCATCCATGCTGTATATTGTATGTTTTTCCTTTTTCTTTTTCCTTAAAAAATAAAAAAGTCAGTCTGATTTGTTGTTAATTTGTGTAATTGACTTCTGGCATAAGAATTTTTTCGACATATGTTGCATACGAGTGACATAAACATGAGCTTGATAGAGCTGACTAATTGGTGTTTTGTTTTGACTTGTGGTTCAGTGATTTTTTTCTTGATATATCTTCTGAGCCACAATATCAGCAGAAAAATCCGCCAGCCATTGATTCTTCTGTGCGAAGTTCACTTTGCCATGCTGTACATTCTTGAGATTAATCTAATCTCTCATGCTTTGGAGCGAAAGGGCTCCTTAACAATGGAAGTTTTGCTGCAGTTAGGTGGGCATTGTCTTTAACAGGTTCAATTTGGAGCGTTTATGTTCTTAATACCATGTATGTTGATACAGAGGTTCCCAGAGTTGTGACATATAGTTGACATGTCAATTTTTCGAATTTTATCAGAAAAGGGGAAAAATTTATATGGAACCAATCCTTGTGTTATTTGTGCAGGGCTTCTTAAACATCACAGTTCCTGGGATTTCTTGAAAATAGCTCTCCTTGCTTGCTTCTGTGCCATTCATAACCATGGTTTTGAGATGTTATTTTCTTTCTCAGCAATTGTACAGGATACCCCTAGCCCCCCTATCGGATTTAGCATCTTGAAAGCTGGCCTGAACAAATCAGTCCTCTTGTCTGTGTATGCCTCCTCAACCACCAGATATGGACATGATAATTCTTCATATGGTATATTCATCCATGTCTCCATTAATTTGAATGACTTTGCTATTTGGTTACTCTAATTGGAAGGTCCATGTGTTTGGTCTTCATACAAACACTCCCAAATACAGAACTGTTTATCTGACCAAATTTAAAATAATAGGTTATTGTGATATTTCTTTCAAAATAGCTATTCTTCTATACTACATATGTTTTTTCATACTGTTCCATCTTATTGGAATCTGTTAATGAATATAGTATTTTGAATAAAAAGTTCATTTCCTCTATGATTAAAAATAGAAAAGTCTTGTGTAACTCCATGGTATTTTTTTTATCAAATTTTTTAGATCATTCAAAGTATTAGATTATTTTAGGACTGGTTACAGCCCTTGCATTAATTCTCTTATCATATCCTAGACAATAATCAAATTATTTGTTTAACTTTCGTCACAGAATTTCTAAACAAGAGTGATGTATGAAATTCACTACAAATTTGTAGGTACCTGTTGTGGATACTACCATGTATTTGAAACTAATTTCTCTTTTCTGCTTTCAGAGAGTAGGATAGCATTGTTCCTTGGTGCAATTGGGCAGAAGTTTCTCACTACTTATCGATCATGCGGAACCTACATTGCTTTTCTGACTATTCTCCTCACAGTGTACCTTGTAAAACCCAATTATATATCATTTGGGTATATTTTCCTTCTTCTTGTGTGGATAATCGGAAGGCAACTTGTTGAGAAAACGAAAAGGCGTTTGTGGTTTCCCTTAAAAGCATATGCGGTCATGGTGTTTGTCTTCATCTATAGTTTGAGCTGTTTCCCCAGCTTTGAGACATGGCTGTCCAGCTTAATAGATCTACTTTTTTATTTGGGCTACAAACCAAAAGCTTCATCATTGAAAAATATTTGGGAATCTTTAGCAGTCTTAATAGTGATGCAACTGTATAGCTATGAGAGGAGACAGAGCAAGTATAATAGGCTGCATGATCCTGATCCATTGGATTCTGGAGTATTTGGGTTTATCAAACGATATCTGATCTGGCATAGCCAGAAGATCTTGTTTATTGCATTATTTTATGCTTCTTTATCTCCAATCAGTGCTTTTGGTTTGGTATATTTACTTGGCCTTGTTGCCTGTTCGACTTTACCTAAAGCTTCTCGGATCCCATCCAAATCATTTCTATTGTACACGGGAATTCTAGTGACAACTGAGTATCTGTTTCAGATGTGGGGTAAACAAGTCGGAATGTTTCCTGGACAAAAGCACTCTGAGCTGTCCCTTTTCTTGGGTTTCCGTGCATACAAGCCAGGTTTTTGGGGCCTTGAGTCTGGCTTGAGGGCAAAAGTGCTGGTGATTGCTGCTTGCACGCTTCAGTACAATGTCTTCCATTGGTTAGATAAGATGCCAAATATTTGTCAAAATAAAGGAAAGTGGGAAGAGCCTTGTCCATTGTTTGTCTCAGATGAAGATGCCTTCATGAATGGTTCCATGGTCAATGATGAAAATAAACCACCTCCAAATCATAGCATACCATCTGTAGAAGGGGAGGGATTCATTAGCAACTCGTTGCCATCAATCACTGCTGGTCTCACTCAAGCACCTGATCTGGTGTCCAACAAAACAGGGGGCTCTGAGGGTAGTGGCACCAGTAAATTTTCATTTGGATATATCTGGGGAAGCACCAAAGAAAGTCATAAGTGGAATAAGAAGGGGATTCTTTCATTGAAAAAGGAAAGACTCGAAACACAGAAGACTGTCTTAAAAGTATATTTGAAGTTCTGGATTGAAAATATCTTTAACCTCTTTGGCCTTGAGATAAACATGATTGCGTTGCTTCTTGCCAGTTTTGCATTGTTGAATGCCATCTCTATGCTATATGTTGCATTACTTGTTGCTTGTATTCTCTTAAAACGGCGCATTATACGGAAACTATGGCCTGTATTTGTCTTTGTGTTTGCTTCGATTCTCATCCTTGAGTATTTTGCTATCTGGAAGAGCATGGTTCCTTCAAATCAACATATCCCAAGTGAGACAAATGTGCATTGCCATGATTGCTGGGAAAGTTCTGCTCTGTATTTCCAATATTGCAAGAATTGTTGGATTGGTATTACTCTTTTACACATGTTAAGATTGTTCCTTAACAAACTTCACTTCACTCACCTAATATATTTGTTTTTTTTATATAGATTGGTAGAAAAATAATATATATATATATATATATAATTCCTATCTGCGTATTAATGTCAGAAAGGTCATTATTTGTTCAGAAATTAATTATTCACTCTTTTTAGTGACTCTGTACTGATCTTCTTCTGTTTATTGGAGTGTTAGTAATGATGTTTCATACATAAATTCAATATCCTTTTTTTTTTCTTTTTTTCTGTATCATTGAATTTAACTTTCTGTTTGTGTTTTTCAAGTTTGTCTAATGTTCAGGGAATGTTCTACTTTACCCTGTCTCTCATCTCTCTCTTTCTCTTCTCATCTTTATTAATTTTATGTTCTATTTTTTATGTAGGACTTGTTGTGGATGATCCACGCATGCTTATCAGCTATTTTTCAGTCTTCATGATTGCTTGCTTTAAACTCCGTGCTGATAACCTGTCCAGTTTAACAGGTTCATCAATGTATCGTCAAAAGATGTCTCAAAGTAAAAATACCTTTGTTTGGAAGGATCTCTCATTTGAGACTAAAAGCATGTGGACTTTTCTAGACTACCTGAGGCTTTACTGCTATTGCCATCTCCTGGATCTTGTGCTCTGCTTGATTTTGATTACTGGAACTCTTGAGTATGACATTCTGCACCTTGGTTATCTTGCGTTTGCTCTAGTTTTCTTTCGGATGAGACTTGTAATACTGAAGAAGAAGAACAAGGTTTTCAGATTCTTGCGCATGTATAACTTTGCTCTAATTGTTCTTTCTCTGGCCTATCAATCTCCTTTTGTAGGAGTATTTAGTTCTGGGAACTTTGAGACTATAGAATACATATATGAAATGATCGGATTTTACAAGTATGACTATGGGTTTCGGATTACTGCAAGATCTGCGCTTGTGGAGATCATCATATTTATGCTGGTTTCCCTTCAGTCATATATGTTCTCCTCCAACGAGTTTGATTATGTTGCACGATATCTTGAAGCAGAGCAAATTGGCGCAATTGTGCGTGAGCAAGAGAAGAAAGCTGCATGGAAAACAGCACAGTTACTATACATACGTGAATCTGAGGAGAAGAAACGCCAGCGCAACCTGCAAGTGGAGAAGATGAAATCTGAGATGCTTAACCTTCAAATCCAGCTTCACGGCATGAACTCAACCACTAATTGTGGCAGCAGTTCCCCTGATAGTGATGGCCTGAGAAGGAGGAGTACTTCTCGTATTACAGATAGAGATTCTGGGAGCCCAGGAAAAGGTGAAGGAACGCTCAGGAAAGAAGAGCAGATCATTACAGATGATTCAATATTTCGTTTTGAAGTGCATGAATTTCCTAGTTGGAATGCAGAAAGTCTAGAAATAAAAGTGTCTCCAAAGTATTCTGCAGAACCTCCTCTTTGTGAGATCACGGAGATCATGCAGGAATCAACTGATAGCTTACTTTCTGATTCTGGCAAGAAAGCAAAGGTCCAGTCAAAGGAAAATCCCTTGATATCTGCTGTACAGCTGATAGGTGATGGTGTTTCCCAGGTACATTCGATTGGAAATCAGGCAGTTAACAACCTTGTCAGCTTCTTAAACATCTCACCAGAAGATTTAGATATCAATCAGCCCTCTGCAGAAAATATGGTGTATGATGAAATGGAGAGCCAGAAGACTAAGCGCATGAGTTTTGACCGTTCATCTTCTCTGCAGTCTGATATGAGTTCTGATGCTACTAGTTTGCAGATAGGAAGGATCTTCCGTCATATATGGTCCCAAATGCAATCGAATAATGATGTTGTGTGCTATGCTTGTTTTATTCTCGTTTTTCTATGGAACTTCAGTTTGCTTTCTATGGTGTTCCTTGCTGCTCTCTTCTTGTATGCTCTATGTGTAAACACTGGCCCGAGCTATATCTTCTGGGTTATCATGCTAATCTACACTGAGGTTTACATTATGGTTCAGTACATCTACCAAATTATCATCCAGCACTGCAAAATGAGTATTGATCCAGTCCTACTTCGTGAGTTGGGAGTTCCTGCACATAAAATTACATCATCCTTTGTCATCAGTTCCTGGCCTCTTTTTCTTGTCTACTTATTCACCCTCCTGCAGAGCTCGATAACTGTAAAAGATGGTGAATGGATTCCATCTACCGACATTAAGTTCCGTAGAAGTTCTCTCCATAGAAAAGAGGTTCTGGTGAGCTATAGCTGGAGTGATAGGGCACAGGATTTGCTGCATCTAATGGCCAATATGGTAAAATCAAAAATAAGAAGCTTCTTTAGGTACTGGAAATCACTGATTCTAGGAGCAGAGTCTCCTCCATATTTTGTCCAGGTTTCTATGGATGTTCCCTTGTGGCCAGAGGATGGAATTCAGCCAGAGAGAATAGAGTCTGGAATAAACCAATTGCTTAAAATGGTTCATGACGAAAGATGCAAGGAAAAGAACCCCAATCTTTGCCCTTTTGCTAGTAGGGTTCATGTCCAAAGCATTGAAAGAAGTCAAGAGAATCCAAATGTGGCCTTGGTTGTTTTTGAGGTGGAATACGCCTCCCCTTTGACAAGCTGTGCTTCAGCTGAATGGTACAAGTCACTAACTCCAGCAGCTGATGTAGCAAAGGAGATTCTGGAAGCTCAACATGCTGGGTTTGTTAATGAAATTGGATTTCCATACACTATTGTCTCTGTGATTGGAGGAAGCAAACGAGAAGTTGATCTTTATGCCTACATATTTGGTGCAGATTTAAGTGTTTTCTTCTTAGTTGCAATTTTCTACCAATCTGTGATAAAGAATAAAAGTGAATTTCTTGATGTTTATCAGCTTGAAGATCAGTTTCCAAAAGAATTTGTGTTTATCTTGATGGTAAGTCTCTGTTCCTTGTTTATTTCCTTAGACATGTCTTGTTTAAATTAAAGTTTTGGATTAAGATCAAGCACAGAAGACTACCGATGTATATCTGAATTTGAATTTCGATGATTAAATAATGACTAAATGAATGAGTCAATATATACAGGAACCATAAAATTGAACTTGAATCAGCAGTTCTGATGACAGCTCATTCTCCCATTTTCCCAAGTTC
>Ga0325404_1006904_pt1 | contig 11881 bp, 8 predicted proteins | sample PopdelMetagenome_18_FD_205664 | JGI IMG/M metagenome (GOLD analysis project Ga0325404, IMG submission 205664) | Populus deltoides microbial communities from Bellville, Georgia, United States - Xylem-Control-R1 | ecosystem: Host-associated > Plants > Phyllosphere > Stem > Wood/Secondary xylem... | reverse complement strand
TTCTTGAAAAATAAAATAAGGAAAAGAAAAGTATGCAGGTTGGGATACTTTAAGGACTAAATAATTAATTTTAATAAATTACAGGGCTAAGTCATTAACATAGGGGACTTTATTATTTGTTTTTTGATGGAGAATTTGTACATGCAATAATCTTTATTATTCCTTCATTAGGAAGTTAGAATTCAAATTTGGTTTTAAGAATGTATAAAGGATTCAAATTCTGTGTCTGGAAAAACAAAAGACTGAATATTCTAAAGCAAATTATAACGGAGAGAGATATAGCAGAGTTCTTCAACAGAAAATTTCCACACTTTATTATTGTTGTTGAGCATAGATTTATACACAATGTATGTTGTTTGAATTATTTCCAGTAATCACTAAGTCATCCACATATACCAGAAAATAGCAGATAATTGACTTATGCTGAAAAATGAATAATGAAGAATCTGCCTTGGAGCTCTTAAAACCAAACTGAAGTATGGCATTTTTCAAGGCAGAATATCATGCCTGAGGGGCCTGTCTGAGATATAGATGGCCTTTCGAAGTCGGCAGACATGACCAGGCTTGCTTGAATCTTTAAAACCTGGGGGTTGCAACATATACACAGTTTCACTGAGCGCCCCATGTAAGAAAGCATTATTAATGTCCAGTTGGCGTAAGCCCCAACCATTCATCACAGCAATGGAAAGTATGATTCTAATTATTGCAGGCTTAACTACGGGACTGAATGTCTCCGTATAGTCCACTCCCGGACGTTGATGATACCCTTTAGCCACTAAACGGGCTTTAAATCTATCCACTGTCCCATCAGATTTACGTTTGACTCTAAAAACCCATTTACAACCGACTGGGTTGCAATGTTGTGGAGGAGGTACCAGTTCCCATGTCCCATGCCGCATGAGAGCGGTTAGTTCATGAGACATGGCCTCACGCCAGTGAGGTTCAGAAACGACTTGACTGACACATGTGGGTTTAATGGTATTGGGCATGGGGTGTTTGGTAGCACTGTTCAGTTGTTTGGGTTTAAAAATTTTGTTCATAGACCGAGTGGTCATCTGTTGGGGTCGAGAGATTGATGGTTGTGGGTGGTGGGAAGTGATTTGTGGTTCAGTTGCAGGTTGAGTAATGGGTCTAGGTCCTGGGGTATGATTGACACGGTGAATGGAGGGTGGAAGGGTAGGATTTGTAGGTGTGAGGGTGTTACCAGTAGAGGACAAAACCAATTGAGAAGATAAATTAGAGGAAGTAGAGACTGGAGGGTTACCTGGAGGTGCAGTGACCGAAGACACCGGTGGCGAAGAAGGCAGGACAGTAACTGGGACCGAATTAGGAACAGTGGAGATAGGTGAGGTAATGGGTGAAAGTAAAGAGGAAACAGATTCGGTCAATGGTTTTTGATCTTCATCAAATAAAACATGGCATGAAATGTAAACACGTTGAGTGCGTGGATGTAGACACCGATATGCATTTTGAGTAAGGGAATAGCCTAAAAAAATGCAGGATCTGGATTTTGGTTCCATCTTGTGTTTGTTGTATGGTTTGGTGAGAGGGTAACACACACACCCAAATTTTCGCAGTTTGAGATAATTGGGCTGTTGACCAAAAAGAGCTTGATATGGAGAAATATTTTGAAGCAGTGGTGTTGGTTGACGGTTGATAAGGTACGTGGTTGTGTGAAATGCATATGGCCAATATATTAAAGGAAGATTTGCATCATGAAGTAATGTGAGACCAGTTTCCACTAGGTGACGATGACGACGCTCGGAAACACCATTTTGTTGTGGTATGTGTGGAGCGGTAGTGAAATGACTTATGCTATGAAGGGAGAGAAAAGGTTTTAAACTCATATATTCACCCCCATTATCTGAGTATATGGTTTGGATTTTGCTTTGGAACCGGTTTTCCACGAGATTTTTTAATTGTGGAAAAATTTTTGCAACCCCAGATTTTGTTTCCATAGAGTAAAACTACATGTATTTGGTGTAGTGATCAATGAAAATGAGGTAATACCGAGAGCCATCTAAACCAACACAGTGAACAGGACCCCAAACATCAGTGCAAATGAGATTAAGAGGTGCAGTGCTTGATAGACTAGTGGATCGAAAAGGTTGTTGATGTGCTTTATTAATAGAACATGAAGGACATAGAGTTGACTTTTGAGTGGTTGTGAATGGAAGTGAAAACTGACGAACAACATTGTGAACAATTTTGGAGGAAGGATGACCAAGCCGTTTGTGCCGTCAAGAGAGGTCTTTTCATGCACATTGGCGACCATGGGAAGGAGAGCTGCCGCCAGTGTATTCGGGAAGATGTAAACACCATTTTCACATGCACCTTTTGCCAGGATCACCCCTGAGTTCGTGTCCTTCACAAGAAAATGAGACGGGTGAAATTCAATAAAGACATTATTTTGAGCAGTAAAATGGTGCACAGATATAAGGTTTTTGGAGATATCTGGAACACAAAGTGTGTCTTTGAGAATGAAATTTTTGTGTTTTGATTTTAAGGTTAAAGATCCTATATGTGAGACAGTCAAACCTGAACCATCACCGAGCACGACTTCATCAGTGCCATCATATTCTGAGTGAATTGATAGGTTGTTGAGATCACCAGTAATATTATGGGATGCAGCAGAGTCCATGAGCCATTTATTGTCTGTGGCATTAGCGGTAGAAGTGCAGTTTGTTGTGACTACATGAGAATTCAAGCGGGGGCATGTTTTGGCCGTGTGACCAATTTGGTCACAAAATTGACATTTGGGCTGATACCTTTTTTGTGTTGTATTGGGCTGGCCGAATGGCTTATTATTGTACCGGTTTTCTCTATGGGGACCCTAGTTTCATGAGAAACCATTGGGTTTTTAATTCATCTAGAAAGAATTACCAAACGAGTTCTTGCGATTTGTGTAATTCGCCGATGCCACAAGTTGCTGGGTAGCCGATTCCATCCGCCGAAGGTAGCTATCATGACCAACCAGCAGATCATGAAGTTCTTCAAAATTTAAGGATTTCTCCCTCGCACGAATTGGTGCAGCAATTTCCCTGAAATCAGAACCCAAACCATGAAGAAGATAAAGAGTTAGATCATCATCAGAGATGGGATGGTCGATTAGAGCAATTTCACCAGCCAACGCTTTTACTGCGTGGAGATACTCCTGAATCGATCAATTTCCTTTTTGAATCAAGGTAAGATCCTCCTTGAGTTGCATAGCTCTCAGTCGAGATCGACTAGCATTCAGGTGATTTAGTTTTTTTCCATGCCTCATGAGATGTTTTAGTGGTGGCGATGAGGGGAGTAATTAAGGTGGAGGTGGAAGCAAGGATTGCACTGAGAATTAATTTGTCCTGCCGAACCCAATGGGTTCTTTTCAACGCAGATTGGGAAGTGCCATCAGATGAAGGACACACTGAGAGACCAGTGACGTAGTCCAGCAGACCATACCCAATTAGAAGAGCTTCAAATTGTGCACGCCATTGTGGAAAGGAAGAGGGAATTAATTTCTCGTTGATTTGAGCTGTAATGTTGAGAGCAATCAGTGGATTCTCTGTGTGGGAGGTGGGTTGGGTGGTCAGATTTTGAGATAGAGACATGTTGGAAGCAGGGATCGTAGTCTCATTTGAGTTATGGTGCTCTGATACCATAAAGTAAATTATAACAGAGAGAGATATAACAGAGTTCTTCAACAGAAATTTTCCACACTTTATTACTGTTGTTGAGCATAGATTTATACACAATGTATGCTGAATATAAGGAGTTACGGCGGAATTACAGTAAGTTAAATATAGAATGATTTGCAATTGTTTTCCTATAATGTTGCTGCATTATCTATCTGCATTAATATACATGATTCTCGGCTAGGAGTCTGGTGGATCTGGTTTTCCATGAGCTATCCTAATATATTCCACATGCGAAATTAAGTTGATAAAATGAAAGAAAAGAAAAATATTTATCCTTTGGACCACAAAAATTACATATAACTGAAAATCTCAGTTACAGCAGCAGTTCAATTGTTTGGTGGGAATTCGTCAAGATTGTTTTCATTTGGGCTTCTGGTTGTGTTTGGTTGCCAAGAAAAAAGATATATATTGCATGGCTTATAAAATTCCGCCTCTCTCTATGAATATAATAAGCGATATACTTAGCTATCAGTCTTTTTCTCTCATTGATTGTTTTCTAGTTGTTTTTGATCGAGTAATAATCACTTCTTTTGTTCTACTGAAATTCTTGACGTTTTGGCTCTTTTTTTCTTGCCTAGAAAATTGAGGGAAAGTAATAGAGATAATTTAGAACCCTTTAAGATTTATGGTTTGGTCCTTCACTTTCATGGAGTTATGAGATTCGGTTAAATGGTCATATCACTCTGATCTGGACAACCACTCTATCATCCTCTTTTTCATACTAATTTTCATCTCCAATAATGGCCGCCTACGTGACCTTACATTCTTCCTTCTTTGTCCCATTCCTTTCTTTCTTCTTTTATCATGCCGTGAGTTTAGGGGTTGTTTTTTATTCTTCCTTCTATGTCCCATTCCTTTCTTTCTCCTTTTATCATGCATGCCGTGATTTTAAGGTTTTTGTTTTAAGTATTTGAATAAGTAGTTGTTTTTTAAAATATTTTTTTATTTAAAAATATATTAAAATAATATTTTATTTATTTTTTAAAAATTATTTTTAATATCAATATAAAAATACAAAAAATTATTTTAGGATACAAAAAATTATTAAAAAAAATAAAAAACAAACACGTTATTTCTCTCCTTATTCGCTCATCTCCTACATTATTTATAAGAGCATGAAAAAAAAAAATCAAACGAGCATTGCTATCAAAAACTAAAACTCAAAATTAGAGAAAAATACTATCGTAGTCCAAAGTAGATTTGTGTTTGAATGAACAATAATTTCACCAATATTTTAATATTTTTTTTGTTATTATATTATTAAAGTGTCCAAAGAAATTCCAAATAAAAGAGACAAAAAAATCCCAATCAAATAGAAAAACGAGCATCAAATATTCATATTTTTATCTTTACTCTCCTCCGATCTTTCCATGTCTTCTTCCGTTTCTGCCTCCCTCAACCTCTCCTTCTATTTCCTTAAAAAAAGAAAACTAAAAAAAACTTTGACCTATCACAGCTTAGGTTAATTATATTTGTTGTTGGAAGCGAGCTGGTATCATCCATGGAGACGTCTAAGTGATTATCCTGAACCTTTCATTCGTTTCTTTCTTTGCTAGGTGAGCATTTTTACCCATTATTTTGTTTTTTTTTTGTCAGTCTCTTTCATGACTTAATTTTTTTAATAAATATTAAAAAAATAAATATAGTTGAGAATATGATTAAGACAACACAAATTTAAAGTTTAAAGATGAAATTATTAAATTTGAGAGTCAATTGGTCAATAATTGAAGAATTAATAAGTTGGAGACTTTAATTAAGATTTAGATTAGTTTAATTAATAAAATCAGGAGCTTCATTAAAGAATTGATAAGTTTGAGAATTTAGTTAAATTTTTATTTAATTCATTAAAAAAATACCAAAGTTGTGGGCGGATTAGAAGCAAAATTTCAGGAGATTAAAGACTAAGTAGCATAGTGAAATTTGGATTTGTTTAACAATGCTAGGTGAGTACTTTTACACATTATTTTTTTTATTATTATTTGTTTGTCACTGTCTCTATATTATCTTAATTATGTCATCAAAATGCATTTTTAATGGGAATTACTGCTTTAACTCATCAGTTAGAATGTAAATTAACTATTTTATTGTTATACTTATACCTTGCCTTGTTGCTTTTGAAGCTGGATTCCATACAGAGCTAAAGGCCTTCTCCTCTTCTTCCTCCCGCTATTTCATTGAGCAATCAGTACCAGTGCCTTTCGCACATATTTTCCCAAATTAAGGTGATGATATTCCTATTCCCATTCTCTCTGCGCCTGTTTTACTTGTAGTGACTCACTCTCACGTTCTGTATCCTTATTTCTTTGATTTTCAGACCTGCGGAAAATGGCTCTCGAAACTGCTGGTGGATCCATTTTAGCTATGCTAGCAGAACTCATGGTGGAACCAGTAGGAAGGCAGTTCCGTTACATGTTCTGTTTCAACAATTTTGTTGAAGAATTCAAAGAACGAAAGGAGAACCTTGCTTTAGCACTAGATGGTCTGCAAAAAGATGTCGAAGCTGCTGAAAGGAATGCTGAAGAAATTAAGAAAGGTGTCAAAAAGTGGCTGGAAGATGCAAACAACGAAATTGAAGGTGCGAAGCCCTTGGAAAATGAAATAGGAAAAAATGGCAAATGCTTTACTTGGTGCCCAAACTGCATGCGACAATTCAAGTTAAGCAAGGCACTGGCCAAGAAGTCGGAGACTTTCAGAAAACTTGGAGAAATTAGCGAAAAGTTTAAAACAGTGGCCCACAAAGCTCATCCTCAGCCTATAGAATTTCTCCCATCAAAGGAATTCACGCCCTCAGAATCGTCAAAAGAAGCTTTGAAACAGATCATGAAAGCTCTCAAAGATGACAACGTCAATATGATCGGACTGTACGGCATGGGAGGGGTGGGTAAAACCACCCTGGTGAAAGAAGTAGGCAGGAGAGCCAAAGAGTTGCAGCTTTTTCCTGAAGTTTTGATGGCTACGGTGTCCCAGAATCCAAATGTCACAGACATCCAGGATCGACTGGCAGATAAGTTAGGTCTGGATATTAAAGAAAAGAGTAAAGAAGGGAGAGCAGATCGATTATGGCAGAGACTGAAGCAAGTGGAGAAGATGCTTATTATCCTGGATGATGTTTGGAAACATATTGACTTGAAAGAGATAGGGATCCCATTTGGTGATGATCACAGGGGTTGTAAAATTCTTCTAACAACACGTCTTCAAGGCATATGTTCATCTATGGAGTGCCAGCAAAAAGTGTTTTTAAGAGTCTTACCTGAAGATGAAGCATGGGATTTATTCAGAATCAATTCAGGTTTACGTGATGGGGACTCTACCTTGAACACAGTGGCATGGGAGGTTGCGAGAGAATGCAAAGGCTTGCCTATAGCACTTGTGACAGTGGGAAGGGCTCTAAGAGATAAATCTGCAGTTCAGTGGGAAGTAGCGTCTAAACAGCTCAAAGACTCTCAATTTCCGCGCATGGAACAATTTGACGAACAAAAAAATGCTTTTACATGTCTTAAGTTGAGCTATGAAAATTTGAAGCACGAGGAAACCAAGTTATGTTTCTTGCTATGCAGTTTATTTCCAGAAGATTATGACATTTCAATTGAGGACTTGATGAGATATACAGTTGGCTATTGGTTACATCAAGATGAGGAGCCCATTGAATATGCAAGGAAACAAGTTTATGTGGCAATCGAAAACCTCAAAGATTGTTGCATGCTGTTGGGCACTGAAACTGAAGAGCATGTGAAAATGCATGACTTGGTTCGTGACTTTGCTATTCAGATAGCATCATCAGAAGAATATGGATTCATGGTAAAGGCTGGCATTGGGTTGGAGAAGTGGCCAATGAGCAACAAAAGCTTTGAAGGTTGTACAACAATTTCGTTAATAGGCAATAAACTAGCAGAACTTCCTGAAGGGTTGGTATGTACACGGCTCAAAGTTCTATTATTAGAAGTGGATTATGGTTTGAATGTTCCTCAGAGGTTTTTTGAAGGGATGAAAGAAATTGAAGTTTTGTCTCTGAAGGGAGGGCGTTTGTCATTGCAATCACTTGAACTCTCAACGAAACTTCAATCGTTGGTGTTGATCTGGTGTGGATGCAAGAACCTCATTTGGTTGAGAAAGATGCAGAGACTTAAGATTCTTGGTTTTATACATTGCTTATCCATTGAAGAATTACCTGATGAAATAGGAGAGCTCAAGGAGTTAAGGTTGCTGGATGTGAGAGGTTGTCGAAGGCTAAGAAGGATCCCTGTGAATTTGATTGGAAGGTTGAAGAAGTTAGAAGAGCTGTTGATCGGGGGTCGCAGCTTTGAGGGATGGGATGTTGATGGATGTGACAGCACAGGAGGAATGAATGCAAGCCTAAAAGAACTAAACTCGTTGTCTCATTTAGCTGTATTATCATTGAGGATACCGAAGGTTGAATGCATTCCCAGAGATTTTGTTTTTCCCAGCTTGCTCAAATATGATATAAAATTATGGAATGCTAAAGAATATGATATAAAGCTTAGGGATCAGTTTGAGGCAGGACGATACCCAACCTCGACAAGATTAATTTTGGGAGGTACATCCTTAAATGCGAAGATATTTGAGCAGTTGTTTCCTACGGTGTCTCAAATTGCTTTTGAGAGTTTAGAGGGTTTAAAAAATATAGAATTGCACTCTAGTCAGATGACCCAAAAAGGCTTCTTACATAAATTAGAATCTGTAAAAGTGAGGGATTGTGGGGATGTTTTCACTCTGTTTCCAGCAAAATTGCGGCAAGTTTTGAAAAATCTAAAGGAGGTGATTGTTGATAGCTGTAAATCAGTGGAGGAGGTATTTGAATTGGGTGAGGATGATGAAGGAAGCAGTGAAGAGAAAGAGTTGCCGTTGCTGTCATCTATAACACTGTTACAGCTGTTAGGGTTACCTGAGCTCAAATGCATATGGAAGGGGTCCACCAGACATGTCAACCTTCAAAGTCTAACTCTTCTGGATTTGTGTTCTCTCGACAAACTGACATTTATCTTCACAGCGTCCCTCGCTCAGAGTCTACCAAAGCTAGAAAGACTTGACATAAGTGATTGCGGTGAATTGAAGCATATTATCAGAGAAGAGGATGGTAAAAAGGAAATAATTGCAGAGTCTCCTGGCTTCCCAAAATTAAAAAATATCTTCATAGAAGACTGTTGTAAACTGGAATATGTCCTCCCTGTCTCTGTGTCTCCAAGTCTTCTGAACCTGGAAGAGATGCGGATTTTTAAAGCTCATAATTTAAAGCAAATATTTTACAGTGTAGAAGATTGTCTCTACAGAGATGCCATCATCAAGTTCCCTAAGCTAAGAAGATTGTCTCTTTCAAATTGCAGCTTTTTTGGTCCAAAGAATTTTGCTGCCCAATTGCCTTCTTTGCAAATTCTAGAAATTGATGGCCACAAAGAATTGGGAAATTTGTTTGCACAGCTCCAAGTACGTCCTTTATATTTCTCCAATAATTTTTTTCCTTTTTAATTTAAATTGTCAACTTCAATACGTGTTGATTTCTTCCTTTATATTTCTGAAACTGAAGTAATTGATAAGTGGAGATAAATCCTTTAGCCATCCACTAAATTTAAAAGGAGTTGTCTAACTGTATCATTCCTTGTCTCTTGATAGAAATTAATTATTGTAATGAAATGATATTCAGATTTTTCAATCTTTACGCTTTCCAAGTTTGAGTGAAATGGAGGCTCTTCCCCCAATTAATGGAAGTATTTGAAGAGGAAGATAAACCTCCATTTGCTAATATAGAGTCTCTTTCAGTCCTGCAACTTCTGATTTCATATTCCCATGCCCTATTGCCATGTCTACTTATATCCTTTTGTTGATAAGTTTTCGGCTGAAGTAATGGGGACAATTCGTTCATCTATTTATCAAAATTATACTTGGAAACATTATGCTTGGAATCCCTGCCTGACATGTTACCAAAATTATACTTGGAAACATCTATTTACCAATATATGTTACATATTCCAAAGTGCACAAAATTTATTATGAATTATATCTTACAATTTGGTATCCTTGTTTTCTTTCGATGCAGGGGTTGACAAATTTGGAAACATTACGCTTGGGCTTCCTGCTAGTGCCTGACATTAGGTGTATATGGAAGGGTCTCGTGCTGAGCAAATTGACTACTTTGGAGGTGGTTAAGTGTAAGAGACTGACACATGTATTCACATGTAGCATGATTGTCAGTCTAGTTCAACTGGAAGTTCTAAAGATATTGTCCTGTGAGGAATTAGAGCAAATCATTGCTAAGGATAATGATGAAAACGACCAGATATTGTTAGGCGATCATCTCCGATCTTTATACTTTCCCAAATTGCGTCAAATTGAGATTAGAGAATGCAACAAGTTGAAGAGCCTCTTCCCAATAGCCATGGCTTCAGGTCTCCCAAATCTCCGAATACTTAGAGTAACAAAAACATCTCAATTATTGGGAGTATTTGGGCAGGAAGATCATGCTTCACTTGTCAACGTTAATAAGGAGATGGTGCTTCCTAATCTGTGGGAGCTGTCGCTAGAACAATTATCAAATATTGTCTGTTTTAGTTTCGGATGGTGTGATTATTTCTTATTCCCTCGTTTGGAGAAGTTGAAGGTCCATCAATGTCCAAAGCTGACCACAAAATTTGCTACTACACCAGATGGTTCAATGAGTGCTCAATCAGAGGTGCTGCTGATTTGACTTGATTTCTTGCCTCTCTTTTAGTGTATTTGTTTCTTGTTTCGCTCAATAATAAGATTTACAAGTTAAAATGAGCATGCCATGCTTGAATTGGTTTACAGGTATCCGAAGTAGCTGAAGATTCAAGTATTAATAGAGAGTGGACCAGAAATAAGGGATGGAAAGAAGATGGAGACTCATGTCTTTGAGCTGTGAATATATTTGGACTTGATGCTGTACTATTTGTTCAAAAGTTTGATATCATGTTTTCCTAGCAGAACAATCTCATGTTGAATGGCTTTTCCGAGCAGATACCTTGCTGGCTTTTGCTAGAGATTCCAAATATTCCTCTGATTTCTATTTGTTTGCTGCTTACAAACCCTTTCATAAGCTACATGCCTAATCTGGTAGCTTTTGTGAAACCTAAAGCTGACAGATTTTAAATCTCAGACCATATATACTGTAGGACACAATCTGTAGGAAAATTGTTGAATTGATGTCTCAAGAAGCTACTGATGTGGAGCCTGTTGATGTGGATGCTGATAAGAGTTTTAGATTTAATAAAACACTTGTTGATTTGAAATTGTCAAGATCTATTAAGATTGACATAAATCTTCTTTATTTTGTTATGATCTTCTTAGATTCTGTTACGTAACAACAGTAGATTGAGCTGCTTGTTACTTGCATTTCTGTTTCTCTTGTTGTTTAAATAAGACCTCTAATGATCAATAAAGTCGTGAAGTTTTCAGAACAAGTGTGTTAATTGCTAGCCTCTGCATTTTATTCTGTCAAAATCCTACAAATTGGTATCGGAGCCTATTCCTTTCTTGAGAGATCTGTGAGGTTGAGAGAGCTTAAACACTTATCATCTTTCAAAAAACCCAACCAACGCAAAATGAGTTCAGAAGCCTCTGTGAATGTGATGGCACCACCAATGTTTGATGGAACAAATTATCAAGTGTGGGTTGTTCGAATGGAAGCTTACCTTAATGCTGATGATCAGTGGGAAGCCGTTGAAAATACATATGAGGTTCCTCCTTTGATTGACAATCCAACTATAGCTCAAATGAAAAATTACAAGGAGAGTAAGCAAAGGAAATCAAAGGCAAAAGCTAGCTTATTTGCAGCTGTTTCTTTTTCAATCTTCACCAGAATTATGACACTGAAAACAGCAAATGAAATTTGGAACTTCCTGAAAAAGGAGTATGAAGGAAATGAATGAGTGAAGGGCATGCAAGTTCTAAATCTAATCAGAGAATTTGAGATGCAAAGAATGAAGGAATCAGAAACCATCAAGGATTACTCTGATAGACTTCTTGACATTGTAAACAAAGTAAGGCTTCTTGGTACTGATTTCTCTTATTCTAGAATTGTTCAAAAAATTCTTGTCACAGTTCCTGAAAAATTTGAAGCTACAATATCATCAATAGAAAATTCAAAGGATGTATCAAGCATCACTTTGGCAGAACTACTAAATGCACTGCAGGCTCAAGAACAAAGAAGACTTATGAGACAAGCAGGTTTT
>Ga0325404_1006901_pt1 | contig 11885 bp, 9 predicted proteins | sample PopdelMetagenome_18_FD_205664 | JGI IMG/M metagenome (GOLD analysis project Ga0325404, IMG submission 205664) | Populus deltoides microbial communities from Bellville, Georgia, United States - Xylem-Control-R1 | ecosystem: Host-associated > Plants > Phyllosphere > Stem > Wood/Secondary xylem... | reverse complement strand
ATCTGATTGGATCTCAGTGAATAGTTGTAATAATTATGCCTCTTGTCTTTTTTCTGTAAATGACATGGACTTAATCCAAAAAAATTGGAATCTCATAGTAGTTTTCTTTAGTATATTAATTATACTTCTGTTTGTTAATGTGTTGTATGATTATTTTTTTAATTTCTAACATTAATATATTAAAATATATGTGAAAAATATTAATTTGTTATTTATTTAAACAAAAAATAATTTAAAAAATAGAAAGTATCATAGTACCAAAGAACATATCGAATTAAAATATTTTTTTAAAATTAATTTTGAACAGGAAAATACCTAATTACTTGGAATAAGAGATAATGGAATGATATTTATGACTATTAAATTTAATTTGAAGAAAGTAATAAATTCAATGCAATAACTAGAAATAAGAGTAAATAATAAATTAGTTTCTCTAATTTAGTAAAACTAGTTTGTAAATTTACTTGTAACTTAATACTCTTTATCCATTTCATGTTTTTTTTTAATTTATTTTGTTCTTAAGAAATAAAAAAAGGAAAAAAACGTATCTGATATGGAATGACCAATGAATAAAAAATATATTTTTTAACAAAATAATTTTAAATTAAACATGATTAACATTAATTAGTTTTAAAAACTAAAAGAAATATTTTAACAAAAAAAAAAAAAGAGGGAATACACTGAACCTCTTCAACATAGACAAACAGTACAAGGAAAGAATTATTGGATTCCTGATTAGCAACTTTGTAACTTTCTGGGCTGCTAATGAAACAGTGCAAACTGCAAAGGAGACAGAAGGAAGCGTTTCATACAGCATTCCCTTGTAAATCATCAGAGCAAGCAGAGATTATTCTCTTTCTAAGATATCCTCCCCAATTATTTGTCTTTACTTTTTCTTTTCTCTTCCAACATCTCTCCCATGTGTGTGCTTTTGTAGCAGTCACGAAATGCCATTTTCACTGCTATCACGCCCCCACATACATAAAGCTTCAAGTGTCACGCCTCAATCATGACAAGCACCTCCACCACCATCACGGCCTTCATTTTTCATCATTTCCTCTCTTCACCTTGGCTTCCATTTCTCAAATCTTTTTTAATTTTACTTGTTGTGTAAAAAAATGGTGGATCGAACAACAATAACAACACCCTGTTCATATGCAAGTCAACGTTCCTATTTATTCATAACTTGGAATCCAACTGCGTGTATTAATTTTCTCACTTGTATCGTCTTATAACAGAAAGTTGCCGAAATGTAGCAAATCACCCTTCTTTTTTCTCTTCTTTCTTTAATTTCCGGTGACTTTCTTCTTCTTTTTTCTCTCAAAAACTCATGGAATTAAGTGTTAAACAATTGGAACTTAGAATCAAAACATTCTTTATAAAACCAAAAATTCATAAACTAAATCTTTATCGGCCAAAATGAAGTTATTTTTGTGATAGAATTAATAAAAAGGACCCTATTGGGATTTTTTTTATTTTTAATTTGGTCTTTTTTTCTTTAAACCTTTTTTATACTATAAATTTAAATTGGCCTCTAATTCAATTTTTAAAATTTATCAAAAAAACATTGAATTTAAGAATATGCAAAGAAAAAAAATCTCAGCGCATAAAATATTACTAATTTAACCTGCAATGATAAAATTAAAAAGAAATAAAATTTAATATATAAAAAAAAAAAAAACTGACCATAATGAATTCAGGCAAGTGTAAAGCAATGAAAAGTAAAAACCGATGTTCTTTTAGTTGTATTGTGTACTGCTCATTTTGAATTTTGGAGTGGTCTTTTGCTTCCCCTGAGTTATTTTTTTATATATAAAATCCATAACCAGCTACTGTTTTAGGTCAGGTTTTAACAGCCTCAACACTCTCCAGAAACCAAGACCTGTAGTTCTAGTTAACAGTGCCCTTTCACAGCAATAACAAATATATAAGTAAGAAAGCAAAAATTCAAAATTAAAGAAAAAGTGAATCCAGAAAACAAAAGGCAGAGAAAAAGATAATGATAAAAGGAATACAGGCATGCTGCGAGAGGCATTGTTCTTAAAAAAGAGTCTAGACAGCTTCCTCTTCATGGTCAAGATAGGTAGCATGTGAAAGATCCTTTATCCACTCAAACGTTCGATGACGTGACATAGCTTGCTTTCCCTCCTGCTGCTTTTGCACCATTCTTTTCTTCATCTTCAACTCTTGCAGCTTCTCCTCTAGCTCCATGGACCCTCTTTCACCTTTATCATTATTGCCATTTCCTGCGCTATGACTCCTACTGTTACTGCTTTTCACGACAACAATATTATTGTTCAATGGAACTGGTTTCACTGTACTAACTGAACAGCTACATCCACTTAACAACCCTCCTCTTTTCTCCAACAAACTCCGTTTTCCCATCTTCTTCCCACTATCATTGCTATTATGTCTACTCACGTTCTTGATCTTCCGACTGCTTTTACTGTTGCCATTGCTAACGTTAATTTTGCTACACTTGTTGATGCTTGAATTGCTGCTACTAGAGCTACTATTCCTACTAACATAATTACGAACCTTGAGGTCTTGAAATTCAATCTCTGGTGTACGGACCAAACCCAGTCTAAAAAAGTCCCAAACCGAAGAATTTCTCGGTTTGCTACTAGCTGCATTCCCCAGCGAGGCACTGGAAAGTCTAATTTGAGGCTTTGGACTTGGATGTGTAAGGAACTGGTTTTGAATTATTGGCTTTATCATTCTTGTGCTGGCAATAGCAGAGCTTGTGCTGCTGCTGCTTGATGAGTAATGACTTCTGCTACTACTGCTTCTGCTACTGAAACTTGTTAAACCACCAAGTGAATTGTGGTCCATGGACTCTGACCTTGATAGGCAGTGGCATGGGTTCAAGCTGGTATCATTCTTGAACTTGTTAACACCACTTTCTGAGCTAACTGAGAGACGAAGAGGGAGAATTTGGCCTTGAAAGAATATATCATCAGCTGCACACATGTCTGATTTGTTAGAAAGAGAGCCATCACCACCCCTGAAAGGACCAAAGTCGAAATCTTCTTGATTTGTTTCGGTTTCTTTATGAGCTTCTTGATCCCTGATTGACTGGTTGTTCTCTCCTTTCACCATATTGACCGGTAAATCACACAGTGACAATGATTCTTCCTCTTCCTGATCTTGATCTTCTTCGTCTTGAGCACTACGGTCTGGATGTTCCCATTTCTCTTCTAAGGAACTTGTTGCCATTTCTACAAGGTAAAACTAACTAAATGTTTGGGTTCAGATACTGTCGGGGTCCTCCTGTGAAGTCATAAAAGGATAAAGAGATTAAGAATTATATATTCACAGAGAAGAAGTTATTTAAATATGAGAAAGAAACATAGATTTTGAATAAGGTTGCATAAGAAAGAGGCAGGGACAAGTGGAATATAAAGAAGTAAAAGCTAGCGTTCAAGAAATGAATAGGGAAATGGACAAGTCAGTGAGAGCGCTGCAGGCTACCCAAATAATCTGTTTTTCCATAGCCATATGGGACCCAAACACAAAGTGTAGCTACTTATAGCCGGCCATTACCTGTGTTAGGATGTCTGATCTCTCGTTTTTAGAATATTATAGGATGGTGGTGGTGCTCATGTGGGGCTAGGGACAGTTCTGGCATGAGATATTTTGTATGGGGACTTTGTGTTTTCTTTTACAATATTGGAAATTTAACTCAGTTCAGTGTCACAATGTGTTGGACAGCTTTGTTCGACACTGGAGGTTAATAGAAGATTCATTTTATGCATCGAAAACTGCTTGGTTTTATTTGTTAAAGCAAACTAGCTAGTTTCTTCTAGGTAAATAATTACATCAACTTTTCTGTAGTTTAATTGTTTTTTTCCCCTTATTTTCTGAGAAATTACATTTTATATTATCAACTTTAATAAATTTATCATACTTTACATCATCCTCCGGTTTTCAATTTAATGGCTAAAGAATCTTTGTTGTTCAAAATAATAAAATTACCACTAATCATTGTCACCACAACTTGAAAGTTGTCATTTAAAAACAATATTATAATAAATTCAATCTTCACCATTTCAAGTAAGTAACCTTACACAATTATTGCAAAAAAACTCACCATTTTACAAGTCTAATATAACAAAATCCATTACACACACTATCAACACAAAATTCATTGCACTTATAATTAAAAACAACCCAAAACTTTTTGATAACCTACAATATCCCAAAATTTACAGCACAAAATTGAATATGTGTCTTTATATTCATCAAATACTAATAATAGCTTATAAACTTGAAACAACTTGGATGGACTAAAATTCAAGAATAGAAAGTACACAAGCTGTGGAAAAAAAGCAATTATAAAGATATCAGAGTCAGATGCTAGTAAAAACAAGCTATTATATAGATGCATGATAAATTATAAGACAATATATTCATTGATTGGTGCAAACCTATTAATTATATTGAAGTAACTATTATAGTAAGTAAATATGCTAATAATATTGATCAAATACTAGATGAAGTGAAGAAAAATTAAGATGAATTACAATGATTTTAGATCAAAGAATCACAATTAAAGGTTAGTTTTACAAGTGTAAAATCATCATTTCAAGTAAGTCACACTACACAATCGTTGTAAAAAACTCATCATTTTATAAGTCCAATCTAACAAAATCCACTACACACACTACCAACACAAAATCCATTTGCACTTATAATTAAAAACAGTCCAAAACTCTTTAACAGTCAACAATATCCCAAAATTTGCACCACAAAGTTAAATACATGTCTTCATATTCATCAAATGCTAATAATAGCCTACAAACTTGAAACAACTTAGATGGACTAAAGTTCAAGAATAAAAAGTATACAAAATGTGGAAAAAAAAAAACAACTGTAAAGATATCAGAGCCAGATCCTAGTAAAAACAAGCTATTATATAAATGCGATGACAAGTCAGAAGGCAAAACATTCATTGATTGGTGCAAACCTATTAATTATATTGAAGTAACTATTATAATGAGAAAATATGCTAATAATGTTAATCAAATACTAGATGAAGTGAAGAAAATTTAAGATGAATTACATTGAGTTTGGATCAAGAATCACAATCGAAGGCTAGTTTTGCAAGTGTAAAATTGTTATTGGGAGCTAATTTAGTGTGTGTAATGTTATTGTTTCTAACTATGATATTGTTCATCCTGGTCAAATGAAATGAACAACACTAGCAAATCATGTTTGAGTTGTACTAAACATTAAGTAAAATTAAGTGTTTAAACTTGTTATAACATCAAAAAAAAATCCATAAAATATTTTTCACGATATCTAAGAAAACCGAAAACTAAATCATCATGTCCATATATTGTTCTTGTACATTTTCTGTACATACTTCATTCAATGTAAGTAGTCTGGTTGAGTACTGAATTGATGAAGTTCATCAACCTATAATTCCAAATTAAATTGATTATTAGTAGAATAATTAATAACACTAAATTAAACTTACTTGTGTTGTTTTAAGAAAACCTTTACATAGGTTTGAGTTGGTGGTTGAGAGGATGGACCAACAGCTCTCCCACTACCTTGACACCTCTCTCTCTACCCTTGACACCTCTCCCACCACCTCTACTAGCTCTCCCACCAAATATGCTAGCTCTCCCACCCCTGCCACCACCACTAAAACTCTTGCTAACACCACTAAAACCTAAGTTGTTTTGCACCATCTCTTTGGCATATCTTAGAATTGTAGATATTGCACCTAAGTGTAGATGTTGTTTTTTTTATATTAAAAGGTCAATCTTCACTTAGTTCTTATGTTTATTTTTTCTTGGTATACTAATATATTTTTTCAAGTCAGAAAGCAAAACAATGACATCTAATTCTTGACGATCTAAATCTTCTTCTGATAATAGATGCATCACCTCAGTGTATGTCCTCTTAAAAGTTTCAACTATGTAATATGCATTACACATCTCTTCAATGTGTCTATTATAATGCACGCAAGGGATCACATGTCTACAAAGAATGCTAGTCTTTATCCAATCATGCTATAAACACTTTCTTTTATCCAAATCAACACAAACTCTTTATTGTTCTTTAGAAACTTGATATTTATTTGCAACGGCTAGAATCATTCTTAGATGTCTAGACTTTTTAATAAACATATTCAACAACTTCCTAACATAAAATGTGGTATTGGATTCCTAACCTGCAGTTTGAGCATATCCTGCAAGAAACCTAGACATAAGCTTTTACCTAATCTTTTCCAGTAACAAAACAATTGGCATGCTCCTATATTTCCTAATTCAACTATTAAAGGACTCAACCAAATTGTTTATTACATTTTCATCTTTATCTCAGGATCAAATAAATGCTTAGCCTATGTTTCAACATGAATATTATTCAACGAACCCAAGTTGATTTGTTTACATCTCCAATATCTTTTAAGTAGGTCTTGAATTGTAGATTTGTATAAGCTTTTATTGTACCAAAAAAATTCAATTTTCATCTCCAAACCACGAAACCCTTTGTTCTTGAGATTAACATAGATATGCCTTGCATAGTATCTATGAGTAGCCTCTGGGAATATCTCATCCATTACCTATGGTGACTTTATAAGAAAAAAACTTGAGAATTACTTAAAAAGGAAAAAAAATACAATTTTGATAAAAAAAATTTAAAAATTATTGATAATATACCTTTTACCATTAAGATATAATGCAAAACGCCTCTAATGTACTCTTTTTTTTTTTAGAATCTATATAAGACATATAAGAACCATCACCACGTGTTGCTATTCAACTTCCACAACAGAATACATCATGGGAAAGTCTATTATTGGCATCCAACCCAACTGTCAATAACAAGAAACCTCCACATGAACCTTTTAGATAGCATCCGATTCCAATGAAATGTCTACTTCCATTCACCTCATTCATATATTTCAAACACATATATAATCTTTGAAACTTCTTTGATGAATGTCCATTTAAATTAAATTTAAAGTCAAACCATAGAAAGATAACAATACTAGGTTAAACTTCTTCAACAACTTGGAATGAACCTTTACTTGTGACTTCAATATATATATATATATATATATATATATAGAGAGAGAGAGAGAGGGGGGGGAGTGTATGAAATTACTTTTTATTACTTCTTTTCACAAACTTCTTTGCGTTTATCCTAACTCTTCAAGTCATATTGTGTGTGGTTTGATCCTGAACTTTTCATCTAAGATTGTAACCAATGTCGTATTAGATATGTTTGGATCAGCACTTATCACAGTATTATCTTCTTTGTTATCCAAGTTGAATTGGTTGTTTTTATAGTTACAAGTTTAATACAATTATGCTCATCTTTCAAAGTTTTTACCATGAAAGTCTTGCTATAAGGAACAAGAGAAACATAAATCCTGTTCACATGATACCCATGATTCACTTCATATTCTCTCAAAACATCCTTGTAATTATTAACATCTCTAAAGATCTAACATTCCCTGAACTTTATTGATCCATCAAGTTCTATTTTAAATATTTTACATTTAAAATTAAATGTGGGATCAACCTTATACTTTTTCTTTTTTATCCCAACCCTACCATTTTCATCTTCAACTTCCTCGCAACTATTATATGATTTTGCACTACGTTTAACATCAAAATCATCCTCGTCATAACTTATCTTCCACTCATTATCTAATTCTGAACAATCATCCAAACTTTTACCAAAAGCTAAATCACCTTATAAGCTATCAATCCATTCATCTTTTGTTTCGTTAATAAATTCAAATCTTTTATCATCAAAAGAAATATAATCATAATCATCTTCCTCCTTCCCATAATCTTTATTATATATTGCATATTCATCATCAGCCTTATTAACCCTTTTAGTTCTTTCAGTACCTACACTACCAACATTAACTCTTTCATTTCTTTCACTTTTTTCATTACTTAAATTGCTAAAATTTATATTTATGCATACATTATCAATATCTATACTGCTTTCAATAGCAACATCATCATCATCAAAATTCAAATCATATATAAAATTCAAGTATGACTTTATTATTGACATCAGCATCCTTGAAGTATTTTATTCCAATTTGCTTACTGCCTTCAAGCTTATATGTGAAACACCATGGCATCCTCATTAATAGAGGAGTAACAATGTGATTAACATTAACATAGTTATGAATCACTTATTCGCCTTCATGCAAATTCAACATCTTTAACATAGATGCATCGTCAGAAATTTGATTCCCTTTCTCATCTATTATTTGAAAACTATATAAGTCTATGTCAACAATATATCCATATAAGCTATATAGTCATAGTAGTAACCCAATGATTAAACAAGGTTTGGTTTTATCAATATTGTCATTGCTAAACAAAAATTGAATTAATTGGGGTTTATTCAAAGGTCATTGTATACTGGTCAAATCCTTGAACATGTTTATTCATATGGTTAAATAGAGAGAGAATAATACTTAAATTAATGAAAATATTATTTAACATAAATAAAACGCATTTCCAATAATTTTCAATATCTTGATGTGGTTAAAAAAAATTAGAACATACCTTTCAAATACCAGACTTCAAGATAAGCTTCTAAATCTCAAGGGATAACTTATTCTTTTCTAACAAAAAAAGTCACAGGATTCTAAGAGATTTGATTAAACAAATCTTTTTGATTTGGGGTTTTGGTAGCTGATTTTTTAAAGCGACAATAAAGTCATAGAGAGAGACAAAGAGAATCGAGAGTGAGAGTGAAAGGAATATTATTTCCGTGAATTTGCAATATTTTATATATGAGGATAGTACCATCATTATTATGGTTTGAACTTTTAGTTTGACTAAGAATGTAAAGAGTAATTTTCCAAACTTGAATACAAAGTAAAAAAACAATCAAACTATAGGAAGCTCCTTGTAATTATCCTTTTAGTGTATAATTACCATTCATAAACTCTTATTGAACTATTTATAACATTGTTAATTAGGCCAATTTTTATTCTAATTCCTTAAGTTTTATTCAATTTAGTTCTCAATTATTTTTTTATAACTTTATGTTTTATAATTTGTTTCAATTTATATGCTTTCGTGTGTGCAAGATATAATCAAGATGTAAGAGAATATTTTGATGGTAAATAAAATATCAATTTTACAAAAATAAAATCTAACTTTATTGTTAAAAAAGTTCAAATAAACATCAAAATTAACATAAACAAAAAACAAAGCCTTTTTTTATTCATTTGCTAGCAAGAAAAACTTCAATTTTGTCCCTTAATTTTCATTTTTTATATTTGGGCCCTATTATTTAAAGATTTTATGTTTCATTCCTAAAATTCTTTCTTTTATGTTTTAGCACCTAGATATTAATAGAAGAGAGTTTACAAAAATAGAATCCAATGTTATTATTAAAAAAATTCAATGGAGCATCAAAATTAACATAAACAAAAAAAAAAGCATTTTTTTTATTTGCTAGCATGAAAAATTCAATTATGTCCCTTAATTTTCATTTTTAATATTTGATCATATTATTTTATGATTTCATGTTTCATTTATAAGCTTCTTTATTTTATATTTTAGTCTCTAGTTATTAAGAGACAGTGAAAAAGTCATAGAAAAAAAAAGATCAAGAGAGAAAGAGTTTAGTCAACCATATTACAACCATAAAAGTGTCGATCTTGGTGTTAATAGGTTCATCTTGAAGAGAAGAGTTCAATAAAGATGGTTTCTCCCTTTAAACATGTTAGAAAAAGTAGATCACGACTCATTAAATTTTTTCAGATTCGTTCAGATTTTTTGTTTTTAAAGTGATTAAATGATGCTTTAGAGTTAAAAAAAAAAAAAAGGGTTTATTGATATTTTTATGGTGCTTTGACAAATCATCTTTTCATATTGACAATGTGTTCTCCATCATATTTTAAAAAAATTATGTAGATAATGTCTTATCTATTTTTTTTCAAAAGAAAAAAAAAAAACAAAGACAACCAAGCTTATAGGCATGACTTATTTTTTAAAAAGGGCATTTTGAACCATCAACTTATATTTTATTCTTTTAATTATTTTTTTGAATTTTTTCAAATAAAATTATTAGGATAATATTTTCAAAATTGTCTTGTTATGTCATAATTTATAAATAAGATTATATCTTTTATGGTAATTGTAGCAATTATTTTATGATTAAATATGTATGAGTCTAATATGCATATTTCTTAAAAACATTTGTGGAGGAATATTCATTAAAAATAAAATATATGTTTTATTTTTTAATTTAGTTTTCTTGAATTAATCCTTTTATTTTTTTCATACACTCACGTACAAATAATTGAGGTTTGGCTTTTTTTTTAATTGAAACTATCATAATTTTTTATTTAAAAAAATTATTTATGATAAAAGATAGATTCTCATAAAAAAAAGAAATACATGAGCAAAAATAAAATAAAATTTAGACTAAAATATATTTTTTATTGGATCATATAAATCATTGGAATTGTTATGAATATTTATTTTAATTACTATAAAATTATATAAATAGGTTTCGAACATGACCCAACATTATTTGCTTATTAGTTTTGTGTTTTTTTTAATTTTATTTTAAATTAATATCCTCTCTCACATGTCCTAGATTATTTATTTCAACTATTTTAAAATAGTAATAAATCATATAGATGGTTTTTATAGCTTCAGAATACCTACGTTGTTTTTATTAAATTTAAGACAAAACAATTATATTTACATTATACAATTATAAGAATGAAAATCATATATATTTAGCAATCATAGTATATCTCCTAGATAAATAAAATAAAATATATATAAAAAAAAGGACAAATGGTTTTTTTATATATATTTTTACTTGTTACTAGAAAAATTAACTTTTCACCTTAGTTTTTAATTAATGTTAACAAATTTATTTTTGATTTATCAATTAATATATTTCTTTACTTTATCAAAAAAATAAGGAGGACAAATTTTATGATACTAAAAAACACATCTATAATGACACCTTGTACTGTTATATTTGAAATTAACTTGGAATTCTTCCTGCGGTATAAATACATTGGCTTGTAGATTCTATATTATAAAGCTTACTTGTATATTTGATGGTTTTTGCTCGATTTGAGGGTTTATTGTTAGTTCATACGTTTATATGACACTTTTTATTGACTCTTCTATTTATAAATTATGTGATTGAGAGAAGAAAAACAAAAAAAAAAACACCCCAAAATTAATATATTTTAAATAATTAGGCTTGTTTATTATTATTTTTCTTGATCTGTGTACTTTAAGGGAAAAAGTGTCATCTGAGTATATTTATGGACCAAATTAGGATGAACCTAATAATCGAGATGGAGACTCATGGAGGCTGTGAGGTTGGTGCGTGGGATTGATGGTGCAATGTTTTGTCATGGGAAGCCTGTGATTATTGAGACTGAACGTGACAAAGTGATGGATATCTTTAATTCTGCTTTCTGATAGAAGGGATGTTTTACCTGACTAGAAAAAAGCAATGGCTTGAATTGGATTGCATTGGCTGGAAGCACAAGGAAAAAAATAAAATAAAATAAAAATAACTACAACAACGACAATGTTTTTCTTCAAAATAAACTACAAGTCGAAAAACACACTCTTTTTGGAGAAATAATTCATATAAATTAGCATTGCAAAGCATTCATAGATTTATCTTATTTATCTAAAACACTTATTTTTTTAGTTCTTTTAAGTTTTGAACTCTTTTTTCTCTTGCAATTAGACTCTTATATAGCCTAAAGGATGAAATAACACTTGAAATTATGATTAAAATAGCAAATTAAAAAATAAAAAACTAAACCATGAAACATGAATATATGGCTAACTCAATATTCACTCTAATTTTCATTTTGGTCAACAAGTTCATTTTGTTTATTTTTA
>Ga0325404_1006900_pt1 | contig 11887 bp, 4 predicted proteins | sample PopdelMetagenome_18_FD_205664 | JGI IMG/M metagenome (GOLD analysis project Ga0325404, IMG submission 205664) | Populus deltoides microbial communities from Bellville, Georgia, United States - Xylem-Control-R1 | ecosystem: Host-associated > Plants > Phyllosphere > Stem > Wood/Secondary xylem... | reverse complement strand
ACTCAAGCTAACCCATGGCCTAGCTATTTATAGCGTTTCCAATTCGATAATAATTTTTCTCCGTAGGTGAAAGCCTCCATCACCACCGTTCATGTTTTCATGAATGAAACAATTAACATGATCAATTACTAGTACTATATATTATGTTACTTTATGTTGGGGGATTCTTTATTTCATGAAATGGATCCTCATATTAAATATAAAATACAATAAGATATAATCTTGTCTTTCCAAATGACGTTTTTTAACCCCTTTGATCTACAAGATCTATATATATATATATATCATGCATGGTTGTACAACCGTTGGAGATCCGATTGAAAAAAGTATAGGTCACAAATTCAGAGCCACTCAATCCCAAGTTGATCAATTTTATTAAAATAATATCAATTAATATTTTCTTACAAAAATTTTCTTGGAGTTAATTTAACTAGGATTGAACATAGTTTGATGGAGTCAACTAATTTTAGCTGATTAATATTCTTTTTAATTTAATTTAAAACTTGACTTGAGTCAAATTTTAAATTACAAATTTTTCAAATTAAATTTCTAGTTTAACAATTATAATAATATATATTGACAAAAACATCGTTGTACTCGCATTCTTTTCTTTAAAGAGAAATTGTCAATGAAAATTATATTTATCTAACGAATCTTAAAAAATTCTAATTTATATTTTGAGTCAACACAAATTTTTAAATATAATATAATAACTAAACTATCCTCGTATATGTTAAATTTAAAAATCAAACAAACAACACGTGTGACCTTCTCTTTTCTAAGGGATATTTTTTTTTCCCACACTATTATTTTTCTCTCGTTTTCAGATACAAATCGCCCAATTAAACACAAAATGTTTTAAGGATGTAAAATTATATTTAAACCGGGCATCAAAATTTCGAGGCAGTGGGTGTTTCTTCTTCTTCCCTTCTAGCAATCTGGGGTTTCAAAATCTCCAATCTTGAAGCCATCAAATTAAAACCCGAAGTAATTAAATTGATGTAGACCCCAAGAATCTAATCAATTATATTGACGCCCAGGACAAGGAGTGGCTAGTCGTTGATCGCTAACTCTAACTCCGGTGTCTGTTGTAGTCGTTGCGGTGGTGCTGACTGTTGTATTGTCACGGTGGCGAATTGACAAATGAAGGTCGATGTGCTGTGATTTTCCATAATCTCACGCATCGAAGTGCCAGTTTTCCTTCCAATAATCAGCCTTATGCAAGTTAACATTCATAATTAAGAGCATGGCCCAGCTCGAGGGCAAGAGAATTCCATTTAGAATTCACACGTCAATTTTTTTATCAAATTGATTTGACATATACACACATGATGTGTCAAATTTTCTCCAAGGGAGGGATAAGTGCATGACCTTATTGCATTCAATGTCGGGAGTTGTACGGATTAGAGGCCATCTTTTCTCATAAAATTTTAACTCATGATTGTCGTGTTAACTGGACCTTTCTGTGGTCATTCTTGTAATAGGTTGCAGGCGACTGTCTACCAGGGGTCCCTAGCCTCCCTCTTGTTGTTTTATGTTTTTTTTTTTTTTTTGGATGCGCGCGCTTTTCAAGTAATTTGATTAGGTTTAGGGTTTTTCTAGCTTTTCTTCCATGTATTTTTTATTTAATTTCAAGTATTGATTAAAAACTAAAGGGGAGAGGTTCTTAATTACATCTGCCTGGATCTAATAAGAAAAGAAGATTTGAGGTTGGATTAATTTACCAGGCTTCGCTCGAATTTGATAGGTGGATTTGAAAGTTTTCACACTTAAAAATTACAATTAAACCGTTATTAAGTGATTTAAATAAATAAAAAAATCATTTTTTTTAATTCACAATCAGTACCGTTTAATCAATACAAGGCTCGAAGTTTTAGAACTTATTTTCTGTGACAAAATGTTTATAAATGAATGAATTTACGAAACTACCCTGCCTACTGACTTGGTTTTCACCGATCACTGAATTTTTGGTACAAAATATTTTATTGAATTAAATCTCTATAATTAATGTATCAATCAGAACTGAAGTTCCCTCATTCCGTTATATGGAAGGAAGAGTGATATGATGTAAGTGTCACATGTCACCTGGGATTCGGGAACAATCACAACCAAATATGCTAACGGCTAACACTGTATAATTTTTTAAAAAAAAAAATATAGAAAAGAAATTAATAATTAAATCCCTAATTCTATTCCTAACTCGTTTTAACTAGGTGGGTAAAAAAATTAAAAAAATCAAGAAATTTAAAAAAAAATAACTGAAAAAACTAAAACATGAAAAAAACCGATTAAATCGATTAAAATTTTAAAAAAACCGACCAATTCGGTTCGGTTTCGGTTTTATAAGTCTAAAACTGAAAAAACCGAACAAAAAAACAGAAAAAAATCGAGTCAAACCAGTTTGAACTGGTTTTTGTCCTAAAAAACGAACCAAACCAGTCGGTTTAAACCGGTCTTGGTTTTTTTCTAAAAATAAATTTCTGTTTAGTTACTTTTTTAATAAAAACCGAACCGAACCGAACCGAAAATAATCACCCCTTGTTTCCACCCTCAATTAATCTGCAAAAATAGCAAGTTTTAAGCTCAATTAAAAGCATGTACTGGTAATCAATAACAATTTTTTTTTTTTTTTTGCCATCCCTTTATTAAAGACATAGGAGATAGGGTGTATATATGTGGTCACTAAATTGCTGGTGTACATGCAAGTTTTTGTAATAATAAAATAACATTGTTTTCGAATCCTTGTTTTTTAAATATATTTATAAAAAAAAACAAAAAAAAAAGAGTGAGATGATAAGAAAAAACAAAAACATTGATTGATAAAAGTACCTATTATAGTGTGTAAAACTACCTATTAACTTGTTCAGTAATGATACTGTAGCATTGCATGTAGAATTAATAACAATCAAAATTGTGTATCAGTAATAAAATATTATAAAGTAATTATGCGTTGATATCATTTTATTTTTTAATTTATTAAATGAAATCCATCACGTTTTCTCATGCAACGTGACGATAAAATTAAGGTTGACGATAAAATTAAGGTTGACGTTGTTTTCATGCCAGTTGTTAAAAGGGCCTAAAAAATGCAGAACATGCCGAGAGAGAGAGAGAGAGAGAGAGAGAGAGAGAGAAGGTATTTATTAATAGCTTGCACCGCTTTTAATGTGGGCACCTCCTACTTAATTTTTGCACAAACAACAAGAAACATAAAAAGTTTGCTGGTTGGATTTTGGATTAAGGCTTTTAGGTATTTTTTTATTAGATTGTAGTTTTTCAACATGTATAACTTGTTTTTTATATAAATTTTCTGAACCTAAATTAAAGTTTTTTTTTATTTACCTATATTTAATAAAAATAAAAGATTCGAGGATGATTTAAATTTAGTTTTGATCCTGTAATTATTTATTGGTTGAAATTTCACAATAAAAAATTACAACTAAATTTGAATCAAAAGGTTAGATTAGATGGTTAGATCCATAGAAAAATGTAATTTTATTATATTAAATAAAGAATAAATACATTATTATTTTTATACATTTAGATAAATTATAGCTTGTTGTGTGGAAAAATAATCAACAATACAAGTAGTGTAGGATAATTTTTTAAGAAATAACTAATCCTTTAAATGATTCACATGAAAAAAAAAACTTAAAATTTTTCAAATTTATGGTGCATATATAAAACTTATTACATCACATGCATATAAAATTATTGAGCAGTATCAATATACTCCATCCAACTAGAAACTGATAGAGAATAATATAAATTATATATTGAGACATCACCTAACAGTTTAAACTATTGGATTCAATTGATTATTTGACATGATATCAGAGCATGGTTAACCAAGCGATCATGAGTTCAAATCTTACTATCCTCATTTATTTGATAACAATTAAACACAAGGTAGTGTGAGTCTGTACAAGTTTCAAGCCTAAAAAGTTTTCACTTGAGATGACGTATAAGAAAATAATATAAATTATATCTTGAGACCTCAACTAAGAGCTTAAGCTTTTGAGTTGAATTGGTTATTTGACATGGTATCAAAGTCTTAATCATGACCAAGCAGTCACGAGTTTAAATCTTACTACCCCTATTTATCTAGGTTTTTCTCGTTTTAAATAAAGATTTCTGTTAAAGAACCAATTCAATCCAGTAACTTAAATGGCTAGGTGAGATCTCAAAATATGATTTATATTATTCTCTAACACACATTTCTTCAAGTGAAAATCATTTGGGCTGTCAAAGAACCATCTCAACCCAATAGCTAAAGCTGTTAGGTGAGGTCTCATGATATGATTTGTATTATTCTCTAACACACCCCCTCAAATGAAAGCCCTTTGGACTTGAAACTTGCACAGGCCCATATTACTTTGTGCTTATTTTTTATCAAATAAATAGGGATGGTGAGATTCGAACTCGTGACCGCTTGGTCATCTAGGCTCTGATACCATGTCAAAGAACCATCCCAACCCAATAGCTTAAGCTGTTAGGTGATGATCAAATAAATGGGGATGGTGAGATTCGAACTCGTGACCGCTTGGTCATCAAGGCTCTGATACCATGTCAAAGAACCATCTCAACCCAATAGCTTAAGCTGTTAGGTGAGGTCCCATGATATGATTTGTATTATTCTCTAACATGGGCTACCCTTATTTATTTGATAAAAAATAAACACAAGATAGTATAGACATGTATAAGTTTAAAGCCCAAATGATTTTCACTTGAAGAGATGTGTGTTAGAGAATAATATAAATCATATTTTGAGACCTCACCTAGTCATTTAAGTTACTGGATTGAATTGGTTCTTTAACAGAAATCTTTATTTAAAACGAGAAAACCTAGATAAACAAGGAAATATATAATCGATATGCGACTATATATATGCATCTATATACAAGATTTAGATCTCCGGACATGAAAAAAATCAAACAATCTAAAACGACGAGTAAGAAAAAGAGAAACAAGTATAATATTTAAATTAAAAGCAAATATATATGGTGCTAGCTAACGTATGTACGTGTAAATTATATCAAAGAATCACTATAAAAGAACTAGTAAATTTAGTATCAAATGCATATATAATCGGATTATTTATAGTGGGGTAATTAATTTATTATCAAATATGTAATGTTTTTTACCAAATATATAATTATCTTGTACACTCACATCTCTTATCATGTTAAATTATCATAAATGATTCCTTCTTCTTAATTAAACAGGAAATAAAATCCTCCAGTCCTAATTTTCTCCATCTCTCAATTAGTTTCTAATACAGATCATTCATTAGAAGCTAGCAATTTACCAAACTTGTCCTGTAACATCAAACCATGAATTAATTAGGATAGATGAGATGTTCAACTGTAGGCTGGTAAAATACATATATACACTATTATACTGCCATCTTTTCTTTTTATCTACTAATCTAATTAAAAATTTAAACTTACGGTGGTATATATTGTACATTTGTCCTGTCATTTTTTAAAAATAGATCCATCACTCTTTTCCTTTTTTTTTTCTAGCGGCATAATAATTTTTATATTTTAATTATATCTAGAGAATATCCATCATAACAAGCACAAAAATTTTTTATTCAATATACCATCTAAAGCTCTTGTATTTGCAATTAACATTTGGTTGGCGTAATATTTCAATTTTTTTTTTATTTTATGGACGAGTGACACATGTAAGAGACAAGTAATACAAATCATAAGATTCTGAAAAAATGTTATTTTCATAGGGAGACAAATACATAATTATTATTTATGAAAATTTTAAAAATTAATTTAAAGATCAAAATTTTCTTTAAAAAAATAAGACATTGAAGGTGTCATCAGTCATGACCCTCTAGAATATTATGTAGAGTTGTAAATTTATCGTTTTTTTCTTTCATCAATTAGTCACAACCCTAAAAAAAAACTATTGAGTATTCCAATCCAAAGATGTTTCTATCCATTCGTTAATTTTCAATACTATTTTATAATATTAAAATCTCTGTGGTCAATGTTAGCCAATTGTTTTAAGGAAAAAAAAATATAAAAAATTATTCACGTCAGAACTGAATCCTAGTACAAAAGAGCCTCTAATAATGGTAGCAAGCACGTTGACAACTCAATCAACTACCCGTGTTTGCAACTCTAAAGAGAAAGCAACGTTAGCCAAACTCTGTACTATATAAAGTGCCAATATTATATATTTAAGGCCCGCTACTTTTAATAAAATATAAAATTCAATCATCTATTATATTATATTTTATATTCTATTAAATGAAATTCATCATATATTTTCATGCAACGTGAACTTTCATTTTCATGCACGTAGTCATAAGGAAGTATGCTCCCTCCTTTTTCTCTCTCCGTGTGTCTTTGTCAATAGCTTTTTTCTATGTGCCATCTTTTTTGCTATTTCCACTTTTTTTTTTTTTATAAGGGGCACCTCCTAGTTAGTTTCCGCACGGACAACAAGGTAACATTGGTGGTTGGCCCCGGAGTTTCGATGAGCTCTTTATATATATATATATATAAAAACTGTTTTGGTATATTAATATTAAAAATAAATTTTTAAAAAATAATATTTAACTGTTTTGAACACCACTAATACTAATTGCCAATATTAATTTTGGGTTAAAACAATACATATTTAATTCATACAAAAATCACCAAGAGCTCTTGAAAACAATTCTTTCATCTCTTATTTAATGTAATACCCTTTTCTTATTTTTTTTCACTCTTTTAATGAATTTATTTTGCCTAATTTATATCTAGGGCTGTGTGATTTAATTACAGTAAAAAAGATTTGGGAGTTTATTATATATGTTCATGCGTTTTCACTTCAAGATTTTACTTAATAAAAGAGAGATTATCATCTTAATTACTTTAAGTCAAAAGAGACAAGGACAAGATATGTTACTTCTATATATATATATATCATTCTGAACAAGGCAAGTTATTTATGCAGTCCTTTTTGGGAAGGAGCACCCCCTGGCAAGCAACAACTACAAGCATACAAAAAGATAAAATCGTTGGCAAAAAAGGAGGAAAATCAAGGGCAAAAAAAGAGAGAAAACCCATCAAGATAAACTTGTTTCATGTGAAGTGTTGGGCAATTTTCCCATTTTATTTCATGGTAATTTGTTTTCTTTCTAAAATAAAATAGTTTACAGGGTCTCCATTTACAGATGTAATTTTGAAAATGGAAAATATTTTCAATATAAATCCAAAAATGAAAAAAAAAAATATCATGTTGATCAGTTGCAAATACTGTTCTTTAATATTTTTCTTTTTTGAATAACCCTTATCCCATAAAGGCATTTCAAGACAAGATCTGACCCATATATATATATATATATAATTGATAGTTTTACATTAACGTAAGAATTGACCATAATAAAAACATGACCATATATAGTGCAAGATAAGAGTAACAAATCAGTAATAGTTCAATAGAATAAATACATAGATAAGTCAGCAACAGTTCACACGAGCGAAAAATCTTTTCCTACATGGCAATCTTATAAATTTGTAAAATATAGCAAGAAATAAGAGGAAAGTAATGTCAAGATTCGGATTTGCAACAAGTCATTGCCGAAGGTGGGGGGCGCCCGTTTTATAAAAATACAAAGAGGGGGTGCCCCAAACTAGTCTATATGTTTATATAACATACGAAATAAAGTTTGTTCTTTTCCATTCTTTTTTCTCACTTCATTTTCTCTCTCTCTCCCTCCTTACAACCTTAAAGACTGGGCATTTTCCGGCATTGACTCGTTTAAGGATTTTCAACTGACTCGGTTACAGATCGGTAAGCTCAGTGCTGTGCATGAATGTTTTATTTACAGTTACTGTTTATTTTTTATTTCTTTGACCCCCACAAGTAGAGTGATTGCATGTTTGTTGTCGCATATCACAGCAAGATTTCTCGGAGATTTTATTGAAGTTTCTGTGGTACCCGTAATCTTAACCAAGGATTAAAATTCAGTTAATTTATGCAGATTTGGTCAATCTTGTTTTGAAAAAAAAAAGTTAAATGATATTTTTTGTTTTGTTTTATTACATACTGTCATCATGTGTTTTTCATGTTTTACAAGAAACAGATGGATACAGGTAGTCTGAAATTTAGCTATAAAGAATTATCTGTGAAATGATATCTGTACATTTATAACATAGATTCTAATTACGGTTTCTATTAGTCTTTTCTATGTGATTCTTCATGTTTGGCATGTTAGGTAGGAATTTATTTGAGTGAAAAATGTGTTTGGGGTTTTTGGCAGGAAAGGCTCAGGCAATGCAGTAAGAAAGAAGATGGCTAAATCAACGAAATTTGATGACTCGCCGCAAACTTTAGGCACTCGAAGCCAATCGGTGGGACAGAATCACTAACTAGAGCAGGGAAGCGGACGAAAAGCTAGAAACAGTTGGCAGGTAGAATGGGTTCAAGGATTAATTATGGAGAAAGATTGATTCTGAGTTCGTTCTTACCAGCAACGCCAGAGAAGCCCATTCCAACAAGATCCAATTTGATGCCAGCTGACGGGCAAGGGAACCTACAGGGCAGAACGAATTGGCAGCTGGCTGGATTTGCCGATGGATGTGTACAAGATGTGTCGAATTACAGCAGAGCGGCTCAGCATACTGACCAGATTGATCAACTGTTTAGAAATGGCGGGGATAATATTAGGAATGCAGGTTTCGAAGAGGTGAAAAGAATGAGCAATACTACACGCAATTATATAGAGAGTCAAACTGGAGGTCTGGGCAGTGGTTTATTAGCAAATATTTTGGACCATTCAAATACATCTACAATTACCTCTCCAATGGCACCTCCTGGTATAAGCACAAGCATGGTTTGGAGGCCTTCGTTTCCCAACTTGCATCCCCAAGTCAACAATTACAGAGAACACAATTTGTTGCTCGGAAACCAAACTCACTGCTCAGGCTCACGGCATTTGGGTAGCAACTATATCTCATCCCAGGAACCCAATTGTAAGTGATCCATTTTCATGTCATGTGGCATCGAATCAATTTGACATAGCGTAGTTCAATGCAGAACGTCAATTAGCATGAGATTTCAATATTATTTATACAGAAGAAAGACAATTACCATGTCCTTGATATAAGCAAGGGAATTTGAGCATTCTACAGATGAAATGACAGTTCTGGCATGGTTACAAGAATCAAAACATATTAGGAAGATAGAAAACAAGAGACATGGATGAAAAATAATTAGCTTTCATTCTGCCATTACCTGCATTTTTGTTTCAACCTTTTTTGTCAAAATCTCATTCTAGATGATTCTTAAAAAATTACTTTATGCAGATGAACCTATGATGCCTTGCCCTCATAACTATGATCTAAACTTTCCACCAAGAATGGAAGCTGATGCAGCCTCATATTTTACCACCTCTTTTAAATTGGCCACGGTAGTACCGGATCAGTGCAAGAGATTGGAGAGTAGGCTTTCTGCAACAGCAAGTCCCTCGCAAGAAAAAAACTCAAGTGGGGAAAAGGAGAAAACTGATTTAGTCATATTCAAAGAGTGCGAAGCCAATCAACATAATTCAAAGGAGCTCTCATGCAACATTACAGACGCATCATCTGCTGTCATATCTACACCGTTTGAGGAAGCAAAAGATCTAGCAACAGCAAATGCACAAGGCATCGACCTTAATAGAACACCACAGCAGAAACCTCAAAAGAGAAGAAAGCATAGGCCCAAGGTGATTGTGGAAGGCAAGCCAAAAAGGACTCCCAAGGCTGCAACCACAAAAATTACAGATCCCAAGGAGAAGCCAATTGAAAAGAGGAAGTATGTTCGCAAGGCTTTGAAAGAGCCAGCAACTCAACCTACTGAATCTACCGTAGATACTGCACCTCCCAGCTCCGCAAAGAGGAAGTATGTGCGCAAGAAGGCCCTGGATGAATCAGTAGTTCAACACACAGATTCTATTGGAGAGACCATAAATACCCATGCTGTAAAGAGAAAGTATGTGCGCAAGAAAGACCTAAACAAATCAGCAAATCGACATGCAGACTCCACCGTGGAGATTACACAATCCAGTTCAGCTGATGCAAAATCATGTAGAAGAGCATTGAGGTTTGATTTGGAAACTGCAACAGACAGGAGCTGCAGTAATGCAGCTGCTCAGCAGGACACGCCGAATCAAAAAAGAGGGACTTTTGATCTGAATGCAAGTCTTCAAGTGGCAGATTTAAGCATCACAACTTCACAGATGAGCCAACAGCACAGGTTACTGGTAGAAAACCAGCAATCAGGTGCTCCAAGTAACCAGACACCTTTTATGAATCAGCCACGTGGTGACTATATATCAATTTCAGAAATACAAATAGTGGCAGCGGAACTAACTCCAAGAAAAAACATGCACATGGAGAAATTAAACCTCAATGCGGGGGATGTGGAGAGAAGTATCCATGCACAAGGAATTGGTCAGGTTGTGTTTCCAGAAAAAGGACCAGAGTGGACTAGACAAATAACTTCTCAGAATAACCCTCAATCAGCACAAAAGATAACACCTTATTTAATTGAGGGCAGAGGATCCAAGAGAGAACACTTTCATATTAAGAAAACAAACCCGTGTACAGCATATCCAGTGGGCTCATTGACTGATGGATATGACCAAAATGGCAGCATTCCAGGTTCTGGATGTTCAGAGACCCAGAAAAGAAAGAAAACAGAGGATGGAATTCAAACAAACACACACAGCATATCTTCTTTTGTTTCAAAAGTTAAATATCCTGGTGAGTGGTATGTTCACTCTATGGCTCTGCAGAACCTTCCAAAGCAATGTATTTCACCTCAACCACATTTATGCCTAGAAATGCTGGGAGAGACTAATGGATCGACTCAGGTCCAAAACTCCCTCTGCCCCACCACTATAGAAACTTCTCACAGGCTTTCACAAACGTCTCTCAAAACAAGCCGTGCATCGGATAACCAACTGCAACCCAAAACTTGCAACGCTGAAATGTCAAGAATTCAGCAAATGTCCGAAGCTACTGTGCCCATATCAATTCCATCTGAAAAGGGTAAGATTCCACAAGAACCAAAGGATGACTTGAAAGTTCATCAGCAGCCATATGCAAAGAGAAGAGGTATAGCATGTTTAATATATATTATAATGCTTTAAGGGTTCAGGTAACTTCCTAAAATGTTCTAGTCACCATAATGACAGCAACCACTCTTGACATCCAATGCAGGGCGACCAGCAAAGCAGACTTCCTCCTCTACAATAGAACAAATCACATACCAGATGGAGGGCCTCCGTCTCCATGCAGGGAGCAAGAAAATAGAAAACAAAGAGCAAAATGCACTTGTTCCTTACAAAGGAGATGGCAAACTTGTTCCCTATGATGGGTTTGAAGTTGTCAAGAAACACAAGCCAAGGCCTAAAGTAGATCTTGACCCAGAGTCGGACAGAGTATGGAAACTGCTGATGGGGAAAGAAGGAAGTCAAGGCCTTGAAGGAACTGACAAGGGAAAGGAGCAATGGTGGGGGGAAGAGAGAAAAGTTTTTCATGGGCGAGTTGATTCCTTCATTGCAAGAATGCATCTCGTGCAAGGTACAATATCTTATACTTTTGCTCCAACATATTCAAGATTATTACTGAGTTCAACAGTAGAGAGAGAGAGAGAGAGAGAGAGAACCATACATACTGTTAGTGCCTTCAATTTGATGAAGAGTCGTTATGCTATGCTGCTTCCACTCACAAAGTTATCATAAGTGATAGAGCATTCATATTGCAGACATGTTGAATCTTACATTTGAACATGCATATGTACGAGTGTTTGTTTATTTACGTATGCATGTCCTTCACAAATGAACAAAGACATTACATAGAATGTTGCAAATGCAAAAGAAGCACCATCACCC
>Ga0325404_1006899_pt1 | contig 11887 bp, 9 predicted proteins | sample PopdelMetagenome_18_FD_205664 | JGI IMG/M metagenome (GOLD analysis project Ga0325404, IMG submission 205664) | Populus deltoides microbial communities from Bellville, Georgia, United States - Xylem-Control-R1 | ecosystem: Host-associated > Plants > Phyllosphere > Stem > Wood/Secondary xylem... | reverse complement strand
TTTTTTTGTTTATTATTGTTATATTGTCATTACTCATCAATGATAAGTTCTATCAGAATTTTTTTAATGATGGAGTCGACATGCTAACTTCAAAGTTCAGACACAGATCAATAATGCAACCTTTGTTTAAGGTTATTTCGACTTCCTATATCATAAACTTCAAGAATTGTTTTTGTTTATTATCATAAATTACAGTGCATCCAATCAACAACTGCTGCTGAAAATGTTAGGTTTTTGGGATAGCATACTCTTTCTGCTATCTTTCTTTCCCATTTACAATGTCCCCAAGTATCAAATCACTCTTTCGATGCATTCTGGGAAAATCTTTAGTAATTAATATATCTCGGCCTTGGCATCTCTATCCTCGACGTATATCTTGCAAATCATTCTTAGCTGTCTCTGCAAATTTTCACGTGGGAGCTAAGACATGATCTTGGTTGCATGAAGATTGTGTCAAGGGCATCAATTACTGCTGTCTCTTAATTACATGATCCAGTAGGAAACTAGTGATCAGGTCTTTATTTAAGATCAACATGAACAAGAGGAGATCCATGAAAATGGATTCCAATAATGAATAGATAAAACTCGAGTCTATCATGAAACTCTTGTGAGCAGAAAAATTTGTCAATGCGGAGTAATTGTCCCTCAACATGCAGCTCTTCTGGCACCAAAAAGCCCACTGCTGAAAAGCTCTATTCTTCTGCTAAAATGAGAAATGATCTTCTCACTTTAGCCATAAACGTCCAATATATCAAATCTGCTCACAAGTCAATATACGAGCAAAGAATAGTTCACAACATCTCATAACTTTCACATACAAAGCTAAACATATGTTCATGAAGTATGAATAACATAGGAAATTACTGACACTGACATGAACTTGTGTTAATTAGTTAATGTATTTAGAGTTAGCTTAAGTGGTAATTAAAGTGAACAAGTGTAAGGAAGGTGTGTTGATTCTGTATGTATAAATAGGGCTGAATGTTTTGCAAGGAACTATAAGAGAGAGAGAAGAGTGAATTAAAAGTTCAGCAGTTTTAGTGACGACTCTCCCTAATTCATAGCTGACTCTGCACAAAAATTGCAGACTTGTGTTTTCCTTAAAGACCTGCACTTTTGTTGTTTAATTGGCCGCACGCAAGCTGATTATTCAGACGATAGAAAAGCACTGGAAGATGCTGAATGAGAATTATGGAGAGATCATTTTTCGTCTTAACGAGAGCCAAAAACCTGGGACGTGACAATATCTGCTGATCTCAGACCATTAAAACCATAGCAGCTGTGCAAGTGGAAGCACCACGGTAGCTGTAACAGTGTTAAACGTGCCCGAGGTGCACACTTCAGCAGGCTGTCCTAAACAGTGTCTAAGGGTGCTGGGAGCCATGTCAACAGTGGGAGAAATTGGCAGCGTAGATTTATGTGGCTGTAGGTTCGTCAAAGAAAAATTGGCAGCGCAGATTATTGATGAACATAGGCTTGACGATGAAATGTCCAAGCCAGACAAGAAAACTTGTCAGGGGTATAGGCTGACGAGAACAGGGGCTGTCGAGGAATTCGGCAGTGAAGACAATGACAGCCTGTACGCAGATGCGAATTCGGCAGCGCGCAGCAGCTTGTGCAAGTCAAGGGCTTGACTTGGCACGATCTAAAACTTGGACGAAGGACTGTCCAAGGCATACGAGTGACTCAACAGCTGACGCAGCAAGAGCTGGTAGATGGGGCCGCCAGGTGGGCATGCAGAACGTGGGTTAGTGGCTGTTATGGACATCCAAGATCATCGGATCATGGGAGATGTGCTGGAGAACGTGGGGGCATGGCTGGAAGTGCTCTCAACCCACTAAGATCATTGGAGATCATGGGGGAAACTACTCACTACTTGGTAGATAATGGGCCACAATGTTCATGGGTGAACATGGGTGAGATAGTGTCTTACTACTTCCTAAAATATAGGAATGGAAGTTGTGCCTTGTAAATGCTTGTCTATAAATAGTAGCTGCAACTCTTGGTTATGTACGCATGTAGAGCACGAGATTAGAGAGATTAGCTTGGTGTAGCGTGCAATTTTTGTGCATAGCACACATATAGATTTGTGTATAGTTTTCTTTGTTTACGAGATTAATAAAGTTTGAGAAAGAGTTCCTATAAAGCTTGTTGTGCACTTTGATTATCCTATTCTTCTTGTGTATTCTGCTTGTCTTCTAACTTGAAAAAGTAGGGAAACCTCTCGGGTGAGGGAAACATTTAGTTACTAGGCAAATACGAGGAATTGGCGAGGGAAGGTTGAGTCTAGTGAAGGAATAGGCTGTCGCACGGGTTTATTCACGGAGCGAAAAATTACCCCATGACAGAAGCCATACCAAACAATATTCCAGCACCAAATGGGATGAATTTAAAATCAATCCCCTTATAATCCATTGAACTATCAAGAAATCTCTCTTGATAGAATCTCTGAGGTTCAGTCCAATTAATGGGTTCCCTCCCAATTCCCCATATGTTCACAGTAACTTTGGATTGGGCAGGCATGTCGTAACCAGTAATCTTACATGCCTCTTTGCTTTCTCTTGGAAATTGCAAAGGAATTGGGGGTATGTTCAAGAGTTTCTCTGATAAGCAACTGTAAGTAGTCCAGTTTGCGAAGACCTGCTTCATCAACATTTGCGAAGACCTGCCTGGCTTCTGCTCGTGCCTTTTCCATTACTTTTGGATGTTTTACCATTTCCGTTTTGCCCATTCTACCGTCCTAGATGATGTCTCACTACCAGCAACGAACATGTCCTGAAATTCAATTATTGTCTTATGCTAGACAACTGTACACCATTTACTGTAGAATCATACAACATATTTTATAGACAAGAAGAGATATTACAGAGAACTTGCAGCTTGACCTCAGTAGTGGAGGTGCTCCATATTATAAATCTTATTTACTCGAAGTTTGATGCTGGTTATGCATTGATGAGCGGGGTTTTCATTATCACGTGTTACCTATTTATAAAGGCAGAACCTTGAATTTCTTAGCAGCGTCAAATTTGGCAAACTCGTGTGTGTGTGTGTGAAGGAATAAATATACTAACCAAGATAATTGCTTTAATGTTCTTTGTAGTTAATGTAAATTCAAGGTCTGCTTGGCCCTAAAGATTCAAAAGAACACCTACAGTATCATGTTCTTCCCCTCCAAACCAGTCTTTGCCACTTTTTTTTTTTTTTTTTAGATATACTAGTCTGTTGGCTCGTGCTTCATTACAGGTCAAATATAAAAAATCAAAAAGTTTATACATGTATTTAATTAAATAGATTAAGAACTATTTATGAAAATAAATATAAAAAAGTCATTAATGATAACTAAAGACTAAACTAGAAAAATCAAGATATAAATGTATATCAAAATATTTGATCTCACAACATAAGTCTTGTACTTGGTTGTGTTTAATGATTTTGTTTATTAAAATAAATTTTTTATTTAATCAAATGATAAAAAAAAATAGACACATATATGAAAGAGACTAAATAAAATCAAATAAAAAAATTATACAAGGTTGCACATATCTGGAAAAAAATATATTATCATTTTGAGTGAAAACCAAGTAAAAAATAAATAATATTTAACCAAAGACTAAATTGTAAAGTTAAAAGATAGATATAAATGTAAATATATGATCTCAAAAAATAGGTCATAAACTTAATTGTATTTAATAAATTTATTTATGAAACCAATGCTTCATCTAATAAAATGATAAAAAAGAAACTTATAGAAAAGATATTGAATAAAATTAATACACACACACACGACTACACAGAAAGAATGACTTCTAATACCAGAAAAAAAAAATTCAAAACTTATTTGTAAACCAAGTAAAAATTAAATCATAATATATTAAAACAAATCATAAAAATAAAAAATAAAAAACATTCAATACAAAAACCTAATACAAAGTCAACATTGAATGATGCAATTACAGTAAAAAATATAAAAAACCTAAAAATTCAAAAAAGAAAACCTAGTATGTGAATCTAGGCTAGGTTTTTTTTTTCTTTTCTTTTTCAAGGGGTGGATGACACGTCACCTGCTATGGTAGATGATGCGTCATATGCTGGTCTAGTTTCAAGCAATTGAAAGGTCATTAAGAATTCAAGCCATGCTTTTTTTTTTTTGTCAAAAAAACTTGATTTTTAATATATTTTGATCTAAAACACCTAAAAAAACCCTAAACACCTTGACAAACATATTCATTGCATCAATATCCCAGGATATTGTTTAAAAAACTAAAATCAATAGTAATAAAAAACCTTCCCGGGCTCATACCAACCACTTTAGCCGATGGGAAGGGAAAAGAAGACTTAGATGGAACTCCTCTCATCAAATAGATCCCGTTGACACCAAAATCATTCTTTTCATGACCCAAATTAGTGTCAACCGAGATTTTCTCCATCTATAACCAAAATCCAACCACTTTCTATCTCTTCTTTTAAATTAAAAACTAAAAGATAAGAAAAATAAAGTTTTGTACCACAATTGAATTTTTAAAATATTGAGGGATTGAAAAGTTATATTTTATAAAGTTAATAGAGAACCAAAGTGAATGTTTTAAATGAATTTTGGAACTTCCACCTATTGTGTTTGCCCTTTTCACTTTAGTCCCTTTCTTTCAATTTTTTCCTCTCTTAACAAATTTATTTAAATTGGTTATCAATTTGGTTATATAAGGGAAAAATAACATCAAAAATAGGAATGAAAAAAAGCACTGTAGCAATTTATAATACCTTGTGCTTATGTGAATAGTGTGGTGAACAGAGTTTTCACCACTTCTTTTTGAGTTTATCATAACTAGTCAGTTGCCTCTATGTTACCTAAGGAAACTCTTCAATAATGTTATTAAATTAAGCCAAGCTCGTCAAGTCAACATGATGACCCAAAAACTTAGGACGAAGCCAACTATCAAAGTAAACCAGGTGAGAATTAACAAGTGGCCCAACCGATTTGGTAAGTGCGCCTACTACTCGGTTGACCTAGCAAAACCAATTTTGAATTTAAAAAATAAATTAAAAACAAAGTTGCTTTGATGTTTTCTTTATGAAAAAAGAAAAGAAAATTAGAATGATGACATCTTGGATTGACTCGGGTCAAACAAGGTTAACATGTATAACTTATGACTTAGGTCATGGTCATGGCCCTGACTAGGTTAAATAATCTTGCTTTTTAGAATCTATTTTTTATTTAATTAAATGATTATAAGAAGATATATTTACAAGAAATTGATTGATTTATATTTAAAGATTAAGTGCAGCGTCTAGTAACATGCCATGCTCCTTTGAATATTATAAAACTCATATATGGTTTGTTTAAATCTGTTAGTGACTAGTTTTTTTAATATAAGTATTATTCATTCATCAAGAATGTTTCAATTTAGATATTCAAGCATGAAATGTTTCTGCTCTGTCGAATCATGTTTATTCTCAACACCATTATCATAACCCTTTTTTTACCCCTAATTTTTCTATTTTATTTTATTTTTATAATGATAATTATAAAAAGAATATAAAAAGAAAGAAAAGAGTTTAGAGAGAAATAAAAAGAAACATAGACCAAATGGATTGATGTTGTCATAACTCGATTTTTTAACCTCTTATTCTTACTTTTTTAAAAGAATCCAAATAATAGAAAAAACAATAAAAAAAATCTAAAAAATATATTTTTGATGTAATTACATCATTTTTGGCATTACCAGCTTCTTTTTTAAAGAATTAAAAATTCAAAAATTTACTTTCAACACATTTAGTTTTTAATACACTCATTTTAAAATCATTGATTAATTTTATTGAGTTTACGTTGACGTTGTCTTTTCAAAACAAATATCAAAATACAATAAATAAGAAAAAGAAAAAAGAAAAACAACATATTTGAACAAGGGGACTGTTGTAAATATAGTAAATCAATTATAGGATTGATTATTATTCTAAATAGAGTAAGTCAACTATAGGGCTGTCAATTACAGGACTGATTTATATGCATTCAATTATAGCTTGATTCTAGGGATTTAGATTAATCCTAGACCTGTATATATACATACTGTACTCTTGCATCAAGAATAAGAGAAATATCATTTTCATACTCTAACAATTCTACAGGGACCAAAAGTGTTAAAAAGAAAATAAGAGACCAAAGTTTTTTTAGTTCTTTGAGGACTAAGAAATTAAGAGGAAAATGACAAATTATTTTACCTATAAATAGATAGTTGTATCACATAAAAAAGGGGAGGGATCTTATGACGGACTTAGTTAGAACAAAAATGACCCACACACTAAAACATTTCCCCACACTTTTCTCACCAACTCACACACTCTCTAAAAAGGCACACTTAAAAAACCCTAAATCCATTTTTATTTAGGCCAATCGTCAGTTATAGAGGAGAATAAAAAAGGATCATCTTCAACCTATCATCCTCTTTTCCCAACTGCCAGTAAACATTGGCCTATCAGCTCCCCCCCCCCCCCCAAAGCCTTTATTTTCCAAGAAAAAAAGTAATAAAACTTGTGACATCACTCTTTCTTTTTAAAAGGAAGAACAAAATATGAACTACCTCCTTCCATCTTCGACCCATGTGCTACCATCTCCTTCACCTTTATAATAGACTCCACCAACCCTTTTTCAGGACAACTCACCATCTTCTTTATTAAGCAAAAATACCCTTCTCCATGATCAAACCTCAACACCACTGTAAGTTAAACATCACTGCCCCCTCCAAAACTAAAACCAATGCCAGCCGCATAATAAAAATGGCCACCCCATCTTCATCCTCTCTCCACACCACTGTCAACCACTGTTAGCCACCAAGAATTCATCATAGTTAATCACACAAGCCTAGCATCACCAACTACCATACCCAGCCATAGATCCCAGCCTCTAATGCGACCATATTATTTGATATTTTTACCCATATTTACCTAGTATTTTGCCTATGTTTTATATATAAAATGCCTTGATATTATTTGTTTTATGTTTTGAAGGCACTTTTGGATGTAAGATTAAAAAAAGAAGTAAATTGAAGATAATTGGCAGATTTAACCAACGATTGATGTCTTGTGCAGAGCTTGAACTCTAGAAGTCAAATCAAAGTGATTCTAGTGGTATTAGAGAGCTAACATCCATAAATGTCGATACATATAGGGCAAGAAAAAAAAAGAGCATATAAATCACAGCCTTCAAAGTCAAATTTTGTATTTTGTCAGTGTTGACCTTCGACCATTCCAACTTGAATATCTTGAGCTAAAGAAGTTCATTTGATGCAAACTCAATTGTTTTAGATTCCTGACTCGAAGACCTATCAGTCTACCAAGTTTCAGCAGAAAAAGAGCTCATATGAGATAGATATTATTTTCCTAAGATGACATATGAATTCTGCCAGCAGACAGGTTTTGTGAAGAAAGAAGTCCAAATTACATCCCAAAGCATCCAAATTGTCATCGAAATCTTTATTTCAGCAATTTAGCTCCTCTAAGTCAAAATTCAAAGCTTGAAGATTTTATGCAAGGCTATTTCTCCCTTTTTAGGAAAATAGTTATTGAACTACTTAAATGTAAATTATCTACATAGAAAATGACTATTTTTGTAGAAAATGGATTAGGGTTCCCTAGGATATAAAAAGAAAGAGAGAAAGGAAAGGGGACGGGCAAAAAGAGAAGAAAAACGCCCCTTTCCTTAACAAACCTGAAATCATGCATTCTTCTTTCTTTTTGATTAGTTATTTAATAAACATGCAAGGCTAAACTCTTTTTCTTGGTTGCAAAGACATAGAAACTTTCGGATTTCAAGAATTCTGAGATTTATTTTACCTTTTCTTTTTAGTTTATATGATGAATGAATATGTTTATTCTCCTTTGTTTATTTTCTATAATTGTTTATTTTAATTGCTAGAGTAGACTCTAAGTTATTATTGTGAACAATCTATTACTAAGTTTGCTATTAAAACTGGAGTTGTGATATATAAACTTGTGAAGCAACTAAGTTTAATAATTATGGCGGATCTATGTTATTAATCTTAGGGAGAACTTTCGAACAAATCAAACATGAATTGTGGATAGTTATGTTGTCTAGATTAATCAATTTATCTAGTTCTTAAGGCTGCCATTGAATTAAATTACTAGTACGGATACTGTGGTTGTTTGATGGTTAGGATTAGTTATACAGCAAATCTGCTAACTAATCAACGTAACAAAAGATAAATATTCAGAGTATAAATTGATGTTTTGTTTTAATGATCAGTTCTGATTTATGTAGGTGGACGTTTACTTGTGACCAATGTTTGTTTTCTTGATAAATTTTGATTTTCTTTTATTTAACATTGATTGTTTCTTTTTGTTTACTATAACATAACATAGATAATTTCAAACCCCCCCCAATTGCATATCATATAGAATAAAAATATGGACTAAACATTTCTCGTGGGATCGACCCCTTATCTGCTCTATACTATCTTGTTTATCATATGGATTGTGAAAAAATAAGCACATTGTCAATGTAAACAATGCAAAATTTTGAATGTGCATTCAAGATGTCATTCATGATGCGTTGAAATTCAGACGGTGCATTTTTTAGACCAAAAGGCATGACATTCCATTCGTATTGACCAAAAGAAACTGTAAAAGCAGTTTTGTATCTATCTTTAGGATCAATCTGGATTTGCCAAAATCTGGATTTCATATCAAATTTAGAAAATATGAATGCAAAGTGCAATCTTTGCAACAAATCTTTTTTGTTGGGGATTGGATATCTGATCCATTTTAAAGCAGCATTTAAAAGTTTGTAATTGATCACAAGTTTTGGTGTGTCTCTTTCAATTTCAGAGTTTTTATTCACATAAAAGGCTACACACGACCAGGGTGATCGGGAATTTTGGATAAGACCTTTAGACTCGAGATCGCGGATCTCAAGTCTGCAATGCTGTTCTAAATCAGCATTCATTTGTATAGGTCTTGCTTTATGGGTATAAGTTTTTCTGAAAAAGTATCTTCATATGGAAGATTAACAATGTGTTGTTTTCTGTTCCAGAAAGCATTAGGTAAGTCTAAACAAATCTGTTGTTCAATCTTATTTTGTAAATCAATGATTTTCTGTTGTAAATTAAAGTTTTGTAATTGTTTGTTTATACTACAAAAGGAAACATGGTTTTGCAAATCATGTAGATGGAATTATTTTCCATGAATCAGTGCATTGATATGATAGGTATGTATGGAGCATGCTTTAATCAAATTTAAATTTCTAGTCTTAGATTTTTCTAAGAATGGAAAAACAAGTTTGATGTTATTGATTTTGGAAGTAATACAATCACGATGTGCTTGATATGGAGTGATCATGTCAATGAATGGAGTGCCAAGAATGATGGTATGATTTATATCTTTTGTAACAACAAAGAATGTTTTAAGAGAAATGTCGTTGTTGAAAACAGAGGCTAGGGTTTTTCCTGCAATATGCAATTTTGAATTATTAGCAGCAGAGAGTTTTTTAGAGGTATCTTGTAAAAATCATTTTGGAACTACACCTTCTTTGATGCAGTTTAAATTTGCACCTATGTCAAATAAGACTATAGTGTCAAGCTTGAAATCTTCTGAAAAAACAAGAGTAATTTTAATCAAATATTTTCTTGAAGATATTTGTGTTAATACATTCAGAAAATCATCTGGAATATGCTTAATGTTTGTAAATGTATGGGGCAATGCATGAGATTCAATGGCTTGATCTTCTGGTTCAGACTCAGTGTCAGACTGGCTTTCAATTTTAGACAGAAAATGTTGCAATATGACAAAGTCTTTCTGTTGGGCTTGTTTTAAGGTTTGTAATTTGGATTTAAGGGTTTTGATCTCATAATGTAATTCTGGAATGGTGATTGTGGTTTTGGATTTTTTTTTGTTAAGAATCTTTGTAAGGTCATAGGTATTAGTGCTGGTAGAAGGTAATATCGAGCGGTTTGAAGGGTTATATGGAGGGTGCTGTGGTAGGTTGAAATCTTTCAACAGTTTATCCAAGTAGGTTTTTTAGAGATGAGGATCATCATGTCTTTTAATAGCCTCAAGAATGAATTCTTGGTCTTGGGTTAGGACGTTAATTTGTTTGGAATTCGTAGAGGCATTGGAAGTAGCACTGTTAGTTACTGTTTCATCAATTTGAAATTCTTCTTCAGAAGTGTCTGAAGGAGAGTGGTCAGTATCTGTGGCTTTAATATAAAGATTTTGTATTTGGTTGATGGTATCTTCATCTATTTGGAGCTCATGAAGTTTGGTATTGACTCTGCAAAAACGGGATGTATGTCTTTTCTGGTTACATTTGTAACAGGTAATGTTTTTGGGGTCAAATTTTGATTTAGGTTTTAATTGGAAAGGTCTGTGGGGTTTGTTGAATCTGTTGGGCTTTTTGTAGTAAGGTTGATCTGGTATGGGATAAAACTGTTGTCAGTATTTATAGGCTAATCGTTTATAAGGAGGCTTTTGGCTCGAATATTTTTTGGGTGTGAACAGGCTCCATTGCAGGAGGGTTTTTTTTGGTGAAAAGGTCAAACTAGTGATAGAAACTACCAAGTTCTTGCTTGGTACGTTTCATTTCCCACTTTAGGTGTTTTTGGAGTTTGAGATCCTAGCAAATCTTAAGACCTTCTTTTTGTGTGAAACTCACAAGTTCACCGTATCTAAGCTGGTCATATGGTATGGTTTTGGTTGTAAAGGTATCCTTGATTTTGTTTCAGACTTTTTCTCCTGAGAAAATTGGTAAGCCTACGAGGAATTTTTCTTTCTAAAAAGGCTGGTTTGAATCTTCTCGAAGCATAACAAGAGTAAGGAAGGTATTTTTGTACCACTGAAAATCACTGAGTTTGGAGAGAAGGTCAGCATTTTTGTCTTTCAGATGGGAAGGATCTCCCACAAAATGTAAGGAGATGGTAAGGATAAAGGTGGATACAACATCTTGGATGGTGTTTCCTGAAAGGTCAAGGATAAGTGTTTGGTCTTCATAGGTTTGTACAGAGTTTAAAATATGTAGGTGATCTATTTCAGTGAGATGGTAATCCCACCATCCTTTAAGCTGGCCAGAGAATCCTGCAATAAGAAGTTCAGCTATGGCTTTGTCTGAGGTTCCTGTTTGAGTTTTGTAGGCATTAGCTGCCATGGTCATTTGCTGGAGGGTGTTTAGGATATTATATTCAGACATGCCATCTATGTTCCATTTATAGAGGGAAGATGCAATATATTTATGTTGGTTAATGACAATTGGTTCAGTAGATATGGAAATGTCTAGAGCAATGGTTGTTTTGGGAGCTTATCAGGTAAGTCTGTTTAGTTGAAGAGGTTGTTCGTGAAGAGTATCTGTATCTGAGGTTGATATGGGGTTATTTTGGAGAGTATTGACTTGATTTGTAGAGGATGAAGGGTTGGATTGTTGAGGTGTATCTGGGACAGTCAAGGTTGTCCGATCAAGATTTTGTAAGTATATTTTAATGGCTTTAAGAAAATCTATTTGATTTTCCTGAATCCATGCTTGGCTCGTTTTAGTAACTTGATATGGTTTGAATACTGGGTTTTTTAGCTTAATGTCGATGGGGGTTTTATCAGTTATAAGGTGGACTGGGTTTTTTTGTATTTGTTTTTCCAATCTGGTAAGTTGTTTACCGATGGTATGGAGGTTGATATTTGTAAAGTTGTTTTGTTGGATGATATGTTTGGTATTTGTGAAGGTATCTTCGCCATGTAATTTATATGAGGCTGCATCAACTGTTTGGTCTTTGTGGGTAAGTTGTATGTTGCGTAAAGGTGGATGATCAGACTCAACTGTTGATCCACTGGTGAGGGTCCACGTAGGAGTTTTTGAACGGGTTGTGACACGACCAAAAGATTGATGTCTTCTTCC
>Ga0325404_1006898_pt1 | contig 11887 bp, 12 predicted proteins | sample PopdelMetagenome_18_FD_205664 | JGI IMG/M metagenome (GOLD analysis project Ga0325404, IMG submission 205664) | Populus deltoides microbial communities from Bellville, Georgia, United States - Xylem-Control-R1 | ecosystem: Host-associated > Plants > Phyllosphere > Stem > Wood/Secondary xylem... | reverse complement strand
TGCATCTACATGTACTACAAGCTGTTTATACCAAGTACATGAAGAAATTATAAATGTTAATGCTTCATTTAACTGCCAGACCGTTTAGTTACCATTATTATTATTATTAAGTAATTGCATTCTCTTAAATGTGTTGTACTGCGACAGGGACGTCACACCAATGAGATGTCTAGGAAACCCAATACACGGGAACCCACTTTTGCAAGGAATCATGTAGATGCATTCTAAATCACAATGTATTTTGTATGAATCAATGTACTGAATGTATAACTTTTATTAGATCCTTTTGTTTAAATTCGTAATGGCTATTAGTAGGATAGGAATGCAAACTCATGTCTATGTATGTATATTTTTAATATGAACTTCTAATCATGCAACCATAATATTATGTGTTTATGTAAGATTCACTTTTAAATGAAATGTTTATTGTATGGATTGTATTTTGTGGATGTGAGGGATTAGGTTTGCTGATTACCGGCAACATGTGTGTCAGGTATTAAAAAACAATTACTGTTGTTTTGGGCTTGAATAGCCGGGTTGTTACATCCTAGGTTTCAATTCCACAGTTATAGTCACACCTATCAACCTCAATATTTATGATATGCATTATATAACAAAAATCATTGTGGATGGATAAAAATAAATAAATATAAATAGATAGACATGAAATATGGTTATATGAACTATATGGTTAAATTCATTCAATCAAGTTTAACATTAATTATACAAATTAAGTTATACAAACATTTTTATGTTTACAAAATACAAGGGTATACTTCTAGATTACAAGAAGGGAACATAAGCTAGGGTCTACTCCTGTCGTGCATGCGATGATCCTGAAACAAAATACATATTATTGAAAGGTGAATATTACAATAAATATAACAACATGAATATCTAACAATTCCAACAGGGTAAAATGCATTCATAGTTCATTCGCTTCTCCCTTCTCGTTTTTATTAGAATCTCTTCCTTATTCAACTATTAATAACTGTTCCCTCTACCATTTTCAACCTTCATTCTAGACTTTATGAGATCAACCATGATTATTCTTGCTTATCACAATACCAATACCAATTTCACTGGTATCATCATCATCACCCCATAGGAGTCGATGCAAGGTGATCCCCTTACCCGAGATCCTAACATACACTAAATGTATGCTAACCAATACATGGTGATCCCCTTACACGGGATCCTAACATACACTAAATGTATGCTAGTTTACGCCTCAAATCACACTTCTCATATTTCTTTTGTCAGTGATAATTTCATCATTTGGCAATTCACACAACAAGTTTTCACCCTGAATACACATACATTCAGTAATTCACATTTCACATTGGTAATATAAATAAATCATGGAATTAACTAGGAAGTATAGGTGCGATTCACTTACCTGCAATAGAAGCTCTACTCGTGCTCCCCTGCTACTACTACACCACACATGTGGTCCCTCCTGCAATTCACATGTTTATCTCATAAATTTTCCTCACCCAAGGATATGTTTTATTATAATCATATCAACAACCAATAAGTCTTTCTTTTAGTCATTTCATAATATTTTACGTTTTTCTTATTTTGCCCATTAATATTATCATTCTTTGTCCAACCATAGTTATCATTCCTTATATATATATATATATATATATATATATTAACCGTTTCTATTTAAATCCCGAACTGTCACTGTCTAGACATTGAACTGTTACTGTCTAGATATTGAACTGTTACTGTCTCATTTTTTTTGAACCGTTACTCTCCGACTTCTCCTCAGATTTTTAACTTTATCTAAAGTTATAAAACTCTGATTCAAGCGAGATTAGTCTTGTTGGAAAGCTAAGAGGCTATAAGTTCTCCGAGGAAGGAGAACCCAGTTTTACCTCTAAGACAATCAAAATTTCTCATCAACAAACTAGACCTACTACCCTATAAGGTCTGTCATGACCCAGTCTCAGTTAGTGACCCATAGTTGGAGTTCTATAACTCCAAATTGAGCAAGACCAATTTCATTAGTTAGCCAACATCCAAACCTACGATTTATATAAGGAACCTGATCCTAATTCCTTCATCCACCTACCCGAAATCTCTCTGAAAGTCAAGAGATGAAACTATCTAGATTCGTCAATCTTTCCATTTACATACAACACATGAAGTTCTTTAGTTTAGCAACTCATACTTTTTCCTCAATTCAAGTCTAAGAATTCAAATCTATAAATTAACATCCAGACATCAATTCATAATCGACTTGAAATGACTCATAAGAGCAGGTTTAGAATACTTTACCCGGTACGAATCAAGGTTTCAATCCCTCCTTTTCTTTCTAGTGACAGTTGGCCCTCCCCTCTTCTCTTCTTGTTCAATTTCTCTTCTTAATCCCTTTCCCACCAGTGTTTATTCTACCTATAACCCTTAATCTTGGATGAGTTTTTGAAATTTTGGTGTTTCTCTCTTGATTTGTAAAAATGAATATGAAAACTCCCTCTTTTCTTTCTTTATGTTATCTGCAGATCTGTTTTTGGTGAGAAGAGGAGTACTTATGCTCTATAATTATTCTTATTTGCATTTAGGCCCCATTTTCTATAAGTATATTCGTTTTGCCCCCACTTCCTTTTAGTTTAGTTCATTTCCTTTAATTTAATTCAGCCTTTCTTACATTTTTTTTCTCGAGATTTACAATAAGTATAAAATTATACATTCATATACTACAAGTTTGTTTGAGAAATAATAAAACATGTACATATACTAACAAAACAATAAAATTAACATTTAAATGTTAAAATTTAAAAAGATAGAATTACTTACAAAAACTGATAAAATTCATCGGTAAATCAGAACACAGATGCTATGACCACAAAACTTTAAGAAATATGACTTGTTATACTGAGAAGAGGGAGGATTTTTTTAGGGGGCCTGGTTGTTTGCAGTAGGGGAGAGTTGGCATGGGAAAGAAGAAGAAGAAATAGGGGAGGAGTGGGTTGGCAGAGTGGTCATATATTAACTTTCACCGACGGACTCATTGACGGACGTATTTTGTCGGCGATTCCGTCAGCCATTCTGACGGTAAATAGATCACGTCATTGTATGGAGATTCCAGTTTGAATCCCTCGGTGAGTCCGTCAGCAATTCGAACAATGAATCGGTCACGTCACCGTACAGAGTTGCCGTTTTGAATCCCTCGGTGATTCCGTCAGTAAAATCACCTGCAAAAACTTCCACGTCAGCGAACCACCCTTTTTTTTAATTCTGAATATTCTGTCTGTCATTCCATCGGTAAATACCGACCGAAGTAGTCTGCCGATATATATCGACGGAATGACAGATGGAAAAAATTTCGTCAGTAATTGTGACCGCAAATTACCGACAAAAGTTTTCCGTCGGTAAGTCCGTTGGTATTAAGCGAATTTCTGGTAGTGTAAAACACAAATCTAGATTAACCATTTAACAAGCAAGGTATTAAGAGTGAGTAAGATAACAAATACAAAACATGTTAGTATCAAACATTAAAGTCCATGCTGAGTTTATATTATACTTATTCTTACACCATTAGATTTCCAACAAAACAAGAATGAGTTCATTTTCACTTCTAGAACTCGAGATATGGGCTAAACATTAAATAATGTCTGGGCTGCAGGACAGATTTCGACTTCTCTTTTGTTGTTACAATTTGAACTTGAAAACGGCCGTTTTGAATTTTGGACTCTTCATGAAAGTTTTAGGCCTATGTCTTATCTTTTCGTCCATATAAACCAAACCTAAATCCAAGTTCTACAGCTCCAGTTATGATCCAATAATTGAATAGTGTTCTAGTTTGAATTGAACCAGCATCTCTTCTTTAAACTTAGCCCTCTCTTTGTCTTTTCACTTTCAATAGTTAAACACATCATTCAATCCTTTAAATTGTGAGATATGCCTACATTCAAAATGAGCATTTACCATAAATTAAAGATATCTTATATTATCAAACTTGTTATTATAAAACATGCTTAAGTTAGAGAATTTAATGATACTTTAAGTGCAATATGATGATATAAAACTTTGATAAAAATACACTTTTAAATACTAATCGCACCCCCCAACCAGCTTATTACTAGTCCTTAGAATCAAAGCGTTAAAACAATTTGCTACATTCAAAAGCAAGGCATTCATCATTCAACTTCCATTAATCTATCCAAATAAACAAACTCTTATTATATATATATATATAATATACACACATGCTTCATACTTCTTAAACAAAATATTAATAAACTTTTCTTTTGTGCTCAATATATCAACATATAGTTATGGGGCTTTGTTTGGATGAAAACACAATTTTGTTTTAATGTTTTTCTAAGGTTAACTTCCTTGAGTTGAGATTTATTATCTTTTTTTTTAATATATATACATATAACTTAAACACAATGTATCTTTAACCCATGTAATGAGCTTTAGGCTAATGACTCCCACACCAGTTAGTCTTAGGACATTAGGTGTTGAGACCCCCCTACGAGCTTAGTAACTCGAGTTGCAGATACTAATACGTCGATAGTGCAATGTTTGATTCCCTTAAGCTTTTCTCCTCAACCCATGTAACAAGTATTGGGCCAATAGCTCCCAAGTCAGTTGACTTTAGGGTATTAGGTGTTAAAACACCCCTTCGGGCTTAGTTGCTTAGGTTAGGGAGGCTATGAAACCAAACTTATCTAAGTTTTTATTATCATCAATATTATATTTAATTTTTTTTATGAATTATATCTTATCCATTTCCTTTAGTTGTTACCTTTAACAAAAGAACATAATTAATGTAATAATCCTATATGCAACCCACAATCATATGTTAATGTGTGTGTGTGTGAAAATGAAGGTTTAAGAATACTTTTTAAATGAGTATAAGAGCATAATAAGTTATAACAATGCGAGAGTTTGTAAACTTGAATATTTCAAGATGTGTTATGATAGACCTTAATAAGAATGTTTACTAAGATGCGTCTCAAGAGTCAATAAAATTCCTCCTTACTCTGTCATCCTAACAATAACAGTTTTATCAAATGGTTTTAATAACAATAAAAAGTTAGTTTTTTTTTTAACTTATGACTACTACCCTCTCCCCCAACCAAAATGAGACATTGTCCTCAATGTTCTAAGGTAGAAAGGTAGAGTATAGAAGACATTACCTGAAACAGCGACTACTGACAAGCCTGAAACATTCTTAAACAAATATAAGAGATAACAAAACAAAAAAATATTATGCTATTAATAAACCAAAAAACACAAGTTTTTAAAAACTAAGGATCAAATCCAATTTCAGCTTTTTACAACTTTCCTTTTTTGACTAGTCTATTCGACTCATGGAGAAATCAATTACAGGGATGAAAGATTGCAATTGATCAATCAGTTGTTCAGCAGTAGCAGCAGAGATTATGATTTGTCGTGCTGAAGATGTTAGAAAATTCTGTTCCACAACATGATCAAGAAAAGACAACAAATTATCATAAAAACCATTAACATTGAGCAAACCTATAGGTTTCTGGTGAATGTTCAGGTGGGCCCAAGAGGAAATATGAAATATCTCTTCTAATGTGCCCAGACCACTTGGTAAGGCAATGAAGGTGTCAGCATGATCAAACATTCGTTTAGACATTGTGGAGACTTATAGTTCCTCTCCAACTATTTTTCCAATGATATCCACTTTGGCTAAAGCTTTGGGAATGATACCCAAAACTTGACTGCCTAAAAATGCAGCTGTTGACACTCTCCACATTAACCCAAGGCTGCCTCTCCCATACACTAAATGAATTTTTCTCTTAGCTAGTACTCGACCAAGATGATTTGCTGATTCTAAAAACTCATTTTCTTTTCCAGGACTGGATCCACCAAAAACACAAATATTTTTATTTGATGACTTGAGGAACTTGCCATTTCTACACACTTCTATATTTGTTGAATGTATGGGTTGAGTAGAAATGAAGGAAAGGAAGAGAAGATTTTATAGATGAGAAATTGAAAATGTAATCATACCACCTATATGTAGGTTAGCTGGAGTCTTTCTCTCTCTCTCTCTCTCTCTCTCTCTTTTCAGAACATGTGTATGTACAAGTAGTTGTGATTATAGCTCGCATCTTCCCTTGGTTTTACGTCCAAGAACAACTTAAACGCCCTCTAAAGGTCAGGGATAAGCTTCTCATCTAGTTTTCTTAAAAACTGACAAACAAAGTCTTTTTTAGTCAGATTCCTAAGACTAAATCGATCATGTTCTTTATGAAAATGGGGCCATAAATCATGAATTACATGATGCACATCTCCACTAAGCTGCGTCTCAAGAGTTAATAGAAGATTATCTAAAGACTCCTTACTCAGGCCATCCTTAATAAATTGTATTTTATCTTCACGGTTTATAGATATCATTCATAAAGAATGACATTGTGCAATACAAGTCCATCTGGCATATCGGTGACAGACTTTCAGTCGTTCTGCATGACGTTTCATTGTAAAAGTGCTTTTACCTGTCCCGGGCATGTATGAAATAAAAGAATTGGAAGACTCACCTGATAATCGGACCTTTGCTTCAATCATCCAATGAATATCTTCAGGAATTCTATGGTTTATTTACAACCTTAATCTTTCACACCTAGCACGGTAAATTTTTGCAATCACATTTGGAGGCAAAGCGGGAAAATACTTTTTCAATTTTTCAAGAGTGGTGTCCATTTTTAGATGAGAGAAAAAGAGATGCAAAGAAAAGAGAAGGAACAAGAAATTGAACAAATATATACATAGATATCAGTTATCATGGGAAACTGAAAGAACCGACATAAGGGTCACGGAGTACCATTATCCGCCATTTGACCGGGGTTGGAGAAAGACTAGCAAAACAAGAGTTACACCAAAAAGAAACACAATAACAATGTGAGAAATACAAAATAATCAACCTTTATATACAGGATCATTCAAACCAATGGATTCATTTTCACTAGGAAAATTATCAAAGTAAGCTTTCAAATGATGTCCATTTACCTTAAAAACATTATCATTCTTTGGATTCTCAATATCAAAAGCCCCATAAGGATACACATGTTTCACAATAAATGGATCGCTCCATCTTGATCTTAGCTTTCTAGGAAATAAATGGAGTCAAGAATTATAAAGCAAAACTTTTTGACCAACATTAAATGTTTTTCTCAAGATTCTCTTGTCATGAAACTCTTTGATTCTTGCTTTATGAAATTTTGAATTCTCATATGCATCATTTCTTATTTGCTCAAGCTCATTTATTTGTAACTTACGCAACTGGCTAGCATTATCAAGGTTTGAATTGAAAGCTTTGATAGCCTAATAAGCTTTATGTTCAAGTTTCACAAGCAAGTGACAAGATTTTCCATAAACCAACTTATAAGGTGACATACCTAATGATATTTTAATAGCAGTTCGATAAGCCCAAAGTGCATTATTAAGTCTTAAAGACTAGTCCTTCCGATTAGGGTTCACCATTTTTTCCAAGATTTGTTTGATCTCCTTATTAGCAAGTTCTACTTGTCCACTTATTTGAGGGTGATAAGGGGCGACAACTTTGTGTGTAATTCCATATTTCTTCATTAAAGACTCAAATGTCTTGTTGTAGAAATGTGTTCCTCCATCATTTATCATGGCTCGAGGAATTCCAAACCGACTTAAAATATTTTCTTTAAAAACTTGATCAATGTTTTATGATCGTAACACCATTAGTGAAACCTTGTCACCTTGACATAATTAATTTAGCTAGACATTATGAAGAAGAAAAACATAAATAAACAATATAAGAACATAAGCATGATATAAGTTAACTAAGTATAGTAAAGGAAAGCATGAACAAGAGATTAATGAAAATAAAACTTAAGCATTACAACAATAAAGAGAGAGCAAGAACATGATCTTGATCTTAGAACCAAGATTTTATAAATGAATGGCAAATGCCTCCTTTTATAGGCTAAAATTCAGAACTATTCATTTGGTAATTGATTATTGATGTAGTGGCCAACTATTGATTTAGTGGACTTGGTGGACAGCAGCACTTAAGCACTTTGGCTGGATGAAATGACATTGATCCATTCAGAATTTGGCAAAGTGTTCTTCATGAAAGTTGTTGGAAATCATCTTATCCTTTCACCCATAAAATTTCAGAGCATTTGGATCACTAGAGCTCGCGATATGGCTAAAATACTAAGTAGTGCTGTTGGTGGACGTGGTGGATAGACCTCAAGCTCTTGTCTAGATGAAATGTCATTGTTACCATCCGAATTTGGGAAAATATTTTTCATGAAAGTTGTTGGAAATTGTCTTTTCCTTCCACCCACCAAATGTCACGTCATTTGAACTTCTAGAACTCCAGATATGGGTAAAATTCTAAGCAGTGTTTGGGCTGGATTACATGACAGATTCTGACTTCTCTTTTGTGGCCAAACTTTGAATTTGAAAACGGCAGATTTGGGTCTTACATTATTCATGAACATTGTAGGCCTATTTCTTAGCTTTCCATCCATATAAATTAAGCTGAAATCCAAGATCTACAGCTCCAGATATGACCCAATAACTGAACAGTGTTCCAATTTAAATTGAATCGGCATCTCCTTTCTAAGCTTAGCCGTTTCTTTGTCCTTTCACTTTCAATAGTTAATCATATCAATCAATCCTTTGAATTGTGAGATATGCCTGCATTTGAAATGAACATTTACCATAAATTAAAGCTATCTTATATTATCAGATCTGTTATTATAAAACATGCTCTAGTTAAGGAGTTATTGATACTTCAAGTGCAAAATGATGATATAAAACCTTGATAAAAATGCACTTTTAAGTACTAATCAAATGACAGGAGCAGAAGTAAGCAAGTTTTTAAATTTAACAAAGGCTTATTCACAATGTTCATTCCATTCAAAAATATCATCCTTTGTTAGAAGGTTACTCAATGGCTTAGATATTACACTAAAATCTTTGATGGACCTTCTTTAAAAACCAGCATGTTCTAAAAATGATCTAACATCTTTAACAGATTTTGGTGTTGGTAAGTTGGCAATTAACTCGATTTTAGATTTATCAAACTCAATTCCTGTTGATGAAACAATGTGACCAAGTACAATGCCGTTTGTTACCATAAAATGATATTTTCCCCAATTTAGCACAAGATTCTTCTCTTCACACCTGTTCAAAACTTTTTCCAAGTTAGTTAAATAGTCATCAAATGAATCACCCAAAATAGAAAAATCATCCATAAAAATCTCAAGAAAACGTTCAACCATATCACTAAATATGCTAAACATGCATATTTGAAACGTGGCTGGTGCATTACATAATCCAAAAGGCATCCTTCGATATGCAAAAGTACCGAATGGACATGTGAAAGTAGTCTTCTCTTGATCTTCCAATGCAATTTCAATTTGGTTGTAACCTGAATAGCCATGAAAGGTAAAGGAAAATGATCTTTTCTAGTCATTGAATTAAGTTTCCTATAGTCAATGCACATGTACCAACCAGTAATAGTCGTAGTTGGAATTAACTCATTTTTCTCATTTGTTATCACAGTGACTCCAGACTTTTTAGGTACAACTTGGGTAGGACTTACCCATTTGCTATCAGAAATAGGATAAATAATTCAATTATCTAAAAGCTTAATGATTTCATTCCTCACTACTTCTTTCATATTAGGATTAAGCCTTCGTTGCATTTCTCTAGAAGGTTTAGCATTTTCCTCTAAATAAATCCTGTGTGTGCAAATCAAAGGACTATTTCCTTTTATGTCAGCTATGGTCCATCCTAATGCATTTTTATGCATTTTCAGAGTCTATAATAACTTACCTTCTTGATGTGCATTAAGTTTGGAAGAGATTATTACCGGAAAAGTTTCATTTTCTCCCAAAAATGATTATTTGAGATTGAATGGTAATGACTTTAAATCAGGTTTTGGTGGTTGAACACTTGAAGGTATGGACTCAATTGATTGTGGTGGCAATTCATCAATTTTTAGTCTCCAACTATTTGCCTTTGATTCTTCCTGAAAATAAACCTTTTGCAAATCTTCAGATTCATTAAACTTAATTTCATTGGAAGTAGTTTCAATTGATCATAAACTAATTTTTCAATAAAGTCTACTTCCTGTAAATCATTATCATCTTCAGGTTGCTTGCAAATGTTAAAAACATTCATCAATGCATTAGAATTTGCAAGAAATGGATGTCCTAAAATAATAGGAATTAAATTACATGTTTCAACATGTTTTGTATCCAAGACAATAAAATCCAAAGGAAAATGAATTTATCAACTTGTACTAACATATCTTCAACTATTCCTCTACGCACTTTTACAAATCTATCAGCAAGTACAAGAGTTACAAAAGTTGGTTTTAACTCACCTAGATTGAGACTTTGAAAAACCGAATATGGAAGTAAATTCGCACTAGCTCCAAGATCAAGTAAAGCTTTTTCAATTTTATGTTCTCCAATAAAGCATGAAATTGTAGGACAACCAGGGTCTTTATATTTCAAAGCATTATTATTTTGAAGAATAACACTTACTTGTTTGGCTAAAAAGGCTTTCTTTTTCACATTCAGTTTTCTCTTCATGGTGCACAAGTCTTTTAAAAATTTAGCATAAGAAGGTACCTGTTTAATAGCATCCAACAAAGGTATATTAATCCTTACCTACCTGAAAGTTTCAAAGATTTCAGAATTGTGATTGAATTTTCTTTGTTTGGTCATGGCATAAGGAAATAGAAGTACTGGTGAGGAATCAGACTTTCCTTTGCAATGTTCAAGTTCAACCATTTCCATACCTTTCAAGATTAACTCATCATCTTTCTCACAAGGTTCAAGAATAGGTTTTTTAATAACCTTACCATTGCGGAGAGTAGTGACTGATTTGACTTGATCCATGTGTTGGCTTCTAGAGCTACTCGCACTTGAATTATATTGCCCTTTGGGATTTTGCTGAGGTTGAGATGAAAACTTACCTTTTTCCTGAAAACTGAGAGCAGATGTGAACTTTGCAAGAGTATCTTTCAAATCTGCCATAGTTTGAGCATTTTGAGTGTTGATTGTCTCTTGCTTTTCAATGAATTCATGTAGTGTTTCCTTAATATTTCTTCTAGGAGGGGGAGCATAAGAAGGTACAAATCCATGAGAATTTTGAAAATTATGGTATGCTTGAAATGGTGGCTGTGAAGTTTGTACATTATTGTTACCAGTCTTCCAACTGAAATTTGGGTGATTTCTCCAACCAAGGTTATATGTTTGTGAGTATGGATTCTGATTTGGCCTTTGGAAACTGTTTAAAGCATTAACTTGTTCATGGAGACATTCTTTGAAAGAAGGCAAAGTTGGACAATCATTGGTTGAGTGTTTATTAGTTTCACAGATTTGTCATTCAATTTCTTGAACAGATTTCAATTGACCACTCCTTTTCAATTCTAGTGCCTCGACTTTTCTAGCTAAAGATGCAAATTTGGCTTGGAGGTCATGATCTTCCCTAAGGTTGTATATACCTCCACTATATGTATGAGGTTGAGTTTTACCCGATGCCTCATATGTACCTGTAGTGTTCCAATTTTAAACATTTTCAGCTAACGAGTCTAGGTACTTCATTGCTTCACCAAGGTATTTATCTTCAAAAGTTCCATTGCACATCAATTCCACCATTTGCCTATCTTTAGGTGTTAACCCTTCAAAAAAGTGTGAAACCAATCTCCATGTTTCCAAACCATAATGAGGACAAGTATTAAGCAAGTCTTTATACCTATCCCAACAATGGTAAAATGTAAACCCCGGGGAAAAATAAAGGTTGCTTAGATTACAAACTAACTATATGAGAAATAAAAGTGAAGAAATTCATGCATATGGTTAAATAAAAACGGGAATTTAGAAATTTTTGGATATAAGTT
>Ga0325404_1006890_pt1 | contig 11895 bp, 5 predicted proteins | sample PopdelMetagenome_18_FD_205664 | JGI IMG/M metagenome (GOLD analysis project Ga0325404, IMG submission 205664) | Populus deltoides microbial communities from Bellville, Georgia, United States - Xylem-Control-R1 | ecosystem: Host-associated > Plants > Phyllosphere > Stem > Wood/Secondary xylem... | reverse complement strand
AGTTAACCCAGAAATTTTTTTTTGCTTTTTTTTCTTTTTAATTAAATTTTTTTGTTTACTTTAGTTTGTTAATGTTAAATTTCTTTTTATTTAGTTATTGACTTTCATGACACGTATTTCAGGTTTCACGGGTTAACCTGGTTTCACGGGCTGTCAATTTTTTTTTTGTTTTTTTATTTAATTTAGTTTGTTAATATTAATTTTTTTATTTACTTATCAAACTTTCATAATACGGATCCTGGATTTAACGGGTTGACCCTATCTCATAAGCATAATAAACTAGTACGTGTTTAGTCTGTATCTCAAGAACAATTGAATTTGAGATTTGTTTGATGCTACTGTGCAAGAATTGGCCCTATCTTACGAGCATGATAAGTTAGGATGTTTATTGTCCGTATCTCAAGAACATAGCAGGTCATAATGTGTTTAGTATATGGAAATGAAGATAATTTTGGACATCTAAGCACCTGAGCATTCTAATATTAATAATTTGAAGTTTCAAGTTTTTGGATTACATGATGATAAAGTTTCTGTTCGTTTGGTTGTCATGGATCATTATTACTCGGGTCACTATGAATTTAATTTAGTACCAATTTAGTATCGAGATTGATTTTTTTTTGTTAAAATTTAAAATTTTTTTTGTTTTAAATTATTTTTTAATGTTTTTAAATTATTTTATGTGGTTGTTAAAAATAAATTTTAAAAAAATAAAAAAATATTATTTTAATATATTTTTAAATAAAAATCACTTTACAAAAACAACTTTTACAACTCTCTCGAGCACTTTTTAATAAAAATAAATAGTGATGGTTCCACTCTTCTGGAAATCTAGAAGGCATGCCAAAAATTAAAAGACATCAGTTGTTGCAAAGTCCATGGAAGGTGGCTATGTGACGATGCAGCATATATATATATATATAAAGACTAACAACTATCGTTTTTAATTTATTTACAATTCAAGAGTGGACTTTACCAGCTAATTAGGTTCTTAAACTACCATTATATGCATATAATTTGTCTACTCTTTCCGTAATTCACTATTATATATAAATCAACCCCACTAGCTAAATGCAGTCATTATAATTCAATTCAATGCAGAATCTTTGGTGAAGATAAATACAAGTAATTTCTGGATGTAGATTTTATTTACAGCTAGCGCAAGTTAGATGAGTAAAAAGAGACCAAAAGAAGAAAATAATAGGGGTGGTCGTTGATGACGATTTGACCAGCATACCTTTCCTACGAGCTTCGTCGTATTTGCGTATTCGAGTGCATGTGCAATAAAACATTTAAATGGATTAGAAAGCAACCTTCTTCTTCAATTCTTCTTACCTTCTGGCGTGTATATATATCCGGTTCCTCTTCCCTCAACTTTTTATCAATAGCAAATTTTCTACACCAACCAACTTTCGGTTTACAATTAATATTTCCTTCTCGGCCGTTTCTCTTTAAAACCATTTGGTGTTAGCAAAAGTTTTGCAGGATAAGTGAAGTTAATCAAAATGATCAGAGGCGAGGACTCGAGGGGTGCTTATTCTGAGAACAACTCGGACACAGAAAGCGTAGCAAGCGACAAAACAGCTTTTAGCGGGCCATTAGGATCAGGAGGAGGAGGACCTCTCAATAAAAAACGTTCTTCAAGGAAGAGCGCGAGGTTCAATATTCCTCCTGAAACCATTATAAATTCCGGTGTTCCTGATGATCCATCTTCCTATGTAGAGATTACTTTGGATATTCGTGAAGATTCTGTGGCAGTTCACAGCGTTCAGGGAGCTAATGAGGATCCCGAATTGACTCTGCTGGCGAAGACTGCGCTGGAGGGTAACAATTCCTCTTCGCTGCGGTCTTCGCTGTTTAGGAACACATCATCCAGAATCAGACAGGTCTCTCAGGAGCTAAAACGTTTTGCTTCTTTATCAAGAAGGACATCTACTAGACGGTTTGATAGGAATAAGTCAGCTGCTGCTCATGCCTTGAAGGGACTTAAGTTCATTACCACCAAAACTGGAAATGGATGGCCTGCTGTTGAGAAGCGATTTCAAGAACTTACTGCTTCTACCAGTGGCCTCCTTCCCTGTTCCTTGTTTGGAGAATGCATAGGTAAGTACCCTTGTTGGCTATTAATTTTCTCGTTAATCTCCTGCTTCAATTAACTGTGATGCTAATTATTGACCACTATATTTATACACGGCAGGTATGAACAAGGACTCTAAGGAATTTGCCGGAGAATTATTTCGTGCACTTGCTCGGAGACATAACATAAATAGTGATTTAATTAACAAGGCACAGCTTAGACAATTCTGGGATCAAATTTCCGATGAAAGCTTTGACTCCAGGCTCCAGATCTTCTTTGACATGTATACTTTCAATTAACATTGCGTTCTTTTAATATTGATTGAGCGCTTTTTATCTTTTGGGATTGCCGCCTGTCTTGTTGCCTGCTCTAAAGTGTTTAATATTGATAATATGTGCAGGGTTGATAAAGATGCTGATGGAAGAATAGCAGAAGAGGAAGTTTTGGAAGTAAGCGATCAAATGAATATTTTAATAGTGTATTATTGGTTGTTTTTTAAAATATATTAAAATAATATATATATATATATATTTTTTTTTTAACATAAGGTGAACAGAATGAATTAATTTTGGTTGATATAACGACTTTATTTCTTAAATAACATTACTAGTTGTGATTGACCGGATCAAATTTATTTGTAGATTATCACTCTAAGTGCTTCTGCAAACAAGCTTTCCAACATTCAGAAACAAGCCAAGGAGTATGCAGCACTAATCATGGAAGAATTAGACCCAGATAATGCTGGATATATCATGGTACAGTACATAAAAGTGTAATTAAACAATCATATAGGTTCATTTATGTTTCCGGGCATAATTAATTTCTTGTTTTGGTGTCAATAAACAGATTTATAACTTGGAAACACTATTATTGCAAGCTCCAAACCAAACCGTCAGAGTTGGAGATAGCAAAGTTCTGAGTCAATTATTGAGCCAAAAGCTGAAGCCCACACAAGAAAACAATCCATTAAAGAGATGGTACCAAAAGATGAAGTACTTTTTGATGGATAATTGGCAGAGAGTTTGGATAATGATGTTGTGGATGGGAATCGTCGCTGGTTTATTTACTTACAAGTTCATACAATATCGGCACAAGGCCGCATATGATGTGATGGGTTATTGCGTTTGTGTTGCCAAAGGAGGGGCAGAGACCCTTAAATTCAATATGGCCTTGATTTTACTACCAGTCTGCCGGAATACCATTACTTGGCTCAGAAACAAGACCAAATTGGGTGTTGCTGTGCCTTTTGATGACAATCTGAATTTCCATAAGGTAACGAGACTTCTGTAATCCTTGTATTTGAGAAGTCTGCGTGATCTTAAAAATCTAATAATACTTGCTATAAATTTGTTCAGGTTATTGCAGTAGGAATTGCCATTGGAATTGGATTACATGCAGGGGCTCATTTAACGTGTGATTTTCCACGACTTATTCATGCCACTGAAGAAGAATACGAGCCTATGAAACCTTACTTTGGAGATGATCAGCCTGAAAACTACTGGTGGTTTTTGAAAGGTGTGGAGGGGATCACAGGCGTTGTAATGGTAGTGCTAATGGCCATAGCTTTCACATTAGCCACGCCTTGGTTTCGGCGTAACAGAATCAACCTGCCTAAACCTCTCAAGAAACTCACTGGCTTCAATGCGTTCTGGTATTCCCACCATCTGTTCGTTATTGTCTACACTCTCCTTGTTGTCCATGGAATTTACCTCTACCTCACAAAGACATGGTATCAAAAAACGGTCAGTGCTTCACTCCTCCCTTTTGTTGCAACTAAAATTAAGAATTTGCTTCCTCTTGACCTTTCAGATATTTCTTGTACATTTACAATCGATTTCCATCTTCTCTTGAGTGCTGCAGACATGGATGTATCTAGCAGTGCCGGTTATTCTTTATGCATGTGAAAGGTTGATCAGGGCTTTCAGATCAAGCATCAGAGCCGTTAAGATCCTCAAGGTCTAATTCAATGAAGTTTCTATGAATTGGTCACTACTCATTTTCAAATTCTAGTACTGGCAAAACTTGCACAATACTGAAGACCACTATTTTTTCATGAACATTTTATTAGGTTGCCGTCTATCCGGGAAACGTCCTGGCATTGCACATGTCAAAGCCCCAAGGATTCAAATACAAGAGTGGGCAGTACATGTTTGTCAACTGCGCTGCAGTTTCTCCCTTTGAATGGTAAGAATCTAATTTCTGTGGCAGATAGCTAGCTAGCGCCCGCTTCAACCCAAGAAATCCAATTATTTTGGCCTTCGACACTAATGCATAATAATTGGTATGAACACAGGCACCCATTTTCTATCACTTCAGCACCAGGAGATGACTACCTAAGCGTGCACATTCGAACACTCGGTGATTGGACGAGGCAACTCAAAACTGTTTTCTCTGAGGTCTGTCGTTAGCTACATTTATATATGCTGCATGCCAAACCAAATTCCCTTCTTGCTTGGTTCTGAACAATCTCTTATATGTTTTCAATGGTTGTTAGGTTTGTCAGCCTCCGACTGCTGGGAAGAGTGGATTACTCAGAGCTGATATGCAAGGAGGAAACAATCCTAGGTAATAATTAATTATGAAATCTTGGTGGAAGGTGTTGAATTGATGATAAGCTATTAAAATCATATATATATATATATATATACTTTTGACTAAAATCTGTTAGTGATTCAATAGCGATGGCATGATCATCGATAATAGTAGCACAATTTTATTGCCTTGAGCATTTCATTGACAAGTGGCGATTAAATAAATGTACAGCATTCCCAAGATACTAGTTGATGGTCCATTTGGAGCTCCGGCACAAGACTACAAGAAATATGATGTGGTGCTACTAGTAGGGCTTGGCATCGGAGCCACACCTATGATCAGCATAGTCAAGGACATTATCAACAACATGAAAATCAAGGATAAGGATGAAGGGAATAATGGAGCCTTGGATGCGTTGGAAAGTGGCAGAGCAACGCCTAATAAGAACAACAAGATTAATAGCAAAAGTTTCAAAACAAGAAAAGCATACTTCTATTGGGTCACAAGGGAACAGGGTTCGTTTGAGTGGTTCAAAGGGATAATGAATGAGGTGGCAGAGATGGATGACAAGCAGGTGATAGAATTGCACAACTACTGCACAAGTGTATATGAAGAAGGCGATGCAAGGTCAGCTCTCATTGCCATGCTCCAGTCGCTACACCATGCCAAGAGTGGCGTGGATGTGGTTTCAGGCACACGGGTCAAATCCCACTTTGCCAAACCCAACTGGCGACAAGTCTACAAGAAGATCGCTCTTCAGCATCCAGATTCTCGAATTGGTCAGTTCTGCTAACCTTGCTCACCTACTTTTTGTTGGGCCTTTGTTTTTCTCTTCTTTTTGTCCCACGGAAGTAAGGAAATATTACTTAAACAACTTCGTGTGTAAAATTATGTGCAGGAGTTTTCTACTGTGGGGCACCAGCACTCACGAAGGAGCTAAGGCAATTGGCTCTAGACTTCTCTCGCAAGACCTCAACAAAGTTCGATTTTCATAAAGAGAACTTTTAAGGCAGGAAAAGTAGAAGAACACACACACACACACACAAGCAAGTCATTGATTTTTCTTTTAAAATCTTTAGTGACCATTTAATATTGTAATGTTGCTGAGTGGTGAAACGTCACGACGCCGTCAGCACCCAAGTGCATATAGTAGCTTTCTTTCTAGAATGATTTTTGTTAGGTACACAAAACTATATATTATATATACACTCATGGATAATCCTTCCATAACAGTTGTTCTTGGATTCGGATTAAAATTGATTTTATACTTTATCTTACATGTATAAGCAACCTAATTTGTTGAAGTTTTTGGTGTTCTTCTTAAATGTTCAACGTATAAGCAACCTACTTTGTTGAAGTATAAATGACTGCATATTACGAAGGAAAAAAAATCCAACCGCTCTTGGTGTCATTTTCGCGGATGGTGCTTTCATCTGATCCTTGCTATCTTTTTGTCTTCTTCTTCGAAATTCGATCTCTTCGAATCTCTCGGTTAGGCAGGATATTTAATGGTGATGTAAAAGAGAATCATTTCTTTATACGTGGAAGTTTTTAAAATTTAAAATCTTTATAGATTTTTATTATATTATATTTAATTTTTATTAAATAAATAAAAATAATAGGATTTAAATTCGTGATTACTTGATTATTAAGTTTTTAATATCATATTAAAAAATCAACTCCATCTAATAACTTAAACTATTAAATTATGAGATAAGATTCTAAAATATAATTTGCTAACATTTTCACCATCATTTTTCCAAAGATGCTACCAATTCTATCATAATTTAGCTAGTATTTTTCTTGAATGTACATTCAGGTATTTATCCGGTGAAACACTGTTGTTTTTGGAGATATATTTTTGAGAGAATAAAAACTATTCTCCAGTAAAGATTTTCCTGAGATATCTCTTTGTATGGCAAGAACTCCATCGCATATAATAAATAATATATGGAAAAAAAGGGAAAAAATAACACTTTAGTTCTTCGCGGATGGCGCTTTCATCTGATCCTTACTATCTTTTTGTCTTCTTCTTCGAAATTTGATCTCTTCGAATCTCTCGGTTAGATTTTATGTTGCTGTAAAGGAACTATTTTTTTATATTATTTTTTAAAATGTTATTTTAAGTGAAAGTTTTTAAAATTTATATAAATCTATATCATGACTGCTTACTCAATAATATTTTAATATTATGTTAAAAAAATTTAATTTTTATCAAATAAATAAAGATGATGAGATTCGAACTCGTGACCGTTTGATCATCAATGCTCTGATACTATATCAAAAAACAATTCAACTCAATAACTTAAATTATTGAATAAGTTTTCAAGATATAATTTTTATTATTTTATAATACTTCTAACATCATCTTTCTAAAAATACTATAATCAATTAGGATTTACCAATTCTATCATAATTTTGCTATTTTTTTTCTTGAATGTACACTCAAGTATTTATCCGATGAAACATTGTTGTTTTTGGAGATATATTTTTGAGAGAATAAAAATTATTCTCCAGTAAAGATTTTCCTGAGACATCTCTTTGTATGGCAAGAACTCCATCGCATATAATAAATAATATATGGAAAAAAAGGGAAAAAATAACACTTAATGTGAGCTCCGAAGATATATATATATATCGGTTAAAAATAAATAAACGAAGGGATATATTTTCAAACAACCAAGGTTTCTGCTGCGTTTACAACAAGAAAACACTGACAGCCTGTTCGTTCCAATAAAATGAAGTCCACTGACCTAAGAAAATCTTTACATTTTCTGCACTTTATGAATCAATCAAGCTTGAATGCAACTCCTCTGACTCGGGAAAATCGGCTTGGATACAAAGTTCCGAGTGCTTTTTTAATCTTTTTTAGATAAGAATTTGACGAATTGCAGACATATTCAAAGAATACAGGCATGCAGAGCGAAATTGAACGGGAAATTTACGCGCAGAGCTATTATTATTTGAATTCATTGCATTTGCATGATTCATTAACAGCTTTTTGGTAAACACGACGTGCGTGGCAGGTTAGAAACTTGGAAGGTCTTCTTTCAGCCTACTATATCAGAATTAATTTTCCAGCATCGTGATAATTTTGAATTAGACCATCGAAAATGGGGTAGGTGATCATTGACTTTTCCTTATAAATTTCGATGAAGAGATGGAGCGGTAGTCTATTTGCATGACTAGTTTGACTCCAGCATATCCAACTCCAAGGCTCTAACTTAAACTCACATTTTATCTGTTTATTTATTTATTTATATGAGATAGTTTCTAAATACCCTTTGCAAGAAAAAAAATATCCATCAAAATATTTAAGTCATCAAATTAAATAGTTTGGTCACAAGAGAAACTCGCATGTTACTCCTCCTTACTGGCTTATGCGCTACATACTCCAATAGATTTTTTTTAATAATTATTAATATTTGGTCATATAAAAAATACCCTTGACAACTTGATATCAACTAAAAAATAATGATGAAAAGATATAAGAAAAATGCCCTAAAAGATATTTTAATAGATTTTTTCTTTAAGGTAATTAAATAATTTTATTGTACTAAAAAATTAAAAAGACTAAAAAGCTATTGGATGTCGATTTTATCTATTTTTTTAATTTCAGGGGAGAGTATATTTACATGAATCTAAGTGGATGGCAGATAAAGTGATCAAAACATATATAATTGAATATCAATGTACTTTAAGCTCAAATGATTCTGGGATTTTTATAGTTATCAAGAAGTCGATCATGGGTTTAATTATTAATAACAATAAGAATACTGAACTTATTTGCACCCATACACAGAGGCGGAGCGGAATGAGAGGGTCCTCCTTACGGTAAATATATTTGTTATCCTTTGCTTTACTTTTGAATTCCTTTCGCTTTGCCTTGGTTTCATGGGTACCAACATGCCTACGTGAAAAGAAAAGAAAAAACAAAGTTATCAATATGTTTTGCTATATTTTCTCTTCCTACAACCCTAATATAATTTTATTATTTTTGCTCCTTTTTTTTTCAAAATCTGCTACTTCTAACAATTATTTTTAAAATTCTTGATAGTGATTTTTTCTCTAATTAATTAGATATATTTTATTAATTTGTTTTGATTATGTTTGGATTTTTTTATGTTTTGTAAGTATCATTTTTTATTATTTGATATGTATAAATTAAAACTAACAGCATTAAAATAAATATGTAAGAATTATTTTTTATTATTTTTTATTTTATTTCAAAGTTTATCAAATATAAAATAATTCTTCGTTTTAACTAACGTTTCTTATATACTTTGTATGTTTATACTTGACAGATATAAATTAAGACCAACAACATTAAAGTATTACATATATCATGAAGATGAAATTAACTTAATTGTTTTAACTCAATTTGGTATTGCTCCAAACCTTTTACTTTATATATAGATCATTATATGTTTGTAATAAGTTATTTGAATAAAACTAGATCATGCTGGGTTTTTTTACCACTCATGTACAATAAATTCAAACAAATATTATATCTTATTATATTTTTTTTTACCACCTTTAATAAATAATCTTAGCTACCTCGCTGCCCATACAGAAAATATTTCAAAACTAGTAATAATAATTAAAATATTTTTTTTTACGTATTTTTCCACTTCAGTTTATAAATGAGTTCAAAACCAAATTTGATAGTATAATTAACTGTTGAATCTAGGGATTGATAATATCAATAAAGTATTTGCTGTGATTTCAGTGGTACAAAGTCCAAGCAATTAAATCACAATGGACCTCAATTTCAATAAAAGACATCTACGATCATGTTGCCTTTCAGACACTGTCGGTTGTTGTCTCTTTTCTACCTCGTTCATAATCTGGTCAATTGACTCTCTCAGCCCCCTTTTTTTTAAAGTCCTTGCTGCCCTCAGCTAGAACTGCATTTCCATGTGTCTGGTCGGCTGCAACCTAACATGTAGGAAGATATTCACATAGGATACCCGTTTTGTTACCTGGAAGAATCATTGGCCGAAGAAAAACAAAAGAAGAAATAATTATTAACATCCAAGGAAGCCCTCAAATTAAAAACATGCTGGGAACCTAGTCAACTGGGAGCCATTTTTCACGATTCGGCGATCGAGTAGAGTTACCTACTCCGAGCTATGTTATCTTTCGAAGTCGATAAAATTAGAATTTTCAAACGTCAACAATCTCGCTCCCCTTTTATTACAAGACGACGGAAACATGAATTGTAGTGGTTAATTGTTGAATATCTCTCACCTAAAGTTTCCTTCCTAAATCTTAATATCAACGATCAAAAAAATCTTTTTGGTTTTATTATTCAAATTCAGCACTATTTTTAAGACCGAAGACACATGGCCAGGATAATAACCATATCAGCGTTTGTTACGGTAGCATTTTAAAATATATTTTACTTGAAGATATATTAAATAATATTTTTTTATTTTTTAATAATTATTTTTTATATCAGCACATTAAAACAATTCAAAATAAAAAATAAAAAATCAATTTTAAACAAAAAAAATTAAATTTTTTTACCAAATAGCATTAAGGGCATGTTTCTAAATTCTACCTAAAACCAAAATGATTATTAAGTTTGAAAGTATATTTAAAACTGTTTTACAAATATTTTTTTGCATTAAAAAATATCAAATTAATTTTTTAATATAATTTCTTTAAAAAAAAATATTAAAAAACATTTTACATCACAATTACATGACACACTTAAAAAAACAACCAGGCTTCGCGTTAGAGCATGTCATCGGTAGAGGATGACTAGCTTGAACCTGGAATGCCCCTTTCCTAGAGGATTAGATTTACGAGAAATCTGCTAATATCTATGACGGACCACGGATCACCATGAATGTGCCTGCCAGCTATACAAAAACTCCTATTACCCAAAGATGATTTCATTTTTCATTCCTAATATCTGCTGATAAATTGTAAATTCATTCCCGAAAGTAATTAAATCATTCTCTTCATGAGATTTTTAAACATTAATTCCCCTGAGATGACTTAAATATATATCGGAAGCCCCCCCAGGTTCGGAGGGGCCTTGTTTTACAGGTTCGTGGCCCGACATCAAATCCATTACAGCTCAAAAGCCCAAAAGACCTAAAGACAGGAAGAAACAGGACCTCCTAATAGAGATTTTTTCCCAAATTTATTTTCGAGAAAGTTTCAAGAATTTATCAGCAGAACCAGGAAAGAATAATTGCTTCATGTGTGATTCAAAACTGTTAATAGGTTATTGTAGCAATAAGTAATCGTGTTTGTCAAGGAGCAGCTGACATGGGATTCAGATTTACGATTTCATGGAAATAATAGTTTAATATTGTTCTTTATATAATTAAAATGATAATAATAATAATAATATCTTTATCTCTTTTTTTTTTTTTGCTAAAATGAGATTTAAAGCTCAATGTTTTTTTAAGTTGCCATTCACATGGAGATTTTTTTTTATCCATTCATTGTTGCCTGTAAGATCAAATTTCACCATTGATGGATTTCATCCAATCTATTTTCAAGCACCAGCTTTAATATTTATACAGTAAACATAAAAATCGCAGCTTGCTACTTCAAAAATAAATCAATATGATCTTAACTTGCAATGGTTAAGATGGTTTCTTCAAGCCATATCCAGACCATTCATGAAAAATCAATAGAGCTATCCGAGCTCCTCTAGCTTCCCAAAACAGGATGTTTTTCAACAAACCAAGCAGGCAAGCTAGTTTCATCTCATCGTGAGATTAAACTGGGAAATGGGCTGCATTACTAGAGTCAATAGATGGAAGATTTCATCAAACAAAACTGAAAAACGCCAGACCCTTCCAAATTAAGTAATAAAAGCTCCAAACTTTTTATTTTAGATCAAGAAACATCAAACTCTCATCTAGAAAGGCATCATGACTGCAAATTTGATTGTAGGAAACAAGCAAAAGATAATCTCGACAATATAGAAGGAAACAATATACTGAAAAAACAAAAAAGTGAAAGAGGCTGCCACCAGCCCAGGACAGCCTTAGTTATAAGTATTTTTAGGGTAGGGTTTGCAGAGCAAAGATAAGGGTTTGTGTGATCGAAGAGAAAGGGAAACCTTCGTTGAATTTGATTCAAACAATGTTCACGGCAATTGTGCCACACAAACTCCTATAAAAATGGGATCAACAAAATTACTACAAATTTGAAGTCTTAGAATTTTTCTTTATATTAACAAAATAACTAAAACGTGATTTTTTTTTTATTAATCGTCAACCTTTTTACTCTTTAATTGGATCTTTTAATGGCGAATTGATTCT
>Ga0325404_1006889_pt1 | contig 11895 bp, 12 predicted proteins | sample PopdelMetagenome_18_FD_205664 | JGI IMG/M metagenome (GOLD analysis project Ga0325404, IMG submission 205664) | Populus deltoides microbial communities from Bellville, Georgia, United States - Xylem-Control-R1 | ecosystem: Host-associated > Plants > Phyllosphere > Stem > Wood/Secondary xylem... | reverse complement strand
ACAAACTCAAATAAATATCTTTTTTAGTGTTGGTGCTTGATTTTGAAAGCATCTAATGGTATCATAAAATTAAATAAAAATAATTTATAAAAACAACAAAGTTATTAAACTCATTGAAGTCTGTGACCTAAGTTGCAGGTGATTGAGTTTGATCCAATTTGGCATCGTCTCAATATAAAAAAAGTTGTTGTGCTAAAGGTTTTTTTAAAGTTATGTTATATTTTTACCGGTCATCCAAATTATTTTTAGATTCATTAAATTGAATAATTCACTTTGGATTAATTTTTACGTGGTTTAATTTAAAACTCAAGTTAGATAAAGAATCGAGTTGATATATATGTTTTAAGATCAAATTGTTTGATTAGATTTAATAATGCTATAAAAATAAACTTCATAATCTTAATATTTTTTAAGTTAAAAAAAAATCCAATAGCTATGATGTGTGTCATGATCATTATAAATTGTATAATTTTACTGACTAAAATCAATGAGGCACCCTAATGTTGAGCCTCCTAAGCCACACTGAGTGAAGCACCATATGAAGAACATCATATGGCTTAGCCGGTCGGTTAAGCACAAAATGCCTTTGCACTTTCATCACTCCCTTCTGCATTTTCAGGTAGTCATCATACGAAATTCCTCTCAAAATTGTCTTAATTTCAGGAATTTTCTCCACTGGAATTTGTACCGAAAAGTGGCTCCAGTCAAGAACATCACTGAAGGGTAAATTATAATGGTCAGAAATAATAACCGGAACACATCCTGAATAAATTGACTCCGCCACTCTAGGACTAGCCACTTCAAAACCGCTAGGGCACAAACAAAACTTGCTTTGCCCCATTAATTCCATGTAATCTTGATCCTTTGGTAAGTATTCATGAACTTGGATCTCGTCATCTTTTTCCTTCCAATGTTTAAGCAAGATTTTGCGTATGTCTCCGTGCGCACCTCCTGCAAAAAATGCGACGATCTTGCGTTCGTGGGGAGCTAAGCCACGGCATGCTGGAGTGAGTTTTAAGGGGGGGCAGTTCAGCTCCGGCAGTGTAGCATCTCTTCTTGGTCGGAATCCTTCAGAAGTGTTGGCATTACACATCACTCTTATCAGATTCTTGTATAGTTCTGGGTCATCTCTCGAGACCTGTGGTGCCTGAAATTACAAGGAAAATGCACAAGAATTCCAAATGTGCAGTCGCAACGTTAGTATAACTAGAACTTCAGTCCCCGTGTCATCTTCTTGCAGGGGACATGCTAGGTTTCAATCTTATCAGATTGTCTACGAAGAGACACACCAGAACTTCAATTCTACATAAATAGCAACGTACGTACCCAATCATGGCAAGAAACCATAAAATGGTCACCACCTCTGCTTCTGTTCCAATAAGGATATTTATTTGCTACGACTGTAACATAGTCCTTGAAGATTCTTACTAGTCTTTCACGATGATAGGTGGTGATAGGCAAGTAAACGAACTCAACAATGTAAGCCACGCTGATTGGTAGAAAAAATGCATGGGCCTCATCATGATTGCGGGCTAAAAATGGGCTCTTCCCACTCTCCATTTCATCGATGAACTGGCCCTCAATTGAATAGATATGTTTCATGGGCCCGTTGTGAACCATGGGCGTTTCTCCTTCCCTGTAGACCCATATCTTGAATCTCTTGACCATCTCTGAATAACTCCTGATTAAGGCAGAAGAAAACCTTGTTAATCAAATCCTGTACGTGTAATAAATAGCAAGAAATAAAGCTCAGTGGTTAAGGAGATGTGTTGCTTTTCTTGATTTTCCAGTCTGACTTTCAAGAATATTTATTAAAATTTTCTAAGTATGTCATGTCGATGTGGAGGGTGTGTGCCTTTAAAACATCTAGAGAGGGACTTGGTCTAGCTAGTTGATACAGAAGCTAGTCCAAATTAAGATACCCTTATCATTAAAAAACAAAGAAATCATGAGCATCCAACTAGTTTTAGAGACATCGTATATGGATAGAATACAAATAAAAGCAAACTATAGCACATGAATCGATATAAACATTAAGTACAAGGATGAAATTGAAAAAAGAAAAAAGAAGAAGTTGGAGAATGAACAATATATTCATTGTAGAATGACAGTGCTGTATACAGTGCATTTAGACAACCCATAATAAAAGCAAGTCCCCTTTTAATTTTAATTGTACTATGAAAATTTACGAGTCTCGCCATTCTGGTACGTTAACATAGATGTGAGTGGAAAAATGCAAATGGGAATACGGAGGCATGCCCGTTCTACTCGTTATATGCTATCGAAAACAGGGCTAGCTTTTACCAGGCCACATGCCTCAACAAATCCCGATCCCTAAATAAAGTAAAACATTTCAAATCACTCCCTATTGGTAGCAATATTTTGATAATCTCAAAATAACATAATTTATCATATGATTTTGATTGTTTCGAAGACTACTAAGTTAGCATCAATGCACACATCGCTACTTAACACCTTTTCCTTTTTCTTTTTCCTATAATAATTATAAAATGCAAGATAGTTGTTGTCCAAGAACTCAGCTGAAATAACGAGCCAATATATAGTGATCCCATGACCATTTTTTTTTTTAAAAAAAATCATTTCTTATAGAAATCCTTAAAAATCAAAATCATAGACTAAGAAACACTTAATTTGTTATCCCATGTTTCATAATGTTTCGGTTGATGGGAACACCAATGTTTAATTAGTCTTTTAAGAAAAAAAAAAAGAAATTAAAACAGATATTTAATTGTAATCATGCACAGGGTTGATTAACCTTCCTTCTCCTTCTAGCTTCTCAAAAAAAAAAAAAAAGTGGTAAAATAAAACACCTCTTGAGTAGAGCTTTTTTACATGTAATATACATAAAAACTGTTCGTAGAAATGATATATTTAAAGAAGACTTGACTTCTTAAATTTTATATATAGATATCAACATAATTAAAGAAATAAATTGAAAAGAATTCCAATTTTACGTTAGATAAGCGAGCAAATATTAGAATCGGCAGTATTTCATAGGGTAAAAAACAATACAGCCATGCATCACACTATAGTAATTAATGTGTAGTAGTATAAACATTAAAAAAAAAAAAAAAGGAGTGGTCAATAGAAACTTAACTGATGAAATGCGTATGCATTTCTGTACATGGATCCTCTGGGAATGAAAGTATCCTCCTTCTCAGTTAATGTATAGTTCTTTCTTCGAATTGCTTCTTGTATAGCCACCCTCGCATTTACTAAATCTGCTTCAATTCTCTCTATACTAGTACTCTTCTTCTACAACATGAAAAACAAATGAGAAATAAAATCATCAGTCAAGCCAAACAAACAGTTTCTTACCAAAAAGAAAAGAAGAAGAAGAAGAAGAAGAATATTGTTGATCACTTTTTTGTGGCTAACAATGCTATTGTTTAGAGCAATATTGGTAGAAGCTAAAGGTGACCCAACTTGTGGAAGAACTTGAGTGGTGTTGCTGTTAGATTTGTGTTGGTTAAATATTGGGGTTAAAGGAGGGGAAATTATAGTTTGATTGTTTTTGAATAATGGAGAGTGGTAGATAAGTAGGAGGAGAAAAATGGTTGAGAGCAGAATGAAATGTATGGGGCAACTAAAGGTTGCCATGGCGATAGGTTGTTCTCTGAGTGGTGAACTATCTGCTATATATCTAGGGTTCTTATATATCAAGGTAGGAAGAGACTAGAACGGGGTTTGTGTAGAGTTCTCTAACTAGGCCTCGCCAACTTCTTGTGTTTTAAAAATGAAATGAAATATAAAATAAATAAAGATCTAAACCCAAAAAACACGAGAAATTTTCTTTGAAAATACTATACTGATGATAAACTGTGAATACAAAATATATAACAAAAGAATTTTGAAGAGAAAACCATAATGTGCTCTTAATAAAAACCGAACTACAATGAAAATAAATATTCAGTTCGATCCAAATTTGTATTTTTTTTTATAATTTGGTTTAAAAACCAGAAAATAGTTACTGTAAAAGTAAAATTAATAGTGGGAAGGACGTAGTATCTTTATAAAATCCACACAAGTCAACGAGAAGCATATGCAGTGCTCTTTCCCTTAATTCATTCACTGGATGAGAAATTTGCTATACTTGGCTTCTACATCATGCGGTATGTTCACTGCCTGATTAGCAACATTTGTGCTTTGAATCCGCTTTACAGTGCATGATCAAATCTTCTGTGTATATTGAGCTAGCTGTGAAAAGGCTACGGGGATGGGAAGATTGTGTATAGAGCTGTTCTTAAAATAAATAATTAAAAATAAGTTGAAATTACGCGTACTTTTTATACCGAGGCACGGACGTCTTGACCCGGGAAATAATCTCATTCACCAGAATATACAAATAATTTAAACAAGAAGAGTTTCCTTCGCTAATACTCTATTAATGTTATTATTTATTTTGGATTCCTTAATTAAATCACTAGATTAATGATCTTTACTAATTACAAGAAACCATATCTAACATAAAGAACTTGTTCACAACTTGACTGGAATAATTTAACGGGCGATCTCTCTACTCTTCTTGAAGGATAAATAAGAGGAAATGCATGGTTACTCACCTTATGCATCCTTCTTGTGATCTGTGGTTGACTTTAATCAGCACTAATTAAATGCCTCACGTGCTCTGGCCCTGGAAAGGGTTACAAGAATTGTATGTGAAGAGTGTTATCATAATTAGTAAATGAAAATATAATAGTTCCGAAGGTATATTGGGCGGTTCCAAGACATTATTTTATAGAATATTATGATCATGCAATTAAGTTAATAATAATTATAAGATCCCCCCATGACCCTGAACAAGGTCTCAAATCCGGAGTCGTCTTGGATCACATAAAACTTCTCCATCATCATTTCCCTTTAATTGAAATGCAAGCGATCGAGTGTTCTTCCCAAGCTTTAACATTTCTTTCGGTTTAATATATATATATATAAAAAAAAGCTAAGGCAGGGCGACCAGCTTTGAAAATCCGAAGCCGCATGGCCATAAGCTTAATTTGCTTGGTGTTTTCATGCATGAAATTGTGAAGCCAGCTAACATACTATATTTAAGGTATTGGGATTCACTATACCGAGAAGGATACTGCTTTTCTTTTCAAATCATTGCAACCTGGTTTTTGTAAATCCACCAAATTAATGTATTAAATAATTTAATTGATGAAGTCGTTTAGTCTAATACCGAAGAACATGTGCCCAAATTTTGTATTTAGGAATCATATTCATATGAAAAATCCGACTTCAAGTCTCTAGCTTATTCCCCTCTAAAATTTGATTTTGACACCACGATGCATATTTTTAATGTATATAATGTATTTGTTTAACCCGCGTTGATTAAAAAAAATTCATTTTAGTCTAGGTTTATAATAAAAATATTTTTTATAATCCATGCACAACATTTAATATATTTTTTTTCTTTGTATCACCTCATTTTCTCTTTTTTACTTTTAACATGGTATCAGAACCATTATTTTAGTATTCATCATCTTATCAAAAATTAAATATGTTATGTGATTGCAACTAATAATGAACCCTTCATATCAGAAAGACCTTTTATATTTTTATTATATTAAAAGTCAAGTACGCTAAATGATTGTCTTTATTAGTGGGTCTTTCACATTAAAAAGACCTTTTTTCATGGTCTTTCCATACATGTTTATTTCATCTTGTTTAAACACCAATTTCGTTTCTAGTTTTATCTAGTTCCTATCATCTTTTACTTTTGTTTTCTTTAAGTGTTTCTAAGCAAACTATGGAGCATTTTGAAACTTCATAAAATTGTTATAGAAGGGTCTAACTATACATTATATGGGCTCAAGCTATGTCTGGTTATCTCATGGGTATAAAACTTTGATGATATGTCACTAGAGATATCACTGAATCAAAGAAAATAGATGAAGAAGACAACACCAAACAAATAGAGTATCTTTAAGACTAGGATAGCAAAAGCCACAAGATTGTCATCTGGATTCACATCACATATGCACATTCCACCAACCTTTAATTTGGTAGATTCAAGACGGCCTTGTCACTTTGAATCTTTCTATAAAAATGTTACATCATTGTGGATCTATCACATCAATACCAACTTCAAAGCACTCTACATCTCATACAACAACAATCTAGACAATCCATCAATAATTTCCTATCTAAGATGCACTTTGTTTGAGACCGATTTCCTTTCTTAAAAGTATAATTTATAGATGTCATCAATGTTGAAAAATTTTATAACTATTAGGACAATCAACACTTAGTTCTTTTTCTCACAACCCTTACCAATGACTTCGAGCAAGTTTGTGCATCTCATTTTTATCGTAGTCCCTTACCTATTTTGGATCAAGCTATTATTAAACCTCTCTAAAGAAAAAAAAAAAACTCATCTTGACCTTCGCCAAAATGACTTCTATTGTGTTGTATTTGCCACTATCAAGGGACCTTAATCCAATAACAAAGGTTAGCCGTATAGATTTTCAAAAGGATTTTGCAATTACTGTAAGAAACCAAGATACATTCTCTAGAAATTGCCTAATCTGAGTTTATTAATTTTGTCAGAAGCAATCCCCTGGTCCATTTTAGAATGGTTGTTTCCAAAATGCCAACAAATATTCTCAATAATACATATCTTATGGTACTTTTTCTAGATCTGCCACCATTACCATTGAAGGTTCATCATCCACTACTCTTATTGAAAAATTCTTTCCTTTTAAGATAGAATAAATTTTCAAACAAGTGGTCGTTTATTCTGGTAATCTAGCCTTTATGTCAATCACACCAGGTAATTCATCTTGGTTTTTTTCACTTTGCCTATTATAATCATATGATGCTTGATTTCATTCTTTTTTTCCATCAAACATATATAATGATAGTAATACTTCATCAATTCAAATTTATGATGGTTCTCCTATAACTGTAACCCATAGTGGAACAATTTTAACATTAAAAACTTCTTTTCCTTATACTTAATTTATTCTCAAACTCACTCTTAGTATCATATATGTTAGTCAACTATATGAGTTTGGTCTAACTATTTTTTTCTTTTCTTTTTGTTGTTATGTGCAGGATCCAATGACAGAACAAACTCTAAGGATAGGTCGTAATATTGGATGACTATTTAAGCTAATAAGTCTCCACATTCCCTACCATTTCTCTTCACTAGTTCAAACAGCAGCCTTAGTCTCAATCACCCCCATCCATTAGTTTGTAGAACTCTTATCTCAGTCATGCTTCTATTAGTCATCTTTAACTTTTAGTGTGTAGTGGTCATTGACTTGTTAAGAAAGAACAAATTGATAGCCTTATTTATCAACTAACAAAACAATCAACATTATCATTTAATCAAAGTTATTCCTTTTTTTTTGCGCTATTTAATTTAATTCACTCTGGTGTTTGGGGTCTATCCCTCACTGTTATTATAGGCGGTTCTAGATATTTTGTTATTTTCTATTGATAATTCTTCTCAATACACTTAAATATTTTTTAAGCGTAATAGATCTGAATTACCTCAATTATAATATGATTTTGCTTCCATGGTTAAAACTCAGTTTTCATACAATATTAAAGTGTATTATACTGACAATGCCATTGAATACACAAATTCAAGAGTCATTAACTTTCTTAGCTAATATGACATTTTTTTTCATCGTTCATGTCCAGGCATCTCTTAACAAAATAGGCATATTGAGCACAAACACCAAGTCATTCCTAATATTTTCCATGGCGTTAATCCTAACCTCATGTCTAAAATCACAAGTTTTGAAGATCGACACGGGTTGAATTTATTTTTTTAGATCCTTGTATAAAATTTATTTATTTTCAATTTCATATATTAATATTTTTTTTTTTTGGAATTGCTCTTCATTTTGTTTTTACTTTCCGTTTGTGAGGCTAGCTAACCCAATCATATGCCCATGGTCATAGGTTTAGTGGGTTATCCAGGTTGATTTAGATCTTTTCTTTCTTTCTTTTTTCATTTATTTTTTTCAGTTTCAATCCTTGGTAATTTTTTATTGAGATTTTTGCTTTGTTGTTTTTTTTTTCCTTATATGCAATCAATCCTCATCTCATGACCATAGTCATGAGTTTCAAATGTTCACACGAGTTGAATTTAGTTTTTTTATATATTTTTTTAATTTTTTTTAATTTCATCATTTATCATTTGATTTTTTAAAAATTGATCTTCATGATTTTTTCACTTTTCTTTTGCATTTAATTTTTTGTGAGATTAAATATCGATTTATTTAATTATATAGCTATATGAGCATTTCAATTTATGATTAGGAATTTTTGTATATCCAAAAAGACAATAAAAAAAACCCTATATATTTATTTTTTGGCTGGAAAAAAATATTCTGCCCAATGCAAAGCATAATTCACGTAGCTATTATCCACTGAGGCACATTCTTTGACCCATTATTTTTGTGTAATTTTGACCCTCTGGAAGGCGCTCATGGACTTGAACTTCCTTATCTAATTGGTCCTTCAAGTGCTTGAATACGACTTCCCCGATATACCCACGAGCCCTGCCTTCAAAGAAGGCTAGAATAGGTCGGCTAGCCTGCCCTAGATTGACTGGACCAAGGCCTTTGAAGGGTATATAAGTCTTTCGCAAAGGCACATCTCTTGTGGGCCGGAACCCTTCAGCATTACACAGGACTCTAATCAATTTCTTGAAGAGCTTAGAATTGGCTATTGAGACGTCCGGTGCCTGAAATGAGAGCATGACATTGTTAAAGCTCGAAAGAATGTGCCATAGAAATTAACATACCGGCAGGCAGGAGCTGCTCAATTGTCCCTGCTTCTTTTTTTTTTCTTCTTTTAATATTCTTTATATATATATATATATATATAAGAGGCTCGGAGATACATCTGTACATTTTTGCCATGTTTAGTCCGGTTATATTATGATAAAAAGATGTATAGGAAGATTATTTTCTATGAAATTTAACTTTAATTTATGAAAAAGGAGGAGAGAGATAATGAATTGGTACTAAATTAATCTTTAATAAACAACACAACTCGAAGTCCTCAACTTAAAGACTTGAAATTTCTACTTGGAGGTTTCATGTTTAAACCTTAAAAGAGATGGTATTGAAATTTAAGGATGGCAAGGGACTGCCCCTTTCTCTGTAAGACTGTAAACCGAGATCCATAAGCAACTCCCAAAAGACCAAAAGATGAAAAATATGACTCTGGTACACTCTGCTTTGTGTTGGCATTGCAAGCATTCACTATGATTGTGGCGCCATTACTATGTCAAGAAATATTTTAAGAGCTCAATGCCAAACGTTTGAAATAAAATTTGAAGTTTCCTTGGAGACTTAACTGATGAAAAGCATAGGGGCTCCGATATGTGATCCTTTGGTGATGAAGGTCTCTTTCTTCTGTGAATAGTAGTTCTTTGAACGAATAGCTTCTTGAACAGCTGTGCGGAGCCTTAGCTAAACCCCCCTCCACTCTCTCCAAGCCACTCCTTTTCTATTCATAGAAAATGTGAGGAAATCTTTCAAGAAAAAATTATCATTGCCCAAAGAAATCAGCGAGTTTGAACACTAACACGCAGTCACGCACAAGAAGCTATAAGAACTTTCAACAGTATGGCTCACCTTCTGACTCTTAGCCTCATTTTCATTACTTGTATTAATGGATGTCGAAGCAAATCCATGCAGCACTGGAGATGCTGGTGGTGATGTGGAGCCGTTGGCTTTTATGGGATTGAAAGAAGAGAAGAGTAGAGTGATATGGTGCTGACCACTTGAGGGAAAAAGAAAGAGGAGAAAAAGAAAAACTGCAAGTAATAAGCATAATTTCTCAAAGTTAAAGGCTGTCATGGCTTACTGATTAACTTAAATTCTCTGTCCTTCACTTTTCTTTATCACAAAGATTAGAAAGATAGAAAAACATAAGCTATATATGCTATCTAGTTTTATATATATAGAAACTTTGTACTTGTAGTGGAAAGATCATGGCTGGCGAATGGAAGGAAGGCAACGCAGTAGAAAAATCTGTAGAAGTCTTATAGATCCTTCTATTAAATTATGGCATTTAAGTATAGTAAAAATTAAGACCATGACCCATTAGTTACTGGGAATGTACCCAGTTAACCTTGACTGAATAATTTAATTGTTCTATCTACATTAATCTCTTCTGAAACATTATCATTTTGGTGCAAATGTATTGGAGGTATCTAACTTTAATGCAAGTATGTGCAGTAATGGAAGGAATTTGACTACACTATTATCCAGAAGGCCAGTTAGACTGTAATAAACAAAGAGCCGCTTGAAGGAAGGATCCCTTTGAATTTCTGGAATTTGGAACCAAAACGAGCCTTGGATAATACATGCACCATGTCAAATGTCCAAACTAAGGGCAGAAATTTTGGATTTCACACAGCTAAACTTTGTCTGCAAGGAAATGACAGGTAGAGTTGCTCAATAGATTGGATTGATCAGAGAAAATTACAATTACAAGTTAATCTTGATTCATTTTCCCATGCATTATGAACTCCAGATTGTTTTCTTTTGAATCATATAGGCAATAGCCCATCTGCTAAAATGATTGTCACACTAGCACAAGTATACAACATTATAGACACTACTATTCCAGTTTAAGTGAGAATTCTAACAAATGAATATATTTCCCACCTAAATGAATCAAACACAAACAAACTTCATAATAAAACATATTGATGAGTTTCTACAGTACATGTTGTAGATTTGCTCCACATCCAACATGACTGCGATACTCCAAGAATGAAAGTGTGGCACCATAATGAGCCAAAGCTCCTAATACCACAAAAACATGAAAAACTTGATGGCTGTGTCCTGTTAGGTCGAACCATCCAGGCTTCAATCTCTCTGGAAACCTGCTGACGTAAAACCCGGTTCCAGTCAAGTAAAATATAGCCATGGCAGACTCGTAAGCCAAAATGGTGTCGCGCTTGGGGTTGCTCCAGTTGACAAGTATTGCGTGGGCTGCTGGGATAAGGCCAAAGAGTGCCATGGAAGAGAAGAGGAAGGCTCGAAAAGAACGAAACTTTCCGGTCGATAGTGATGGAGAAAGTAGTGTTACTATAGTGAACATTCCCAGTGCAGTGACACCACCAAGGTAGATAAATTGCCAGTGTGGTTCACATTGGAAGATATAATAGATTGGAGGGAAAAATGAGGTGATGATCATTGTGGCGATGCCAACATAGTCCATTCGCAACAAGAGAATGTTCAAATGGTGTGAATGGCAACAAAAGAGGTGACAAATGGTACTTGAGAGGAGGCAGAACATAGAACCACCTAGGAATACATAGAATGGCCACCGGGTTGCCGACAAAACATCCATTTCCACGGGTGATATGTGCTCCAAATCTAGCAGTTGTGTAGTCCCCTGAAACACTTTTGGTGTTAGATAATATGAGAAATCAATTCACAACTGGAGAAGGGAGGAATGCGTTTCTTATCTAATATGAGGCAACTTACCAAATAGAAATCCTTTGAATTATAAGAAACATTTCTTTGTGCACCAGTAAGAATTGACCTGTAAAAATATTGCAAGGCTTAGCAATTTCAATTATCACCATAATTTGTTAAAGAACATTGAGATGACTTACTGGAACACAAGTTTTCCTGCATTTTACTTGGAGAGTAATATTTCTTAATTTCTTGACGTGAAAATTTGGCAATACTTAACAGAAGTGATTTTCTTCAAAAAAGAACCCACACAAACTTATTCACTAATATTAATCTTAAAGCATAATTTCCTCCCTCTCCTAAATAATCTTCTACGTGATCATCCCCCAAGAAAACAAAATCCCTTTTTTTTTCAATTTTCCATCCCCCCCCCCCCTTTATTTTTCCTCTTTGGTTAATTTTCCAATTAGCTGTTTAA
>Ga0325404_1006883_pt1 | contig 11901 bp, 6 predicted proteins | sample PopdelMetagenome_18_FD_205664 | JGI IMG/M metagenome (GOLD analysis project Ga0325404, IMG submission 205664) | Populus deltoides microbial communities from Bellville, Georgia, United States - Xylem-Control-R1 | ecosystem: Host-associated > Plants > Phyllosphere > Stem > Wood/Secondary xylem... | reverse complement strand
TGATGATCAGCTCAATATTATGGATGAAAATCAAAGTGATGAACGTAAATATGATGATCACCCAAGACAGGGATTTAGGCCGCAATAGCACTCGAAATCACCTTCTGCTACGTACTGGCAATGAGCATCTGTGCAACCTGAGGGGCAGCGGGAGGGACAATCAGAGTCACTTGAACAATATCCAAGGGCTTCAACTCCATCTAGAAAACCTGCAGCAAAATATTATTGTTTTTAATTTTTCTTATTTATATATGTGTTGATTTGTAAATAATGAAAAAGAAAATGTATGTAAAAATAATGAACGTACGCTTAGAATGAAATCTTCCAAAAAAAAAAATATTTATTTCATAGACTTCCAGCTATTTAAAGCGGATCGTACGTACCAATCACATAAAAATAATATATGTTCATCACTTCATTAACTAATTAATTAAATAATTTTTGTGTTTATGAACGCAATAAACCCATGATTTTTCAAGACTGTGATCCTTAAAAATCAAGCAGAGGACGAGGTAGCTGGTAAATTTGGGGAGAAAAAAATATGAGAGAGACTTACAGGTCGTAGACAATAACAAAACAATCACGAACACCAACTTGAAAGAAGCTTTCTCCATTTTTATTTGGTTTTTTTTTTTTTCTCTTGTAGTATTGTGTTTGTTGAGAAAAATTGGTGTATGAAGAAATTCGAGGTTGTAGGTATTTATAGAGAAGAAAACTTGAAATTCATGTAGCACGATAAGGATATATCCATATATATCAGATATCAATAAGTTTTGAAATTATTTCAAATATGTTCTTTTAAATTAAATTTATATAATTGAATGATTTGTTTCTATAATTGAATAAATCATAATCCATAGCCCTTGTATTGATTTAATATATTTCTGTGTATGTTTTCAAATGATAGATGCTGAGAACTTCTAGGTACGCAGTATGTATGGACAAGAAATAGTAATAATCTTGTGGGATAACAAGTTTCTTAAAAAATATAGAATTATTTTGTTTTATTATTTCATAAGGGTAGAATAGTCTCTTTAATTTTCTTTGTTTTAGCCTATAGATAGCCTTTTTGTATTTAAGTTAAGTTAATCTTTTTCGAGTAATTTATTACGTTATATATAGTATTAATGAAACCTTGGCCTTCTCTCTTTATTTTCTTTGGATTTTTTTTTTTTTGCTAATCGTATAATTCCTTCAATTTTTGCAATTTAGTATTTTGTTTTTTCTTTTTGTTTTTTTCTTTGTTTGTTGATTATGGCTACTGAAAGAGATGATTCACTTCAGTCTATAAATGTGAAGTTGAATAAAAAGAATTATTTGTATTGGAGTTGTGTGATGAGAAAATTTCTAAAAAAATGTGGGGATATGTTAATGAAACACTTGTGAAACCTAAAAATACTAATGAGAATTATGTTGTTTCAATAAATGCTTGGGATGCAAACAATGCAAAGATTATTACATACATTAACAATTCTGTTGAGCATTCCATAGGCACACAGCTAGTGAAGTATGAGACAACAAAGGAGGTTTAGGATCATCTGTAAAGGTTATTCACTCAATCAAGTTTTGTAAAGCAGTATCAATTAGAGAACAACATATAAGCTCTTCACTAGAAAAATATGAGTATTCAAGAGTTTTATTTTGCTATTATAGATCTTTGGGATCAATTGGCTCTTACAGAATCAACATAATTAAAAGCATATGGTGCCTATAATGATCGTAGAAAGCAGTAATGATTAGTATAATTTTTAATGGCATTTTACAATAATTTTGAAGGACTTAGAGGTTCAATTTTGCATCGTTCTCCACTTACTTCTCTTGACTCAATTGTTAATGAGTTATTGACTAAAGAAATACAACTTCAGTCTTATTTTAAAAAGGAAATTCTCTCTACCTCTAATCCTTTTGTGCTAGTAGTATCTTTTAAGCCATTCTTCATTAATCAGAATAAGCCTTATACAAGGGTTGCCTTCGACAAGTGTAATTTTTGTAAGTAAAAAAGTCATTAGAATGCTCAATATCCTAAGATGAGAAAGTAGAATCAAGCTTGAAAACATGACAATTGGTCACAATCTAATGCTTATAGACCACCTCAGGGTTATAGAACACCACACCATAATACTACAGCAACAGTCTCATCAGGTCATTTCACCAATCTTAGTACTCTAGCTAAGCAATTTTAGAAGTTTCTCTCCTAACAACCACAAACTAGTCTACTTCTTTTTTTGTAGGTTAGTTGCCTTATAGTTCTTCAAGTATATCACATTTTAAATGAGTCTTGGATTCTGGCACTTCACATCATATGTCTCTAGATTCTTTATCTTTTGCTTCTATGTCCCTTTCGTCTTCTATTCATATTATGATTGCTTATGGCACTCATATGCCCTTAGTAAGTGTTAGTTATATTGTCACACCTCACTTATCTCTCCCTAATGTCTATCTTATTCTAAACCTCACGTTAAATCTTGCTTTTATTAGTCAAATATGTGATTTTGATGATTATTTAGTCATTTTTTCCTCTCTTTTTTTGTTGTGTGTAGGATTTGCATTCTTAGAAGCTAATTGGGACAGGTCGTAGGGAGAAGGGACTATATATTTTGAATGAGTTAAGAGTGTCAGTTGTTGCTACTACTAATGCTGATTTGTCTTTTTTTCGTTTGAGTCCTTCTTTTTCTAGTTTTTATTTATGGCATTCTCATCTAGGTCATGTTTTATCTTCTCGTTTGAGATTTTTAGCATCCATGGGAACCTTAGAAAATTTACAAAACTTGTGATATTTCTGATTGTAATGGATGTAAACTCGTAAAATTTTCTGTTTTAACTTTTAATCAAAGTATTTATGTTTCTTATTTTTTATTTAATTTGATTCATTCTAATGTGTGGGGACCTTCTCATATTGCCACAAAACAAGGGTCTCGATATTATGTTTTTTATTATTGATGATCATACTCGTTATTGTTGGGTTTATTTAATGAAACATCGTTCTAAATTCCTTGAGATATATACAGTCTTTCAAGCTCTTGTCAAAACACAATATTCTACTGTTATTAAATGTTTTAGGTGTGATTTGGGTAAGGAAACACACCTCTAATAAATTTTGTGAATTGCTTACCTTAGATAAAACTATTTACCGAACCTTGTGTATAGATACTCCTGAGCAAAATGGCGTTGCTGAAAGAAAACATATGTACATTGTTGAAACTGTTCATTCTCTCTTATTATCTACTTCAATTCCTATTGTGTTTTGAGGTGAAGCTGTTCTTACTGTTATAGGTTTGATTAATACAATTTCATCTTCTTATATTTCAGGTTTATCTCATTTTGAAAAGTTGTATGGGTATGCCCCTAATTATTTTTCCTTTAGAGTTTTTAGTTGTGATTGTTTTTTTTTTCATTCTTATATAAAACGCAATAAGTTTTCCTCTCGATCTATTATTTGTGTATTTCTTGGTTATAGTGAAAGTAAAAGGGGGTATTGTTGTTTTGATCCAATAACTTAGAAATTTTATATGTCTCATCATGTTGTTTTTCTTGATCATATACTTTTATTTTTCATTTCATCCACTACTAATAGTTGACTAGATCTGATCTTATTCATATAGATTATTTTTCTGAGGATTCTGATAGTTTATCATTTCAAGTTCCTAGTACCCCTACCCTTTATTATGTTTGACCAATTATGATGGGTCTATTGAGCGATACAAAAGTAGGTAGGTTGCAAAATAATACTTTCAACAATATGGTATGGATTATGAGGAGACATTTGCTTCTATTGTAAAAATGACTACTATTCGTACTCTTATTATAGTAGCTTCGGTTCGTCAGTGGCATATCTCTTAACTTGATGTTAAAAATACATTTTTGAATGGAGATCTTCAATATGAAGTTTATATGGTGCCCCCTCCTGGTGTTTCACATGATTTTGGATAGATTTGTAAGCTCAAGAAAGTGTTACACGATCTCAAACAAGCACCTCATGCTTGGTTTGAAAAATTCTTTGTTGATCTTTTTCCTTAATTTTGTTTCTAATAGTCATAATTATACTCTTTTTGTTAAATACATTGATTCTGGTCATATTATTCTGTTTTTATATGTTGATGACATAATTATTACTGGTGATGATATTGATGATAGTTTAGTTTTAAAGACAGAGTTAGCTAGACAGTTTGAAATGAAGAATTTGGGTTCTTTATGATACTTCTTAGGTATTGAGATAGTCTACTCACCTAGATGTTATCTTCTTTATCAGTCAAAATATGTTACAGATATTATTGAACGGGTTAGACTTATAGATAATAAGACTGTAGATACTCTCATTGAGGCTAACACAATGTATTCTTTTTCTAATGGTTTACTCTTGCCAAATTCTACTTTATATTGTATTATTATTAGGAGCTTGATATATCTCACTATTACTCGTCAAGATATTACATATGTTATTCATGTTATTAGTCAGTTTGTTGCTTCTTCTACTTTCATTCTTTAGGCAGTTGTTCTTCGTATTTTGCAATATATTTCGGGACATAGTCTTTTAGAGTCTTTTACTTACATCCACCTCTTATTTGGAGCTGTGTGCATTCTTTGATGCTGATCATGATAGTGATCCCACATATCATAACTCTGTTACTAGTTTCTATATCTTTTTGGGTGACTCTCTTATTTCTTGGAAAAGTAAGAAACAAACTATTGTTTCTCAATCTTCAACCAAAGCAAAGTATCGTACTATGACATCTATTACTAAAAAGATTTTTTAGTTATATTGGTTACTTGCAGATATGAGAGTTTTCTTTTCTCATCTCACTCCTATGTATTGTGACAACCAGAATTTTATTTAGATTGCTCATAACTCGATTTTTCATGAACAAACTAAGCACATTGAGATCGATTGTTGTCTTACTCGTCATCATCTTAAACATGACACCATTACTTTGCCTTTTGTTTTTTCTTCTTTACAAATTGCAGATTTCTTTACCAAATCGCATTCTATTTTCCACTTTCATTTTCTACTTGGCAAACTCTTGATACTTATAACTGCCACATCGTAAGTTTGATGGAAAATGTTAAAAAATATAGGGTTATTTTGTTTTATTATTTATTAAGAATATAATAATCTCTCAATTTCCTTTGTTTTAATCTATATATATATCCTCTTTATATTTAGATTAAGTTAATATTTTTCCGGTAATTTATTATGTTATATAGTAATAATGAAACTCTAACCTCCTCTTTTTATTTTCTTTGGATTATTTAACAAAGTGTGCATATATACATGTATGTATGTATGTATATATTCCAATGTTTATTTTTGAGATCTGACAACTCTAAAATAAAATTTCTTTGTTTGGAAGATATTTTCATATTTGGATTTTTCATATAAATCAATTAAGAACATTATCAATTGATATATAAACATAAAATTATTATTGTCTAGGTGTAGGTAAAAATTAATTACTTAACAAAAAAAAAGGTTACCGTGATTAGAAAAAAAAAACTCTGTAATGAAAAATGAAAAGCAAAGAAGAAAAAAGATGTGATATTTAACACCTTTAATTATTTGTTTAATATTGAGTTTTTTTTTTTAATATTTTCTATGTTTGGAAGATATTATCATATTTTAATTTTCATATAAATTAGTTATGAACATTATTGATTGATATATAAACAGAAATTTATTGTTATTGAAGTGTAGGTCAAAATTAATTACTTAACAAAGAAAACAAGTTACTGTGATTAGAACAAAAAAACTTCCTAATGAAAAATGAAAAACAAAAGAAGAAGAAAAATGTGATATTTAATAGCTTTAATTATTTGTTTAATATTGATATTTTTAATATTTTATATATTTGAAAGATATTGTAATTCAAATAAATTAATTAAAAACATTATTATTAATTGATATATAAACAAGAATTTGCCTTGTATATCAAGTTTTTGCCATTATCCATAATGAATTGTTAGTTTATTCCCGATGATTATTTGAGTTAAAGAGTTTTTCTTTCTCAAATGATATACTTTAAGAATTTATTTTTGAAAATGAAATACATTTAATAACATATTTACTCCCATATCTACAGTTATTTTGGAAAAAAAATTGAGTTATTAATTTGAATTAACATTTCACAAATTACTAAAAACATTACAAATACTTAGGGTGAAAAACTGGTACTTGTGTACATTTGAACAAGGAAGCACCTTCCTCTTTTTTTTTTTTTTAATTTCACTCCTAATTTTTTTGTTACTTTTAATATTATTTCACTTCACAGTAAGTTGATTGGATTTTGAGCCTGATAATTTATTTTGTTTAGCTTGATATGAGGCACTTGAGATGATGAAATTTTTGTTGACACTCGGTTAATGATTGATTAGGCACAATAAAATTCAATGTTATGGATTTAAAACAATTAAAACTTAAGAGATCAAATTTAAACTTAAACAAATGTCTAACGCTCTTTTCTGCCAAATTAGAGACTGGATTAGACGAGTTGGGAAAGAATTACTGGCATGAATATCACATACGCCAGCAAGTTAGAATAAGGTTGACAATTCCATTTCATTTGGTGTTCTATGTTTTCAATTAGAATCATATGTTTTGATTTTTGAGCGTTTCGGCATGTCATTTCGGGGATGTACTATTTATTTAATTTATATTTTGATTTGAGTTGAAATTATGTTTGTGTGTGTATATCTATATAATTCAAAGATTAACTGAAGATTAAATCTTTTTATTAAGGTTAGATCAACTCTTTAAGGCTAGGTTATTATAAATCACAAGGCATCCATTTATCTAGTTTCTAGTAGTAATTAACATGAACCTAGATCATAAATCTTTTGATACTTTTTTAAAAGAGAGGGATTAATATGCCTTGTAAGCTAGCTTTTTTTTATATATACTGAGGTGTATCACTATCTAACCACATCAGAACATTGTATAATTTATATTGAAAAATATAAGGCATATTATTTTATTTATAGAAAAAACCCAATAACTCTATAAATAAATAAAAAATATCACATATATTATTTAATGACAATTTTAGAAATTTATGCAATCAAGCTTTTACTTAATTTTTCTAAGTTTATAATTGTAATTATTTGTATTAATTACATGTCAGTCCTTAATTTTTAAAAATTATTTATAATTAACTCACCCTTAATTAATTATTCCAGTTTAATTTTTTTAACAACGGTTCTTTTTATACGTGACCTATTAAATTTCTAATATATTAACTCAAATATAAATTACAATTCTAGACAAACTAGGATTAAATAAATTAAATAAAAATAAATAAAAAAAAATTAAGATCTAAGAGTGTTAGATCTTTCTGCAAAACTATATCTAAGAGCATTGACCCAAAAGTTATATTTATAATATTAATAATAATATTAAACTTGCACGATCCAAATTTAAGTAGTTTGATTGCAACATCAAACCTGGAGCCTTGGATATGAATCTGACTGCAAGGTCATGTTATAAAAGTGTGATAATTAAAAAGAAAAAAAATTAATATTACAGAATGAAATTAAAAAAAAAGATTAATTGAAAAGAAAAAAAACAATAAAGCAAAGCATTATTCCGATGAATAGTGCTTTACAAGAAGGGGTATAGTAAAATCTCTTCATGAGATCACAATTATCTAATGAACAGTAAACAAAACAAATCATAAAGTTTAATTCTTAATCAAATCGATATTAAAAGATGAAATTGAAGAAAAAAACTACTTAAGAAAAAGAAAAAAAATCTGAATCAACTGGTTTAACCCGTTAAACTTGGGATTTGTGTCATGAAATTGGAAGGAAAAAGGTTGATGCCTTTTAGTTATAGTTAATTACAATATTTAAAGATGAAATTGGAAGAAAAAAACCAATGAAGAAAAAGAAAAAAATTGAATCAACTGAATTAACCCACCAAATCAGGTTAACCCGTTAAACCTGGGATTCATGTCATGAGAGTGTGATAACTAAATAGAAAAAAATTAACATTAATGAACTAAGTTAAACAAAAAAAAAGATTAATTAAAAAGAAAATAACAAAGAAAAAAAACCTTTAGAAAGAAAAAAAACTAATAAAGAAAAAAAAATAAATTAACTAGGTTAACCCGTCAAACTTGGGATCCATATCATGAAAGTTTGATAACTAAATAGAAAAAAAAAAACTTAATATTAACAAACTAAATTAAAAATAATAATAACAAAGAAAAAAAGCAAAAAAATATTCTAAACAAAAAAAGATTAATCTAAAAGAAAAAAACAAAGAAAAAAAAACCTACATGAAGAAAAAAACCAATGAAGAAATAGAAAAAAATCTGAATTAACTGGGTTAACCTTTCAAATCAGGTTAACCAGTCAAACCTGAGATTCGTGTCATGAAAGTTTGATAACTGAATAGGAAAAAACATTACGGGTTAACCCAGAATTAGTTGGGTTAACCCGTCAAACCCGGGATCCATGTCATGAAAGTTTGATAACTAAATAGAAAAACATTTAACATTAACAAACTAAATTAAAAAAAATAATTAAAAAGAAAAACCAGAAAAAAAATCTAAGTTAACCCATCAAACCCAGAATCCTTATTATGAAAGTTTGATAACTAAATAAAAAAAAATTAACATTAATAAACTAAATTAAACAAAAAAAATATTCATTAAAAAAAATAAAGAAAAAGGCAGAAAAAAAACTGCCCAACCTTTTCACAGTGGATTAATTATAATATTAAAAGATGAAATTGAAAGAAAAAAACTAATGAAAAAAAATTGAATCAACTGGGTTAACCCATCAAATCAGGTTAACCCGTCAAACCTGAGATTTATGTCATGAGAGTGTGATAACTAAATAGAAAAAAAATTAATATTAATGAAATAAATTAAACAAAAAAAATTAATTAAAAAGAAAAAAAATAATGAAGAAAAAGAAAAAAAATCTGAATTAACTGGGTTAACCTATCAAATCTGGGATTCGTGTTATGAAAGTTTGATAACTAAATAAAAAAAAAATTTAACATTAACAAACTAAATTTAAAAAAATTAATTAAAAACAAAAAAAAAAGCAAAAAGCAAAAACAAAAAAAAATACTAAAAAAAGGGATTAATTTACAAGAAAAAAACATAGAAAAAAAAGCCTACGTGAAGAAAAAGAAAACAAATCTGAATTAATTGAGTTAATCTGTCAAACCTGAGATTCATGTCATGAAAGTTTGATAACTTAATAGGAAAAAAATTACCGGTTAACTCAGAATTAGCTGGGTTAACCTGTCAAATTCGGAATCCGTGTCATGAAAGTTTGGTAACTAAATAGAAAACAAATTAACATTAACAAACTAAATTAAATGAAAAAATTAATTAAAAAGAAAAACTAGAAAAAAATTCTGGGTTAACTCGTCAAACTCGAAATCTGTGTCATGAAAATTTGATAACTAAGTAGAAAAAAAATTAATTTTTATAAAAAAATGAAACAAAAAATTATTAATTAAAATTTTTTTTAAAAAAAAAACCAGTATGATAAAAAAACTGATCTGTTAATATGTAGTCTAACTAGATTGAACGCATATTATCTAATTCATTAAAAAAAAAAAAATCCTGCGGGCTGGCCTCAAATGCCAAGGCATTTGAATAATTAGTCTTTTGTTAAAAAAAATTTAAATAAGATTTATTAAAATTATATTTAAATAATTATCCAATTATATTATAATTTAAAAATAGAGCTTTTTATAGCAATATTAATAATTACTTTATAATTAATTATATATTAACTTATTATGAAGAATTGTTTAATTGTTTTTGTTAATATAGATATGTAAAAATTTATTAAAATTATGTTTAAATAATTGTTCTAGATTTATCACTCTTATATTTATTAATATAGATATGTAAAAATATTGAATCATGATTGTTTTGATTTATTTTATTTAAACTTGATTTTAATATCATAATAATTTTTTATTTGAAAAACCATACTGTTAATAAAATTAATATTTTTTTATTAAAATATAAATATAAATAAAAAGATTTTTTTATTAAAAAAATTATTTTTAGTTCAAGTCATTATAATTTTACGAATACTTTTTGATTAGTATTAGCTTTTGTTAAATAAACTATACTTTATAAAATAATATTATTATAAAAAGATACATAAATGAGAAAAAATAATAATATTTTTTATTATAAATATGATTTTTATTAAATTTTATGTATTAAGATAATGTATTTTTTATTTTTTTTAAATAATTATTATTTACATCTTGTATTAAAATAATTTTTAAAAAACATGATAAACATCAAATGTATAAACGTGGAAAGAAAAAACAGATATAAAGTTGTGGCTATTATTAACTGCCCCATTCAACAGCCATGGTGATTGTAACAACATCTGGTTCATCATCATCATCATGTCTACACGTTCAAATCCTTCCTTGGGGCAAGCCCATTCCACAATTCCTGCAACATTTCAACCAAATCTACCCCAATTGTAAAAGACCCAGCAGACAAAAAGTGCAGAACTCGAATGGGGTCTTATCAGTCACAGCGTACATGGAGAATCCAAATTCTATCTCTAGTTTTGCCAACAAAGTGCTTGGCTCTCTCCCTGTTGTCGGCCTTGTAGCTAGGATTCTTAGTGATGAAGGTGGAGTTGGAGGTGATATTATAGATTTTGCAGAGTTTAGAAGGAGAGTGGGCAAAAAGTGCACTATTACTGATTCTAGAGCTTTCTATGAATTCCAGGACAGACGTGGCCGGGTAATCTATTTCTTATTAGTAACTTATAGTCATCTTGCCTTTTCTTTTCTGTTTCTGTGGTCGCCATGGGTTGTGCTTTTAAAAAAGTTGTGCTGGCCTTGGGTCGATATTTGTATCAAGTTCAGTCCCTCAAGAATTGAGTTTTGTTTCTCTTATTATCGTAATTCTATGTTTGGAATTAGTTGAGGTTTTGTTTCTGTGTAGGCAGGGGATCCTTTGTATGTTCTACTTTGCTGTTGGCTAGCTGCTGTTGGTGCCGGTTTTCTCAAATCCGAAGAGATTTTGGAGGGAGTAGCGAGGCTTCGGCTATCAAATGATATTGAGTTCGAAGAGGAGACTTTCATGGCTTTAATAAACGACACAAAAGAGGTGGGAATTAAGCTTTTTATTACTCTATTATTATTGTATTTCTCTCCTTAATAATTTGTCAAACTTCTAAGAAATCAAAGTGGTTACGATTTGGCTTTGGTTTTTATCATTCTGGAAATGCAAGTTGCATCTTATCTAGTCAAGTGATAGTTCAAAGCTAAATATCTGTAACTGCGTTGAGTGCAAAACTACTACTATATGTCATGCCTTACGAGATTCTTTGATGACTGAGGTTTTCGAAATTGTTATGCTTGTAAGCATATATAAGTGCTAAAAGAGATTCCAAATAAGTGAATACTGGTTTCCATGTTTAAAAGCTACTAATTTCATCCTTTCCCAGGCACGAGCTGTTACTTGAGTCCTTAAGGTGAAATTTAACACACCTAGTAACAGATAACAGATAAATTGTGTTTAAGAGGGTTGCCTTAATATTTCACTAAGGTAATGAGCTTTTAAGATGCTGCATAGTTGGAAGTGATATATACTAAGAAATCCTTGCTCGACAGCTAAATTAATGGAACTTGTGTGGACATTGTTGAGTCAATGTTACCGTGATCATAACCTTGACTGTTTTGTGTTTAGCAAGCATTTCAGTTGAACAGTTAAAACTGTAATGCTATATGGCCTGCTATTCCGAAATAAGTACGTGGATTCTCGCTTAAGTGTGATGGACATCTAAGCTGTCCTAATGGTAAATTTTGCGTATAATATAGCTTAGAGGCTGAACAAACAAAAACATTTAAGGAAAATGCTTCAGTACTTTTTTTGTCGTTCTGTGTATTTAGTATCCATCAATGGGATT
>Ga0325404_1006880_pt1 | contig 11903 bp, 4 predicted proteins | sample PopdelMetagenome_18_FD_205664 | JGI IMG/M metagenome (GOLD analysis project Ga0325404, IMG submission 205664) | Populus deltoides microbial communities from Bellville, Georgia, United States - Xylem-Control-R1 | ecosystem: Host-associated > Plants > Phyllosphere > Stem > Wood/Secondary xylem... | reverse complement strand
AAGTTAATTTATTTTTAGATTTTAATTAGAATTATGTATTTTAGATTAATATTTTTGAATTATATATTTATGAACAACACAACAGAAAACAAACTACATGATAAAATGCTCCAAAACCTAAATATATATATAAAAAAAAACGGTAACTAGAGCAGAATTCATGTTAGCTCAAATAAAAATTAATAGTTTAATATAATGAGTTTTCATTTATTAACGCAGCTCAGTAATCGAAGTAGTCAGTAATAATAATAAATTTTCGTCTACATAGTTTCATCATAAATTTAAATATTATAGATTAAGTGGGTAAATGTTAATCCTGTTTGGATAAAACATATACAAATCCAGAATTGTAATGTAAAAACAGATACCACTCCAAGCCCTCTCATGGAGCTTGGGCTCACTCCAAACAGAGCCCATAACAAATATATTTTTAAAATAAATTAAATTAATAATTTTTTATGCCATCATAAATTTTATTTGAGGTTATTTTCTTAACCTATCAAATTATATATCATGATGTATGGCATATGTCAAATAAAAATGGATTTATAACACATCACAAAAGGAAAAGGGTAGATCGAAGTTTAATGCATGAATTTAATTTCAAGAAAAGAAATAAGTTTCTGATTCTATTAATTGAAACCATAGGGTTGAGATTAGAGTAAATAAAAATAAAAAGATCAAAGTATACGAAATAAAAGCTTTTGAACACCTTTAAAAACAACGATCCACCTCTCCCCGTTTCCTCCAATCACACCCAAGAACTTAATATCCAACGGTTCAAAATATAAACCACACCCATCGCACGGATCGACACTTGATCCAATGGCTACCACGCCGCCTCCCTCTCTATAAAACTAACCTCTCCAAGTCCAATCACAGGCATCTGCAATCATAAAGCCAACTTGAGATTTTTGAGAGAGAATCAAGGAGGGTTAAGCAAAGATGTCAGGAAGAGGAAAGGGAGGTAAGGGATTGGGAAAGGGAGGAGCCAAGAGGCACAGGAAAGTTCTTCGTGATAATATCCAGGGTATCACGAAGCCTGCGATTCGTCGTCTGGCTAGGCGTGGTGGAGTCAAGCGTATCAGTGGTCTTATCTACGAGGAGACCAGAGGCGTTCTCAAGATCTTCCTGGAGAATGTGATTCGTGATGCTGTCACGTACACTGAGCACGCTCGTCGCAAGACAGTGACTGCTATGGATGTTGTGTATGCTTTGAAGAGGCAAGGGCGCACTCTCTATGGATTTGGTGGTTAAGGGGATCTGGGGATTTTCTGGGCTAGTGATCGATTTAGGGTTTTTATGTGCTTCTTGGGTATGTGGTTTGATAGGCATTAGGCTTCAGCTTTACAAGTAGTGGTAGATATCTGATTCCTCTGCTTGTAAAACGTCATGTATCTCTCTGTTGATACTTGTTCTATATGAAAAGCTCTTATTGCTTTGTATTCTGTTTTCCATCTTGATTAGCTTGATACTTGTTCAATATGAAAAGCTCTTATTGCTTCGTATTCTGTTTCCCATCTTGATTACTTTAATCTCCTGATTCAACCTCTCAAACTGGGTTCTCTTTGCCCGCTGAGAAATTGTATGAAATTAGTAACAAGATTAATCATTCACGCCACTAAAACGATTTATGGTTAAAGTAAAATTGAATTGAGTGTTGATCCGGAAATTCAAAGACAGAAAAGTGGATTTAGTTGCTTATCAAAAAAAAAAAAGGGACATAACATGTGGTTTCGTTCCGTTGTCATACTCTCCCACTTTGAGCTTGATCTACGTTTTTCTTTTGGCATGCCATATATACTCATCTGGAATTTCGGGATTCTAGGCGTGAAGAAGTAAGAATCCGAAAGCTGCCGCATCTGGCTTGGATGCATAGCCAGTGGCCGAACCAGAATCATGTTGATCATTCATACTGGAAATTCAATTGAAATGTTCGATTTACTGTCTTCAATATTGATCTCAGTGAAATGATTGTTGCTTTCTATTGGGTTTTCGAATCTCATTTTGTCTTATTGACCTGCTTTTTGCCTCTCAATTCTTTGGAATTTTCTCAGGACAGAAGAATTGCTGAAGACATGTCTTCCGTTGATGAAAGTTGAAACTATCAATCAGACGATAGTTTAAATTGGGTTGCCTGTATGAATGCAATATCGAAGAATGCTACACAACTTGCAAGCAAAGATTTTTGGTTGATTCATCAAAAAGAGAAAGCATTTGAAGTTCTTAAATGAAGAATTTTGGGGTTACGTCAATACAAATGTTTCCAATGGAGGAGGATTGAGATGCTTCAACTGCGTTTACCATGAGGATTTTTATTGGAATTTTACAAGGGGAAGCTGCTCTTAAGTTTAATGGGCCTAAAACTGTAATAAGGGAAGTTTAATGGGCTTAAATATCTACAACGCTAACAAATTTGATGAAGACGCCCTCCATTATTTTATTATTTAACCAAGATGGACTCAGATCCTGTATTTTATTATGCACCTCGTGAATTGACATATAAACTTGTGATCCCAAAGGATGAAGCCATTTACTTGGTTCCTTATTACTTCATATATTAAAAGGATTAACGGGTCACCTCCTTCGCTGTTAATATAAATAGTGAAAGAGGTGACGTTTTTCTTCTTTATTTTAGGAATATTTGCTTGATTTTAAATTTATTTCCAATAATTATTTCAGATTTTTATAAAATTATAAGTCTCAAATAAATATCTTAATATTTAATTTATACTTGGTTTTATACTTAGTTTCACTATTATTTATTTTTTACTATTGTATATAATAAAATAACAAGAATTTTTTTTAGAAAATAAAACTCTTAAATCCAATAGAATGCACAATCTAAATTGAGAATTTGACAGATTGAATCATAAAATCCTTGTCGATTCAATGTCACCATTTCAATATTAAAAAAAATTATTTTTAAAATTTTTTTATCAATCATTTAGATTACATTAAAACTTGTCAAGTTGATTTATTCATATCATAATAATTTTCACATGATTTTAAATTTAAATTTGCGCTAAGTAAGTTAAGAATTCCCTTAAAATTTTCGAGGATGAAAATACAATTTTTTTTGTTATTTTTCGTTAGCAAAAAATGCGAAACGACTTTAACCCATAAAGACACCTTTATATGTATATATATATATATATACACCCTCGAAAATTTAAAATTTCAAGTACCCAAAACCATCCCGCTTAAAAATCCCGCCTTCCAAAAATAAGCCTCAGATCCCGCTCTCCCAAACCCCAAACTTTAACAACCAATCAACTTCAATCACCCACAATCCAACGGCCAGTAACCTAAACGTAACCTCTCACTCGGATCGCTATCTAATCCAACGGCCACCATACAACCGTGCCCTTCATAAAACCAGCCTTCCAAACATCCTCGACCAAACAATAAAATCAGATCAAAATATCTCCTAGAGTAAAGAAAAGAAAAGAATGTCAGGGAGAGGAAAGGGAGGTAAGGGATTGGGAAAGGGTGGAGCCAAGAGGCATCGTAAGGTTCTTCGTGATAACATCCAGGGTATCACCAAGCCTGCGATTCGTCGTCTGGCTAGGCGTGGTGGAGTCAAGCGTATCAGTGGTCTTATATACGAGGAGACCAGAGGTGTCCTCAAGATCTTCTTGGAGAATGTGATTCGTGATGCCGTAACCTACACTGAGCACGCTCGCCGCAAGACAGTGACTGCTATGGATGTTGTGTATGCTTTGAAGAGGCAAGGCCGTACTCTCTATGGGTTTGGTGGTTGAAGGGACCGACCTTTTCTGGGGACGTCTTCTTGGTTTAGGGTTTCATGTGTTGTTTATTTAGGCTAACAGGAAACAATTAAACCTGTCCTGTCCTGTCTAGCTCTATATATATATATATATATATATATATATAAAGATTTCCAGTTTAAGTCAATTAAACCTGGATGACTCATAATGAACATATCTCACTACTAAAAGTGTGTTTGGCAATGTGATAGTGGTTGCTTTTCAAATAACTTTTTGTGTTGAAATACATGCCAATGATTTTTTTTATTTTTTAAAAATTATTTTTGACATTAACATATCAAAACGATTCAAAAAATACAAACTGCATTCAATTTTAGCAAAAAAAAAAATTTAAAATTCAGTCAAAAGCAGGTTGAACCGCAGAGCCAAACAGGCTCTAAAATGAATGGTGACTAGCATTTGAATGATAGCATTAGAATAATTTAGATGCAATTTTAGTAATAAATTAACAATAAATTATATATATATATATATTAATTTTTTAATATTAGCAACAAAAAATAAGATATTAAAAAGTAAATTAATATATTAAGAATCAACAATGAATTTGTTGTTGTTAAAAAAATAATTAAATTTTGAATTTTATAATAAATAAATAATAATAATAACCCTTTCTATACTTCTCTGAAAAACAAAAGGAATTTCATAGTTGTAAAAGTTCTTTATTCTCCAAAAGAACTCAATATTGTCTTTTTTTATACTTCCACACAAAACCTAATTAACTCAAATCTCTATTTTTATTTCTTATCCAGAAACCAAACCTATATGTTTTTTTCAATTCTACCTATCTCTATCATGTGTCATTTTCCACAAATATAATTTGTTATTTTCTTAACTTTTTCTCCAGTTAATTTATGCTTCTAAATTTCTTTTGTACAAATAGTTGAGAGAGAGAAAAAAAGATGTTTTTGGCTTTAATTTGAGATTGTAATAGAAATCAACAAGAGATAAGGACAAAGTTTTTCTGGATATTAAGCAAAGCTTTCTCTGGTGGTCTTGGTTGGCCCCGCTCTTTTTAACTAACTTGGCGTTGCCTCGCTTTGCGATATAAACGGACACGAAGAAAGAATGCAGGCAGCGAAAATGCAAAAGAGGGCAAATTGTGGAAATGTGGGTTTGATTTTGGGTTAATAAAAATATTAATATTTTTATTTTTTATATTAGATTTAATTTTGGCAGAATCAATTTTAAATTTTTGAAATTGAACAGGATAAATATCCGTTGCTGATTTACACATTCAACAATCGAATTTCAGCAACGGATAGCTAGTTACTAAATAAATCAGCAACTGATAATTCATTGCTGAAAAATTAGCATCTATTATTTGTATCTGAAATCATTTATTGCTAATTTTGTTAGTGAATTTTATCAGTAATAAATTTTAATATTATCTATAATAGACTAGTTAGTTGCTAATAGGTTTATTTTTTTTTTTAGTAGTGTCTAAATCACTACCATGTCCTGCCTAGCCCTATATTTGCAACCTGCAAATGGATCGAACATCCTCCAAACCCGCGAGTGGTCGCCGCTAGCAATCCCGCGTTTGGTTTTGTTTTAGTTTTATGCTCAATAGTTTTCATCACCTGTTGACGAGACCATGAAGAATGATGATGAAACATGGAAGTCACAAGATGTGTCCTCATATGTTAAAGCTTGCATTATTGCAACCTGAAAGACATCTAACTTGTTCATCTAAATTTAAGAGAGAGGAAAAGGAATAAAAAATAATACAAGTTAACTTACTTAACTTTAATCACTATTTTCGGTTTATAATATCATGATAAACTAATAAAAAACAAATCAAAATAAATCATGAAATCTAATTTTTCATTAAGCACAATATTAATTGATCAAATTAAAAAAAAAGAGTCAATTGGATTAATCTGTCAAACCTGCAATAAGAATCATGAGACGGGGACAATTCAAAAAAATACAATTCTAATGTTAAAGGACTCATAACCCGAGTAATGAAATTAAAATAACTTGATTTAACCAAGGTTCAAATACAAAAACTTGTGATCTTGATTGTGAAACCAATATATTATCATAAAAAGCAAATAAAAACAAATTATGAAGATTAATTCTTAACTGACTCAATATCGAATGATAAAATTAAAATTTTTTAATTAAATTAAAAACATAAAAAAGCAACCCGAGTTAACTTGGGTTAACCCGTTAAGCACGATTTTTAGGTCATTAGATTAGGATAATCTAATGAAAAGTAAACAAAATAAATCTTGAAGTTTAATTCTCAATCAAATCAATATTAAATTATAAAATTAAGAAAAAAAATTTAAGTTGATAGGGTTAATCCGTCAAATATGGGATCCGTGTCATGAAAGTGTCATAACTAAATAAAAAAATTTAATATTAAATGATGAAATTAAAAAAAAATAAAATAATACACTATTTTAATGAATAGTAATTTGTGAGGAAGGGTAAAATAAAACCCTTCTAATTCAATTATGAAATGACATCAAATTGTCAAGAAAATGGAGGAAAATATCAACACAAAAAATCTCAAATATTTCTAGAAAAAATGAAATTAAAAAAATAAAAAATAAAAAGTACTGTTTATTGAACAATGCAGTGCATAGTGAATTGAGAGAGCATGCATAGTAAATGCCAAAGTTTTTTAGTGTGTTACTGTAATGCAGTTCATAGTAATGCACCGTAATTACGAGGTCGACTTAGAGTCTGTTTGGTATTGTATTTATAACTGCGTTTTATAAAATTTTGAATTTTTTTTTGCTAAAATTGAGTGCGGTTTGTACGTTTTGAATCGTTTTGATGCGCTGATGTCAAAAATAATTTTTAAAAAATAAAAAAACATCATTGACATGTATTTCGGCACGAAAAACTATTTAAAAAGCAACCGCAACCACACTGTCAAACACGCGAAGTCTTTAGTGTTTTACTATAATATAATTACTTGTAGAAATAAAAATATATAATTATTGTACAATATTCAATACCTAAATCTTAGGAAAGTTCAAAATTCATCCGTGTAAGGTCTCTCATTTACATAATTTTATTTACTTTAGGGCCATATTGAGAATTGGTATCAAAGCGTAGGGCTAAAAATGAAGATATAACAAAAGACAAGATAAACTAAGAACTACAAAATCCAACGGTTATGATTCGTTGTGACATGGAACTATGTTGAACATTCGTGTCCTCGTATTTAAATTTAACACGTTAAAATTATTTCTAAATTATGTTGCCATTGAGGTTCGTTTAAATTTAACATGTTAAAATTATTCTAAATTAAATTTTTATTGGCTCTCAGGTTAATCTGGAAATTTTTGGATTGATCCAGTAATATGTGAATTAAACTATTTTTCCGAGTCAATTTCTAAATTGTATCTAATAACGGGAGTAATGGGAGTTTTGTTTGTAGTTTTACCTGAAATTGGTGTTTAATCACTTCCAACTTTTTCATACATAAGATAACATAGATGATTTGGAAATTGGAAGGTGAAATATATATATATTTTTATTAATATAGGTATTTGAGCTAATTTATATCTATCTCAATAAAGTCTACGGGTCTTTAAGTTAACAATCATGTAAGTCTTTAACAATTCTAAAAGGACTTAAACTCGTAATTATTAAGAAGTAAATTTAAAATCTAACCAGTTAAACTAGCCTTTAAAATTAAATATATCTTTAATTATAACAGTTCCATCTTTTTGATATTTCAATCTTACCATAATTTCATAGAAACCTTGCTACTGCTGAGATGAGATAAAGAACCCGTTTGTCTACGTGGTGGCGTCCACGTTTCCTGCGGTCAAATTTTACAAGATGTTTGGTTAATTAACAAACACTGATTACTGTGCATGGATCCCAGAAAATACTGCGTTTGCTTCCTTCGCGTTACAAACAAGGAACCATGCTTTACTGTTCAGTGAACAGTTGATGCATGGCTCCACTGTTCCCTGAACAGTGAATGCATGCCTCCACTGTTCACTGAACAGTTTTTTTTTAATCAGTGCAGCTAATTGATTTCACTCGCACTGAACGTGAACAACAATTTTTTAAAAAAAAAATTTAGTTTAAGGTAAATTAAATCTACTTGTACTATAATCTCAATTTTATTCCTGATAATATTTTACTTAATTTTGTAGTTCTTGTCGGATGAATTTTGTACCTAATGGAATTGTAGATAGTTTAATGGAACAATAATATTTTTATATATATAAAATATGATTTATTTCATGATGTAATAGCAATAGTTAAATTCACAATATTTAAATTAAAAACTATTAATATTAATATATATTTTTTAAAATTATTTTATAACCTCAATTTCAAAAGCACTCTTAACCAAACACATTAAACTATTTTTTCTTCAACCTCAATTTCAACCACAGTTTTAATCAAACACCTATTTTTTCAAACCAACCTCAATTAAAAATACCTTTTATAAAACAATTTTTTTCAAACCACAACCATAACAACTACCGCAATACCAAACATACTAAAAAATGGGATAATGACTTGTTTTTTTTTTTTTTTGTAGAATCCGTACTGTGACTGCCGCGGACTAGAAATTCTAGCAATGAGTATTCTCCACAGGATCTTGTTGGATCTGCCTCGTTGATTTCTGACAAGTCGTTCTCATTTTCATGTAGCCGGTTTTGAACTGAATGATAGCGTGATTCTTTTTGCATGTGAAATAATTATTCATCTACCTACCAGTTAACATGATGCTTTTCTTATTCATATGTCAAGCACCTTGCTATTTTTCCTTTTCTTTTTCTTTTTGTTATTTTGTATTTATTTTCATCCTTAATATATAAGTTTTAGAAAATAGTAGAAAAGCATGGTTAAACTTAAAAGACATTTTTATTTTTCAGTTTTTGAGATCAAAAATAAAGAAGAGAAAATTACATAAAAACATGAAAAAAGAGAAAATTGTTGGATGTTAAGATTCCAATAATATAAAAAAAATAATCTTAATGTTAACAAATCTCTCTTGATGAGAGAAATTTGAGAGCGGTGAGTTTTTTTTATATATTGTCAGAGAAAAAAGAAAAATATACACAAGACTAGATGTATGGGCCTAACCTATTTCTGTTTTGATTTTTTTTTAATTGTTGGCAATCTATATAAATTATTTAACATGATAATTCAACTATTTTTTAATTTTGACATGGATCTTAAATAATATTATAGGTTTTCATTATAATGTCAACAATTTGTTTTCCAATTATTATGTATCTAATATGCAAAACATTAATAGAAATAATAAATTCCTTATGGATATTTGCTTAAACTCAATTTTATAACATGATTTTATGACATGTTTTATTTTTATTTGTTTAGCCTTCGATTGCATATAAAATATAGACACATTATTTTAATATATATATATATATATATAACTTGCGTTGACAGTCATGAAATGTTTTTTCTTGAATAGTTATTCTAGTTAAAAAAAACTTGTTTTAACTAAAATAATAGAAAGATATGTTAATAAGAAAATAGAATTTATATTTGAGAAATATATGTTTCCTACTTATCTTGAATAGCTTCATTTTTTAACAAGTTTTTATGTTAATTGCCAATCCCTGTGAATAGTGAATCACTTTACTATTCTTTTTCTTTTAGTCATGTTGTATTTATTCTTGTCCTTAATTTTTTTTTTATTTAATCCTTGTACAATCTAATTCCATTGGAAAGCTTTAGAAAATAGCAGAAAAACAAAATTAAGAGTCATGTATTGAGAAATATTTACCATCCTAAAAAAAAAACAATGTTTTTATAAATGAAATATATTCCAAACATATATATCATGGTTTCTCGCTTCAACATGGTATATATATATATATATATATATATATATATATATATATATATATATATATATATATATATATATATATATTTCCAGACCATCTATTACTGATACTAAATAACAACAAAAAAATTATATTAATTTGATATATAATATAATGCATGGACCAGTTTTATCATCATGTTGAGTTCTTCAAAAACAATTATGGAAATATAATGGAATTTGATAAGTGAGATTTCAAGTAAATGTTTACATAATCTTTTATATTCAAAGAAATAATTCATCGAAATAATAAATTACTATTGATATCAACACATCTAAGAACGCCAAATGTTTGAGAGTTTCTTTCTTCAATCATTTTTTTTCTTCTTGTTGCAGGATATCTAATTTGTACGCATCTTCTTTTTTTTTTCTCGAGCCTATAATGAGTTACAAAAAGAGCTAAAAAATATCAAATCTTTAATGATTTTATCATACATGATTGAGTTGCGAAAACTTCTGGATAAATATTCTATATTTGAACTAAATTCTTTCTAGTTAAAAAATCTATTTCTATTTGCTCCGGAACAATTAGGAGATTTTCTTGAAGGAACATGGGGTTTTGTTTATGGGGGTAACATGTTATAGGGTTGTGGTTTTCCTTACAGGGTCAAATAAGTATATTTTAATTTTTTTTTTTAATATCAATCTCATAACTATCATACTAAACTACAATATTTCTGAACAAGTTTATGAATAACAAGCCTAAAAAATTTTTTATTGATGATAGAGATGATATTGATGTGAGTGACAATATCAATTGTGACCTTGATACATAACTGAAGTTTTTAACTAGGATGAATGCACTAACTATGAATATGATATCATATGATATCGGAAACAAATCGATTTATAACACATTTCAATTCAAATTAGCAAAAACAATGTCTCCATGTATAATATGGATTCCAAACATTCATGATATGGATGTTATTGATATTGTTTTGACTTATATTCCCTAAAAAGTGAATCTCACTCTAATAGTTCTAAATAATTTAAATACATGCATTAAGATTACAAATACTTTTTATTTCACAACAACAAAATCACATTTTCACTCTTTTATATGGTTAGGGATTTCACTTGGAAAAAAAAATGTTCCATGCTAAGAGATTCGGGTTTGTAACCATGGTTCCAATGTATGAGATCTTGTAACACTTTTATATATATATATATATATATATAAAGAAGTATTTTTGTTTGATCCCAAAATAAAAAAAATTATACTTTCTTGAAAATTAACCAAGTTAATTTTTTTTAATTAGAAAATATTTTTTTTAATTAATTTTTTTAATAATAAACAAACATAAAAAAATTTTAAAAATGATTTTTAAAAAAATCATATTTTATGAAACAGATAGGGCGCAGTCTTGTTGTCTTTCCTATATATGAGGATACTAGTAAAGGATCATTTTGTTCGTCCAATTTCTCTTTTTAGGCATGCATGGAGTAATTTGATCACATATTTTAATGAGAGAGTTCCTCTCCTTTTTTCAAATCTCCCCCAGACGCAAGAATCAAGGCTGTCCTGAATAAATCCAACATAACTAAACCAAGAAATGATGCCAAATTATTATTACAATTTCCATGTTCTCTCCCTGTTAATTATTCAACACTGCTGATCACTCTACCAAGCTGGTATACAGTGAAATAAGATAGTCTTGGAAGCACTTGGGCTGTCATTGTTTTATTAATTCTTGCTCTTCAAGCGCCTGGAGAGCATGATTGAAGATCGAAAACCATTAAAGAAAGTAGACGAAAGGTAATGCGAAGAAGATGACAGGATAAATGACAGTCAATAATGTATTAATTAGCCCAACGTCTGGAATTAATTATGAAGCTAGCCTTTACCTTTCAAAGCAGTGTAGCCTATCATTATTGATAGCGCCCAGTTCCCATATTTTCTCACCTAATCTATTTTGATAATTATTGCCAACAAAACATACATCTATGTCTTTTAAGATCTATGTAAGAATCAACAGCCGGATATATAACTCACTTAAAACGGATAACTCACTTGAATTTCATTTTAAAAGTATATTTTAAAAATAATTATTTTTTGTTTTAATTACTTTTTATGTTTTTCATTATATTGGTTTGATATTAAAATAAAAAAATATTATTTTGATTAATCTTTAAATAAAAAATATTTTGAAAATCATCCGCTATTATAGTATCAAACATTCAATTAACTTACTTTATATATATATATATATATATATATATATATATATATATATATATATATATATAAAATATGAATAAGCAAC
>Ga0325404_1006871_pt1 | contig 11919 bp, 6 predicted proteins | sample PopdelMetagenome_18_FD_205664 | JGI IMG/M metagenome (GOLD analysis project Ga0325404, IMG submission 205664) | Populus deltoides microbial communities from Bellville, Georgia, United States - Xylem-Control-R1 | ecosystem: Host-associated > Plants > Phyllosphere > Stem > Wood/Secondary xylem... | reverse complement strand
GAGGACCAAACATATTGGTTGTTTTGCCCTGCCTAAGTTGGCATGTTGATGGGTTATGCAATATTGCAAGGTAGATTAGGTGATGCCCGGTATGTTCAAATAAACGACAGCTTCAATGATTTTATGTATTTTTACTTGCTGGTTCGTGTGCAACAATATCTCCTTACATATGCAGTCTCCATTTGCTTTATCAGAGTAATCGGTGTTTGTTAATGATATCGTGTCTTCTGTGTGATTTTTCAAGGAAATGACATCCTGTTTTCTTTTCCTTTTCCTGTTAAAGCGTGGTAGACATTAATAAACATCTTCTTTACTCTTACATCATTATAATCTCTTAACAGATGATCTGAATATCACGAAGATCCTCTACACAGCCTAGGTGATCGATTTCATACCTTACTCCGCACCTGACAAGGCATATAACAGCATTACTTTTTATATATCAGTAATTAGTAGCAGGAGGACCTCTTCTAGAGCACCAAAAAAGAAATCTCACTTTTAACCCTGGCCGATCCAGATGTTCCTCTTCGTTCTGCATTTCTCACAAAAGATATTGGAAAGATGATTCTAATAATATCATGTGTTGTTTTTGTGTTTTCAGCAGTAGTAGTGCACTATTTTGGTATGTTTACAACTTTTTTTCGCAAAGAGAGCCTAGTGATGCAATTGCTATAGAACATTGTTGGTTTGAGCAGGATGAAATCCAGGGGAAAAAAGTCCATTACCGCAGCAAGCCTGTATATTATCAATTTTTACAACTAGTTCTCATTTACTTAACAAACAGGTAAGCAATATCTAACCAAAAAGAAACGGATTGAATCTATACAGTGTAGCATTAGCAAGTTACATTATGCTCTCAACATATATATGCAATCATGTATTTACAAACTCAGAGCATACAATTAGGTATGTTGCAGTTACACATGAAACTAATTTATTACTTCAGATGACAGCACTAGCGTGGAAAGAGTGCTTATTCATGGTATTCTAGAGGATGGATCTTCAAGGCACTAGCGTGGAAAGAGTGCTTATTCATGGTATTCTAGAGGATGGATCTTCAAGGTTGATCCATGACTGAACTTCCATCTTCTTGGTTCTATCTAGTTGTTTCACAACCTCAAGTCGCTCAGCGGAGTATGGAGAAGGGATCTAATTACACAGTAAAGGAAAAAAAGATCAGCGGAAACAGTATAAGGAATAGGAAGATCTGCAGAAAGGCATACCAAGAACGGCATATATTTCTTGATGGCTGCTAGAATAGCTGCATGACCTACAGCAGACACCTGGATATATAGGAAAAGAAGATTCAATCGATTCTTTCAACAATTATTATATTTCTGCTTGTATAAACTGCACTTCTAACCTAAATAACAGAGTATCTTCATTAGGGTACATGGGTGCTTACAGGAAGTAGCATTAGTATTGTAACTGGGATTAGTGTTATAATGTCATTTAGCGTTCTCTTTAACTTCTTTCTTTCTCTTATTGTAACTTCGTGGCCATGAAATTGCTTTAAGAGTAGCTTCAGAGCACAACTGATGTCTACAACAAGCAATTGGGTTCCCATCCACAAATCCTTCAAAACAATCTGCTTTTCTATGTTAGCAATCCAGCATCCAAAAATGAAACCATGCTGTTCATTAAAAAGAGGTGCAGGACAATTGGGCTTACCGAGCTTGTAGATACCAATTTGACACTGTATTTTCTGAGTAAGCTCTCATGTGGAAGATTTGGTCTGGTGGCGGTGGTGCTGGAGGCTTCCACATGAGTTATTGCTTCTCTCTGGGCAGAGCAACTAGCCTGCTCTTAAAAGGCAAATGAATACCAAAGAAATCAGATACGAGGAACGTGGCCATCTTGCAACTGTCTAAGAATAAATTGGTGAAAGATGTAGAGTGCTAAATTTTGGATATCTCTTGATGTTTAAGAATCTTCAGCATTTAGTTCCGTATTGTACGTAAGTACATATGCATGCATGCATAAACAGAAAAGTTGGTCTTTGTAGTAGCTATCAAATCTTCAGTACTTCTGTCATTTCTTTCCATTGTTCCAGACTAAAAATAATCAATACCTAGTTTGCTTTCCTTGAAACTCTAGGTATTTTCAACTCAAAGTTCTACTTTTAATTACTCAACACTCTAGTTTCATTGCACAATCTATGTAGTTGGCAAACAATACCACCTGTTTCTTCAACTGGTCAAGGATCGCAGTTAGCCATACCTTTCTCAGGTTAATGCTTTGTAGAGATTTTGTTGTCAGGCATCCCTTTAGTATTAACTCAGCTGGTCTCTGTTGCGCTTCTAATGTCACATATAAATTCTCATTTCCCTTTGTTCCTACAGGTAGCATGTGGTCAGAGGCACCTGCTTCTACAATCTTTAGTGGTTCACTGCAGAGAAAAACAGCATGTGCACAGTTACATTGAATTCCCATAAGTTGGTTCATGTCCAATTGCAATTAAGAAAGAGTTGAAAGTAAAACAAACAGCATACCAAGATCTATCATAAACTGCCCAGTAGTCTTCCAGACAGATAGTTAACAGACTTTGACTGAAAAATTGAGAGAACAGGTCAACAATCAATTGGTCAATGAAGCAGATCAAGTATTTTAATAGAATAACTTAATAGTGGAAGTAGAAATATTGTTTACAACCTTCTGAGCAAGAAAGCTAGCAATTCTGCATCTAAGGGCTGTTGAGCTGAACGGCTGAAGTGAGCAAAACCAGAGAAAACATCATAACAAACAGTAAATACAGTAGATAGAATTATCTCTTTCTCTGCTTGAATTGTGTGCTGTTTGGACCTTTCCCTTTCTTGATTGCTTAAAAAAGAGCATGCAGCATAAAAATCAAGCCATCCTATTTCATCACTTACGACCTAGAAGGATGTTTTACATATATTAGAGAGCTTCTCATTTCTTTGTTTCCAATAAAACTACAATAAAAATTACCTCCATGAAACATTGATACGTTGGCACAGAAGCAAGTTCAGGGTAAACAAAAAGGCAGCCACACTCCAAATAACTGCAGGTAAAGAATGTAACCTCTTACTCAGTTAGTATACACAAATTGAACATTCAGTTTTCAGAAGTTACCTGAGGAAGTCCAGAACAAGCTCATCAAGGTCCTTGATGCCCATTCTTGACAAGAATAATCTAGTCTTTCTTCCCAGATATGCAAAAAGCCCCAGAGTGGCCAAACTATCTGCACAAGCCTGTTATAATATTATAATTAAGAGCCATTATTCAAATTCCAGAGAAATGCAACTTTACTTGACAATCTCACCACCGGTACCCAAATTTACTTAAACAATTAGAAATTCTAAGTTTATATAAAAGTTACCTAATAACAGGACAACAGTATTTTGTTACACCAGATGTGTTATTATAAAAGTCAGGATTTGAGTAAGAACAACATATTGATGTGTCTAAAATCCATCTATAACTTTCTGTCAGGGAAAAGCTCCTGCTAAATATGTGCTAATACTATGACTGTTTTTTAAAAACTTCAAAGATATTTGGCCATGCAGGAACTGACCCTCTTTCCTGTGCCTCTTATATCAATTTCTTTGCTGAGTGCCAATGAAAGTTTTTGCTGCGCCAACCCAATCCAGAGCTCTAGTTCTTCAGTTTTATTGCACGGGAAAACCTTCGAACCAAAATGGGACAAGAAATCAAGTTCGAATCCTGCCTCGGTTGCTAGTTTGTGTAATTTGTCCACTTCAACAATACTATGTGAAAGATCCATGAGCTCTATTAATACATCCTCTAGTGACAACGTGAATAATGGACAGCAAATTCTTTCACTGCCCAATTTTCCAACAGCCGCACAGCAGCTTATTGCTACAATAATCCCTGCAACACCACTGAATATATATGTCTATAGGCTAAATCATAATTCAAGAACTAAAGGTAAATTGCAATGAAATGAAGCAGCGGATTAAACGAACAAACCTTCCAGCATATTCTACAGACCACTGTTTCAGCGAAGGAGCAAAAAATCCTGCTATATGAGGCAATTCCACCGCTTTAAACCACTGTACTAAGTCTGGGTGCTTCATGTTCAATTGGTTTTCTATGTACTCGCCTAGCAAGTTTATCTTCGGGGTAAAGCTGGACCAAATGAAAAGTAAAAGCATCAAACTAGATGATATATGGACCACGAATATTTGAATATTTGAACCACGGAAGAAATAGAAAAAGTATAATCAGCAGACACAGAATGCATCTTGGATGAGGTTTAAACTACCAGTTTGGCTTAATGCCAAACATCCAAGAAATGGAATCAAATCTCTTATAGAGTTATACCAAGCTAAAACATCATGTACAAGCATTACTTTGGGTTTAAATAAACCCCCTCTACATCCGTTGCCATAAGTTCTTTGGTTAAGGAATTGTAACTACCATGAACATATGTACTTGCACATAAGAATTACTTACATTTCTTTAACTGGAGATGGGTTGTGACGATCATGAGAAAGCAAAATCTCTACTTCAATTGCCGTTTTCAGCAAAGCATAAACAGCAACCTGACAGCCATATTAGTCAACGATTCTTGTTTGAAAATTTATGTTTTCTACATTCATAAAGAGGGTTCCACCGCTAAACAATTAAATTATCTCTGAGTGGTCAAATGCAGAACAACATATGAGCACAAATATGTGAATTAAATGACCAATTATGATTATAGAAACAATGATCTTAATCACAAGCAACAATGAATTAATCTAACTTTTTTCAGGTTATATAACAAAAGAAGAAGAAGAAGAAGAAGCATATTGCTAATGCATTAGTTTGGTTTGTCTATACCTGATATGCCAAACGTTTATGCCATATATGGACATCCTTCCCATTCCAAGCCATTGCAAGTTCTGGACCACTTCCTGCCAGTTCAAGGGACTCAACTGCTTGGGAAAAGCTTGTTGCAGACTCATGCAGCACCCACACAAGACAATTTATTCGAGTTAACTCCATGTTTTTATCATCAGGTCTACTCACAACAGCCTCATTCACGTCATTAATTTCTCCAGTAGAAGCAGAAGAAGACATGGAAGATAACACCTTCAAAGAAATGTACCGGGAAGTATAACGTGCAAACACAAATCCAAGTGAAATGCTATTCTTCGAAAAGAAAGAAACCCCATGTTCCATCCCATTCAATTTTGAAAAGTTTGGAGCATCAGCCTTGATCCTTCTTTTGCATTTTGATCCAGAAGACTTCCTGTGACCTCAAAAGGACAGCCAATCAATAATGAAATATTCTTCCCTCCAGTTCAGATAAGCATTCAAATGGCAAATTTAACATGGACATATAATCCTCATTATTGAACAGATTGTTACATAAGTTCATAAAATTGTTGGATACCAATAATGAAACCCAACAAAACAAGTGTCTAGAAATCCTCAAGCTGGAGGAATTAAATTGAATAGAATCTTTACTCTCTTCTATGTAACTTCAATACAATTTGCTAATTTTGATAAATAATTTTATATTGCCCGGGTGTTTTCACCTAGCCCCATCAACTGAACAGAGTCTGCAATCTATATTATTCCTCCATTCTTATTTTCAACAATCCAGACCCCATCTTGCAGAAGTCAATAAATATTGTTGGTGGAAAGTAAGTTGTTATCCACTCAGAGCCTTGCTAGGGGTCCATACTACATTTATACTAAGCAGAAATGTCCCAGAAGGTAAGTTCAAACGTCAGGCTTGGTCATGAATGATTAAAAACTACACCTAATTTCTGCTCTATTAGTTGTTTCCAGTTTAGTCCAAGCATAAACAGTGTATTCTTGGGCAATCAAGAATTAATCTTTATGAGGCAGAAGAATATAATAAGAGCAAAAGAAGTTTAGATCTGTAGTTCACATAAACACGATTCAATCCAGTTCCAAGACTATATACAGTAATGCAGCACAGACATACTCAAAAATGGACAATGCACAAGAATCACTTCATAGATGCCTGCCATAACTACATCTTTAACTTCACCGCTATCCCCTTTATTCCATGTATAATCATATCACTTGTAGGCAAGTCACAAGCGGGTAACAAAGACACATTTAGATACGCCTATGTATAGGTGCATGTAAGCATTAGATAGGAGGAACTTACGAGAAGTAGAATGAGTTGTTAAGTTGCAGAGACCAATGGCAAGCCATGGAAGAAGGAGGGGAGAGAGCGAGAGAGAGAGAGAGAATAGAAAACGTGGAGCATCGAGTTTTTATACAAGGGGAGTGCCCTTAGCGATGCCTTCGAGGAAGAGAGAGAGAGTGAGTTTTTTTTTTTTAGTTACAAGGTAGTAGGAGGATGTAGCTTAGGGTTTACCTCCCGCCAGCAGCTACACGCCTACACCTTTCAAGTTTTTTTGGACCGTTAGGAAAGACTGGATTCATTTGACGAGCATCATCGGTGTAATCATCCAGACCAAGTTTTTTTTTTTTTTTTGGCTGCACTGGCATTTTATATTTCTATCATCTGCACGGAAAATGGATAGCATCATCTTTGAACCAAGACAAGGAATAGGTGGCTTCACCGTATTCTTTTTTCGATCGAATGTCGATGAATGACGATCACATTGAGTCACAATTGACCGAATGTCGGACAATGTCTGGTGAGTGCAACTGAATGTAGTCATCGGCAACTAACATATTGTCAAATGTAAACGGCATTCAGTTGGCACTTGGCGGGCAATTCTTTAAGATCATCATAGCATTTGACTGAATGTGAATCTATAATTGCAAACAGCACTGAAGAATAAACATGGGGTTTTAGGGGAAAGAAGAAAAGAGCTCTTAAGAACTTGACCCTAATAAATCCCAATGATTTTGGATTAAGTGAATGTATCTGATAGAGCCAACCGAAACAATGCAAAACAAAATAATTCTAATGTCCTGTTTAGATAACGCAGGATCAGCAAAAGCTGTTAGCAAACTGTGAATGATCAACACAGCAGTTGGTTACAAAAATTTATGCATCCCTATCTAGGTCCTTAAAAGTGTTTGAATCAAACCCTGTAACTGTTGGATATCTTAGCTTCTTTCGCTGTCTTTGATCATAATGAAACGTACATCAGTCAAATGAAAAAGAAAATGAAAATGCCCATTGACTCAGTTTGAACCGCAAAAGCTTTTCCAACTTTGTGAAACCCTCTTCTTCATCCTTTAGTTCAAGATCGTATAGCCACTAGTTCCATATCAGTTATTAATTCTCTCATTGGGTTTTTCACCTGGAGCATCTATCTCAGAAACCTTTCCAAACCCAAGTTCTGACATGTCTTGCTTAGCCATCAAGTTTCTGCAGGATAACAATGAAATGTTCTAGGTTATGTGAGACCTCTCCACGTGTAAAAACAAACTTGAAAACAAATGTTGAATGGCTATGACTTGAATATGATAGATCAGCCAACATTAATTCAGGATGGCCACAGTTTTCGTTTACACAGTTTCATCTGCCTCTGAAAACATAGCTGTCTGAGCAGTAATTGCTCGACTTTCTAGGATTTGATTATGATATCAAACAACAACAATTTTTGTTTCACTACTCTTATCATGCAGAATGCACACAACATTCTAGCAAAGAAATTTGCTCACAACAAAAATCATTGTAAATGCCAAATTTTAATAGGGAAGTTCATGCCAGATGCACACACAAAAAAGGTTGTAATTTAATTCAACCAAGGCATAAATGTATTCAGGGTTTAATAAAGTGGCACCTTTTCCTTATAGAAATTAAATGAATCCTTTGCCATTATCTTTTCCAGAAGAGTTTGAACAAACTACTTTTCCAGAAGAATTTGAATAAACTACTACCAGTTATCTTTATTTAATTTTACATTTTAACACAGCAAATAGTTTTCCTTTGTAATTATATAGGCTTTCAGTATTCGCTGATTTTAGCTTTCTGCTTCCTGGATTTAGGATGTAGCAGTTGTTATGTGCTTTTCTTTTACAAGTCAAGACAGATTGCATCACAACCAGGATTTCCTATAACCATGTAGAGAAGTTGTGCAAAACTATGGCAACACTACCTACCACATGGAGTTTATGCAATTTCCATTGCTAAAGAATATGAACATTTATCGTAACAGTCATTCACTTAAACAAAGCACTACATAATTCAGGCAGGTATCAGAATGGACACAACCCAACCCCCCCACCCCCCGGTAGATATGCTTCTTTTGGGTTTTCAGAAATTAACCACAATCAGAAAGAAACTAGATGCAAAAGAACAAATTACAGCAAAGGATAGTAGAGAAATCCAGCAGACTTACTTTTCCATACGACATTCCAGGTACTTTTTGGAGAAAAGTCTACATTTTTCAGATTGGTGACCAGAAGATTTGAGACAATTGAGGTAATCTTTCTTCTCCTGAAACAAACCCATTATAAAAGCTAAGGAACCAACAAGAAATTAAAAAGATTACAGAAATATTTCATTGTAAATTCACAAAACTAGCAAAAACTAAAATTTTAGAAGTAGGAGACTGAAAAGAAACAGCACCAAGTCACATTCATGCATGTGGTCCAAGGGGAAGATGCCTTTTTCTGGCGGTACTGGTCTCAATCCTCTATTTCCACCAAATGCACCACCTGCGGATATGTTTTGAAAACATAAAGGACTCATGAAATATGCACATGAAAAATGTTCAATTTTTTTCTCTCACAGGTAATCAAAATTAGAGGATTATGCAATGTCAATTCGTTTAAAAATGGATTGGTCCCCAGAAGAGAACAGTGCATGACACTAAGATAACACAAGGAGACTATTTATATTCTAAGATCAACAAATTGATACTTCAGTGAAAGAAGTCAACAACCGCAGCTTTCCTTCCACTTGAAAAGCTGCAACCCCTCTTCGTGCATTTTTACATGATTTTCCATACAAATTGCACCGAGATGTAAAGTTCCATGATGTAGTTATGCACTCGCACAACCAATCATAGAACCATGCCACAATGGTTTATCTCTAGAAATTTGAAATCTTAACCTATAAAAATTACAACTTGAAAAATGTCTTGTTAAGAGACATTTTCAAAAACTGATTGTTATTTCAACAAAAGAGCCAGCAATAACATCGTCAAACATATGCAGTGACTGGTGACTAGTAGTATCCCAGAATATCAAAGATAGCCGGCAAGTATCGCCCTATCATTCCCCTTCAGCGATTCTGCAAAATTTTCTTCTTCTTCTTCTTCTTTTCCAGTTTCAGGGTAAAACCCACAAAGAGTGAAAGGAACACAAAAGTAATTACTTGAATGTTTCAGTACAAAGTTGGAGATCAAGAGAAAAACCACCCCCATCATCTTCAATTCATTATATTAGAGACAAAAGAAAGAGAGATTGTACCTGCACTCATTTCAAGTGTCTTTGATTCTTGAGCTGCTGTCCTTCTCTATTTTAGCTTACCTACGCTATCATTGAGTTATTTACTTAACCCTAATGGAAAGAAAAACTCAAAAATTGAATCGGGTTATTGGTATGTGTATGCGAAGGCGACTGCTGCTATCGGCTATCCGCGCAGCCTCTTTGGTTGTTGTCCACACTGGTAGTTGTTTGGGTTGCTGTATGCGTGCGCAAAGGCGACCGCTGCTATCGGCTTGTTTTTTATTTTTTTATTTTGTTACTTCACTTAATTATGTCTAACTTTTATTAAAACTCATTACTTGATATTTACGAAGATTTTAGAATGTAGATTTGAATAATAACACTTTTTTCGAGTTTTTCTTCTAAAACGATGATGAATATCCATAGAGTAATTTAGCAACATTAACTATAATTAAATCTGGTCAGTTTTTACTGTAAATTTTACTGTATAATTTATAGTAAAAGGTTGATATCTTTTAATTATAGGGTTTTTTTTTAATTTTTTTTATTTAGTTTGTTAATAGTATTTTTTTTATTTAGTTATCACATTTTTATTATACGAATTTTAGATTTGATGGGTTAACCTAATTTGACGGGCTAACCCAGTTAATTCATATTTTTTCTAATTAGTTTTTTTTTTCAATTTCCTAATGCCTTTAAGTTATAGGATTTTTTGTTGTTTTTTTATAATTAATTTTTTTATTTAATTTAGTTCGTTAATATTAATTTTTTTTCTATTTAGTTATTATATTCTCATAACACGGATCTCAGGTTTGATGAGTTAACCTGATTTGACAGGTTCACCTAGTTGATTCAATTTTTTTTTCTTAATTATTTTTTTTCTTCCAAATTCCTTATGCCTTTAAGTTATAGATTTTTTTTTGCTTTTTTTTATTTTTAATTAATTTTTTTGTTTAATTTAGTTTGTTAATATTATTTTTTTTCTATTTAGTTATCACACTTTCATGACACGAATCTCAGGTTTTACGGATTAACCTGGTTGATTTAGATTTTTTTTCTTTTTTTAATTTGCTTTTTCTTTCAATTTTTTCTTTTAATACCGATTTGATTGAGAATTAAATTTTATGATTTATTTTGTTTACTTTTCATTAGATTATCGTGATCTTATGAGGGGATTTTACTGTACACCTCCTCGCAAAGCACTATTCATTAGAATAGTGCTTTGGTTTTTTTCTTTGTTATTTCCTTTTCAATTAATTTTTTTGTTTAATTTCATTCTTTAATATTGAATTTTTTTATTTAGTTTTCACACTTTCATGGCATAACCTTACAGCCAAACTCACATGCAAAGCTCTTGGATTTGATATTGCAGCCAGATCTAAGGCTCTTGAGTCTGACTTGCAGTCAGACCCATTTAAAAGCTTGAGTTATGCAAGTTTAATATTATTATTTGTATTAAAAATATTATTATTTTTATTATAATGAATATTGTTAATATAATAATTAATAAATTTGAAAAAAATATTATTAGTTATTAGTTTTTTTCTTTTTTTCTTTTTAATTAATCTTTTTTTCTTTGTTTAATTTAGTTCCTTAATATTAATTTTTTTTTCTATTTAGTTATCACACTTTCATTACACGAATCTTAGGTGTGATGGATTAACCTGATTTGGTGGGTTAACTTAGTTGATTCAAATGTTTTTTCCTTTTTCTTAATTAGTTTTTTTCTTTCAATTTCATCTTTTAATATCAAATTGATTGAGAATTAAATTTTATTATTTATTTTGTTTACTTGTTATTAGATTATCATGATTTCATAAGGGGATTTTCCTGTATTCCTCCTCACAAAGCACAATTAAGTGGAATAGTGTTTTGCTTTGTTTTTTCCTTTTCAATTAATCTTTTTTTTTTAATTTCATTTTTTAATATTAATTTTTTTTTCTATTTAGTTATCATACTTTCATAACATGGCCTTGCAGTCAAACCTACATCCAAGACTCTTGAATCTGGTGTTATAGTTAGATCTAAGGCTCTTGATCTCGACATTGCAGTCGGACCTACATAAACTTAGGTCATACAAATTTAATATTATTATTAATATAACAAATATTATTATTTTTATTATAATGAATATTACTAATATAATAATTAATAAATTTGAAAAAAAATATCATTAATATTGAAAAACAACCATAGATTTGATTTGAAAGGTAAAATTTAAAACTTATACTTTAGTCAGACATGTTTAATATTATTATTGTCATTATTATTAATATAATTATTAATAAAATTTTTTAAAAATATTATTACTATTGAAAAAAATTATAGATTTGATTTAAAGGATAAAATTAAAAGTTATTATTATTGTTGTTGTCGTCGCCGTTATTCTTGTTGTTATTATTATTATTATTAGTGTTATTCTTATTATTATTAATTTTTAAAAAAAGTATTATTACTATTGAAAAAAACCCATAAATTTGACTTGAAGAGATTAAAAACTATAAGAACTTGGGTTAGATAAGTTTAATGTTATTATAAATATTATTATTTTTATTATTATTAGAAAAACCAAACCCTAAAAACTTAAGTTTGGCT
>Ga0325404_1006869_pt1 | contig 11921 bp, 9 predicted proteins | sample PopdelMetagenome_18_FD_205664 | JGI IMG/M metagenome (GOLD analysis project Ga0325404, IMG submission 205664) | Populus deltoides microbial communities from Bellville, Georgia, United States - Xylem-Control-R1 | ecosystem: Host-associated > Plants > Phyllosphere > Stem > Wood/Secondary xylem... | reverse complement strand
CAAAACATTTGTACTACATGTCGGTCAGTAGAAACTGCTATTGGCAAGAGTTTGAAGAAATCCTTTTCCGTTGAATTTTTATTTTTTTGATAACGTTCAGTTTCTAAAATAATTGTAGCATTTATATACATGAAGAACTTTTTTTTTTTTTTTCCTGTGAGAGAAGGAATTATAACGGTGTTTTTAAAAAATTTAATTTTTATTTTTTTTGTAAAAACTTCAGTTTTTTTATGTTTTGGATCATTTTAATGCGCTGAATTTAAATTTTTTTTGAAAAATAAAAAAAATATCATTTTGATGTATTTTGACACGAAAAATATTTTGAAAAGCAACTGTAATTACACTTTTAAACAGACTCAATATTTTGCTGGGGGATTGAATCGGAGATGACCAACGAGGTCTATATTGATTAAAAAAAATTATAATATGAAAAATCTATAATTTATAATATAAAACAAATAAAAACAAAATATGTATAAAATTTAACACAAGTTCATGTAATGTAAAAAAAATAAAATATTCAATGTGTTACTTAAAAGATATGCATTTCACAACAAAATAACAAAATCATATATATAAATACTTCTCTATATAGAATATGCGAACAATATTAACACTTAAATAAATAAATAAAATAAAATATTTAGGGTTTTTAACAGTTGTTTGTACCATTATTCAACCACGGTTCCTTTAAAAAAAATCAACATGGATTACAATGTACATTTCACAACAATTTTTACTGTTCATAGACGTGTAAACATATAATTTTGTTCTTGTATTTTTCTTTTTTCATGTTTGATCCCTGTAATTTTAGATTTTCACGTTTCAATCTTTTTTTTTTTTTTAATGTTTTAGTCTTTAATACTGAGAGAGGAGAGTCATTTTTTTTTTTAAAAAAAAAGGAGAGGAAAACATTTCGAGTGTCCTTATTTTGACTACAAAAGACCATTTATCGTTGCAAAACTAAATACAAATAGATTGAGGTTCCAGGGGTGTTTAGGGGTAAATGGGGTTATTGAGCTTTATATGGTTTTTTTTGTTTTGTTAAAAATGAGTGGAATTTGAGTTTTTTTTTTTTTTTTTTTTTACATGCAAGCCATGCAAGCTTGGCTTTTTAGACCAGACATAATTTGTTTTTACATTTTAAAAATATTTTAAAAAATTTAATTTTTTAAAATTTTTTCTTTACTTTAAATTAATATTTTTTGGTGTTTTTAGATTATTTTGATGCACTGATAACAAAAATAATTTTTAAAAAATAAAAAAAATATTATTTTGATATATTTCTAAATAAAAAACACTTGAAAAACAACCACAACTACACTTCTTAAATAGGTTAGTAACACCTAAGCTTTTTTATGTGTTAAACGCACGAGTCAGACGCCTCTCTTAGCTATTATGTTGTTTTTTGTTTTTAATTTTCTTATATCTTAAAAAGAAAATCATGTTTATTATTATGATGTTTCAAAAAGCAATCAATCATGGCATGCTTTTTAAATAAGATTATTGTATTTTTAATTTTTTAACAATTATAATATGAAACTTATATGCAAAATATTTTTTAAAAAATTCACATGAATATTCAATGATGTTAAAATATATATTTTATTGTTATTTTTTATATCATTTCCTTGAATTAATTAGTCTTCATTTTTTTCATGTAGTCGCAAGAAAATAATCAAGATATTATTTTTTGTTTCTTGGTTTAAAATTGCTTTACATGATAAGTTTTTATATGAGAAACTATGCTTATGATAAAAAAAAAAAGAGTACAACAGAAATAGAGCTTTGGCTAAGATTAAGATAAATTTGATTTTTGATTGGTTTAAAGGCAAAATAAAAATATTTGGTCCAATAATGCTTAGAGATCAAAATAAATTTGATTTTTGGTTATTTTAAAGGCAAAATAAAAGTATTTGGTGAGATTCTTGGAGAGGTTGTGAGGGCGTTGTTCAATTTTTAGAGAAAAAGGATTTGATTTGGGACAAAGCTTAGACAACTACCTTGCCACACTCTGAAGTCTCAAGGACGATAAAATTAAAGTACGTTATTTGACCAAAAAGCCCTTCATTTTCCTATTTAGCTTCTTCCTCTCCTTGCATTTTATTACAGTACAATGCCCAAAACTGCCACCAACATCTACCGTTGCCTTGCTTCATCAGTCATTTACTTGCACGGCTTTCTTACCCCTTTTAGAACAAGAGTCTTTGTTTTTCATGGAACTCCAGCAAACAAAAATTTGCTACGAAAATCATGTAGCTCGTCAAAATTGCATTAGCTTAATACAGCAAAAAAGGTTTAGTCATTCTGATAAAATACAAAACCTGGAACAATATAACATTGGTACCCAGAAGAGGCTAAAAATAAATGATATGTTGTATCTGTTAAAAATAAATAAATCCAGAACTGGTAGAAATAGATTAGAGACAAACTCAAAAGTTGCTGTAAATTCAAGCATCTGCAACCAGCTGAGTAGTTTCAGATTCCTCAACCTTGCTTGCTCCATTAAGCTGCAGTTCATCAACATTGAACTTGTTTTCCTGCACTGAAGAGCCTTTTTCGGCTTCCATGCGAACCGAAAGCCTTTCTAGCAATTCTTGGCAGTCAATTGCTGTGACCATCACATTCAAATTGGATCTACCCTTCCAGCAGCCAATGGCTATTGTTGACGCATCCACCTTGGTAGGACCCGACATGGTTTTGCTGTCTGCAAACAAAGACGATGGGGTAAATACACATTCATACACTGATAACACGAACATGGTAGGAACTGCTACATACCTCGCATGACTATTACACAACAACCCATCATTAGCTTTGATGCCTTCTCGCCGAACTCAGCATCAACAAAGTCAGCAAACTTTATTGCTTTATACTGCAAAAGATGCTTGAAATCTACCGAGGATGCATATAGGATCTGATTAGTGATGTGTGGAAGAATCACCGGCAATCCCTCTGATGATATCCTGAATGAACAGGGGGTAGAGGTACCTTCTCTTGAAGTTTGTCGCTCCTTTAAAAAAAGAGGGCAGAATCAAATCAAGAAATGAACAATTCTTTGTTAAATAAAGCCTAGGCAACCACCTTTTTTGGGTAAAAAGAAACACATAGTAGAACTGGTGGTGGTAGTTATTTTTGACTGACTTGATCTATTAGCACAAGTTTTGGCAATTGATGCATCTACTGTTTTCTAGCAACGTAGCTCATGGCATAGGGTTGTAGCCTGGTAGCTAAGAAACTTTGGAGTATGTCAACCAATATGGAAAGAGCACTCACAGGCAAAGGATGGGAGGGAATGGGGAAAAAGCTATGATTGCGGCTTTTGAAAAAAAAAATATAACAAAAAAATAATGTCTAAATAGCATGTAGATTACTTACAAACATCTTCAGGCCGATAGAAGCAATCTTAAGTTGCTGACCAACACGGAAATTCAACCCAAGAACATCCTTAACTGACTTTGAGACATAGTAAATTCTCTTCACATGGTTCTTATCACTATTTCTTGAGATTAAGTGGCCATCAAAAGGAAATGACTCATCAATCCCATAGAACATTTTTATGCTATTGATAATAGATTCATCTTTAAAGAAAAGAACAGGGTCAACCCCTTTCCATTTGCCTTGAAGTTGCAACTTTCTCTTCCCCACAGCCTTCCCAGAATCAGTTTCCCCATTAACCAGTGCTTTGGTTTCCTCTGAATCTTGGTTAGATATATTAGAAGGATCAGGTTCCATATCAGCTTCATCTGGCTCATCAACAATTAAATCTGCCTCTGTGGCTGCTTCATAATTTTTTTCTACTGCGACATCTCTGGAGTCTGGCTCCAGCCCACTATTATCTTCAGTAACCTGATCCAATAATTTTCCTTGCAGTTCAGGATTCTTTTTGAACAAATTCCTTTTCTTACTGGGTTTCTCCTGAATGGCTGCTGGGAAATCATGAAGTAGATATAACATTATAAACGCCTAACATGCAAAACATAAGAATGAAGTGACAGAGACATCCTCAAAAATAGATCTGAATCAACATTTATTTCAAGTACTAATTCAGCATTTTTAAGTGGGAGATGAAATGAAAGTGGTAATGAGCAACGGGGCAACATCTCTAGAACATGAAAAAAAGGGGGGGGGGTTATTAGCAGTAACCAATGAATACTGGTTACAAGGTTCAACTGCTTAGATTCTTCATAATAGTATGATGCATCAATAATGCTTAAATTCACCTGGTAAAGGAGAGAGTTTCTGGAGGACAGCAATGAAAAAGGCCCCACTGTTCTGATCATGAGGCACTATCCTCATACAACGTTCCAGGGGGAGATCAGAAACTTCCTCCATCAAATCTTCGGTAGAAGCATCTTCTGTTGGCTGAATCTCGTCTTCAGAAATTGCATTTTCACCATTCTCGTGCTCAAGATCCTTGTTGGCTGGGGCAACATAGCTTTTGCCTGAAGGAAACATGCTGGGAAGTATATGGTATCTCTGGAATTTGGAGACGTCTTTGTGGGAAGCTAACCAGAGATCTTTGTCACGTACCTGCAGAACCAATAAACATAAATTATGTCATATAAAATTAAGAAATTGAAAGCAGATCCCATTTCCTAACACCATACAGAATTTTTTCCTAGCAGGTCAAAAGCCAGCCAAACTGATATTCAACCAAACACAACTATGCCTTTGGTAGAGTGAACATCAGACAAAACACAAACCAAAAGATGGATATCTTTCTGGGATGGTGACAGTATTTGATAGCATTAAAATATAAAATCTTAATCCAACATAAAGAAACAAAGGAAATATCAGAAACTCCTCTAAACTTCCTGTCAAAACAACTCAATTTAAATGTTCATTAGGTTCAACTGTTCTCTAAAGGAGACCAATCATTTTATTGACAACATCCAAAGCGAGTTGAATATGCTAAACATCAGAATGTCTGAGAATTTTTTTTTTTTTTTTTGGGGGGGGGGGGGGTCGTCATCATATTGTGGAAATGAAGTAGCATTGCCAGAAAGATTAAATAAAAAAAAAAGGCTGCATTGCCAGAGGAACTATGCAAAAATCTTTTCAGCATCCGTGTTACTAGCCTGTTATGGCTTCAATAGAGGACTTGGCAGAAATAACATACCTTCCATTTTCTGACACCAGGCCGACGAACAAGTTGAGGAAGTTCACTGGAGACGTCAACAAGTTCAACAGACCCTCCACATTTCCGTAGAATCTTAGGAAAAACAGACATAGGCACCAAAATTAAGCAAGATTTAGAATTATTGTTTTTTTTTTTGAAAAGTCAAAGATGTCTAATGGTGATATATTTGTGAATGGGTATTAGATTACCTCAGCAACAACAGCCTCATCCTCAACTGGATTCATTGAGCAAGTTGAGTACACCATTCTTCCACCAACTTTGAGCAATGATAGGCCTGTGCATCACAATATAATGTATATTAAATCTAGCTAGTTTGCACCTCTACTGAAACAAATCCGGGCAAAATCCAAGAGTGAATGACTGACTCCACTATTGCAGAAATAGGGGAGAGCAGAATTCTTTCAGCTCCTCAAATCCACATTTAATCATCATAACATTTGGAGTGAAGCCAAAACCACAATCCAGTACACTTACACTTTCTAATGTACCATGCTTAATACAAGATGAATCATATTTCATTCAAACGAGAAAAAAAATAAGTAGATTAGAAGCTTGACAATATGCCTGTCTTTATCAGCAAAATGCTGAAATTATGGATCCAGCAGAAAACATGCAAGGAATGAAATTGAACGATCCCTTATTATCCCATGTTGAACTGCAGCTACTACATGAAGTTCAAGGCATCAAGAAAGACCCATCATGGATTTCGTTGTGCACATTGATGCATACTATAATGTGAGCCAGCTAAATGTTAGTTGGTGATTTTTGGAGGGCCATTGCCAATAAGGGTTGCCCATATGCTTTCTGGGCCAGAAACGAATTGTTCCAGGTCAAGGAACAAGCAACCACGGTATAAAAGAATTACTTGCTGTAGTATGTAGGTAAATTTCTGTTGTTCTTATGTGAGAGCATTGCAACATGAAATAGAGATGATTTGCTACATTGCATCAACCTTAAGGTGGAGGCTAAAATACTTCGTTTGAGAGTTTATGTCTAGAGTTATGAACAGACTCTTGAGCAGGAGAGCACCACAATTTCTGCAATTTCCTAAAAAAAGTGTTTAGGTAAATTTTCTAGACAATAACAAACTTTAAGAGCCTTATTTTTATTTTTCTAAAGTTCAAATTAGTTTGTAGCAGTCCTTTAATGGCAACAGAGAGTTCCAAGACTTTCTATTAGCATATTGTTAAACTTTGGGAAATAGAATTGTGTATTTTGGCAACAGCAGGGCATGCTGCCTTATATTTTCACACCTATTCTTCCATCCATCTCTGAGTATAGAAACCACAGCACCCAATCCACAGTTGTAAAAGCCAACAAATTGTGATTTCTCATTTTCATCAATCCCAAGTTTTACCCCATTACTGTAAAAGACACCAGCATCATTCCCTTTCCTTTTTCTCTTCAATTCACTAAGCAAATACTTGCTAGGAACCTAATTCTGCAGCTACCATAAACTTCAAGAAACCAAAGTCTTCAAATCTAAGCTTCCTGTTGCCCTTAAATCTCACTCAATCTAGATGCTATTTAAATCACAAACCCTTTATCAGCTCTTCTGAAAGTCAAAGCCTTGAAATCACAGATTGTCTAGCTATAGCACGAAAAAATAACAAAAGTGGGCAGACTAGACAACCCTGTCCGACATCAAGAGAAGCCTTTGGGATTAGAAATTGACAACTATCAACCAATAACCTGTCAGGACATAATCATATGGGAGACTAGTGCTTCCTTTGGCAATCCACTGATGATTATTAATCTTAGAGCAGAAAATTTGAAATGACATGCTATTTATGAGCAACATAATATCAGCCAAAAAGGGCCTAAAAGCTAAGGTTTTCAATTCGTAAAGAAACATCAATTCAAGGTTTTTCATTACGGTACCTCGCATTGCTATCTGAATTTGTAGACTATGGAGCCCATTGCCCATCCCTGGATTCCTGTATTAGAGGGGAAAACAAATATAATCCACCCTGAATGCTCGAAAAGCATAAAAATGAGAAAGTACACAAGAATTCCAACCATTTCCTCCACATATCTGGAGCCTTGCGGAGGGTACCATCTCCACTACAGGGAACATCACATAACACTCGATCAAAGAGAAGCTGACTAATCTGTGGCTCGATTTCCATTTCAGAAGCTTTAGAGCCATTTTTGTCTGCACGGCACCCAGGGAAGTGTTGGGCTTCATTATTTGTGACTATCAAGTTGGCAGTGCACATTCTTTTTGTTTGATGGATGAGAAGATTACATCTCTGGACATCCAGATCATTTGCCATAACCTAGAAGAGTAAATTAATATTGTTAATGGTGAATCAATTTCATATTCTAACATTACAATGAAGTAAATGAAACAAATCAACTAGGAGGTTCCAAGTACTGATACAATTCAAGGTAAAGAGACGATTAAGCAAAATAAAACAAATAGATGAAGACAATAATAGAATAGAGCAGAGTGTGAAACAAGAAAAAGTAACAAACCATTCCATCAGGAAGTGATCCTGACTTTGTTGATTGGTATATAATCTCCAGCAACTGAAATGTTTTTGAACCTGGTGCAGCACACACTGCATACAAGGAAAGAGAGCAGTGAGGAAATACTACAGGGTATTGGATATTTTCCATGACATGCAACCCATTTCAACTTTATAAGAAAACTAGGGGGTGAAGGGGAGATACATGTCTGCTACTAGAAACTTTAGAAAGGAAACCATTAGGATATCAATGTTTTTTGGTAAGAAAGCTGCTGTTATAAATACATCAAGCTAATTTAGATAAAGAGATGATGAGTCACTTGTATTGCCAAAGGAATAAAATAAAGAAAAGAATCAGAATGCACTATAGGTAACTTACTATCAAATACAAAATGATCCGGACGTACATCAAGGAAGAGTGGAGGTACCTTTATCACAAACCAAAAATTTAGTTGTAGGATTAACAATCAGTTAGCAAATGACACAGGGATGAGAGTCGAGATGTTCATTCTTAAAGGACAAAACAACCAAAAATCATTGAATAAACCCAAAATCAGACTTGCTCACCATGCTGACAGCCTCCTGTCTGGTAATGTTTCCAATTTCATTTTCTAGCTTTAAGAACTCATGGAACCTGAAATAATTTTATCCAAAACAACATTGGGTAGATAAAAGGAAAGCAATCAAAAACAAGTGCATTAATTGCGGGCAGCTTGCACATATTTTACATATAATGTAAGCACTAATTATGAAAACCAACAAATCATATACAAGTAGGAGAACAATGGGTCGAATTGGTTGCAGAAAACTTTTTCCATTTTCAATCTCCCTTTCTAATTTTTCTTTTCCATGAAAAACTAAAAACAAAAAAAAAATCATTTGTTAAAAATGGAAGAGCTGTTTCTCCAAACAGTTACCTTATAAAATAATGCATGAATTTTTTAAAGAATAGAAAGCATTTTTTCCATTGAAAATTGTATAAATTGAAATTGGTTGGATCATCATGACAACTAGACTGATTTTCAGAAAGACTTTAAGAGAAGCTTGAAGTGTTTTCCAAGACCATAAACTTGAGAAATTATATAGCAATAACTCCACTTCTCTAAAGGAAAAACATTAAGTTAACTGAGCATAGTATATGTACCCCTGGTGGTAGGAAGTCATTTATGGCACAGTCTACATCAATGATAATATGTAAAATAAATGCATTGCACAGGTCAATTCTGAATGACTGAAAATTGCAGAATAGAAAACCTTCTGTGTAAAACGGATCTTTGGAACAAGAAAGGGAAGAACATAATTAAGCAATGTCAGTATTATCAGGTACACGTATCTGTTCAGAAAATATGATAACACGTTCACAACACTACCCAAACAAACAGAAATTGCACGATTTACCTCTCAAGGGTTTGGTTCTTCCTTAGCTGCATCCGGGAAAAATTTGAATGCCAGGCAAGATTATCAGGGTACCAAGGCAATGGTCTAATAGCCTCCACTTCACCACCATCAGTGGTCTGTCAAAAATGACAAAAATGAAGGGAAAAACAGTAAGCTATCATCTGTAACAACCAGCATTTGGCAACATAATTATCAAAGGTGTTATAGTCTCAAAATAAATAAATGTAACTTACCTCTGCTTTAAGAGAATTCATAAAGTCATTCTCAAGCTGTGATTTGATATCTTCACAAAATTGGCTACTGCAAAATTGAAAAAAATAAAAATCACAAGGTTAGCAACTTTTCCCCATACTGTAACATGCAGTTTCAATGTTCAAAGTCAAGGAGGGTGTGAAGAACACAGGGGACCTTATATATAAACCCTCAAAATGCAGTTCTTATGCTCGTTAATTGCCCATATACAACTTGCAGCATCTGAATTCAATCCAAGACTCGGGGGGATAAAGGACCTTATTACCACAAATATAATTTCCCATCATTTCATACTCCATACGACCATATTTTTTGTCCAATCACAGTCGACCATATTTCAGAAATCCCACTTCCCTTTTGATCTTTCCTGCAATCCCTAAAGCAACCTCCCTTTGAAAAAGATCACTAGATTGACATATGCTGCCAAAATCACCATTTTCATTCTTCATTCACCTAATCATATCCAATTCATATCAAAGAGAACTGGATAGCAACCTTATTATGATATTCATCTTATGTGATTTTATCATTCTTACCTATCTTGGCTAGTCTGTTGCTTGTAGACAACATTGAGAGCTACAAAAACCCAACCTTTTCGTGTCCCAACTCTTAACTTCAAAGTTTGCCTCATCAGCTTGAAAAAATAATTAACGTTATATCTTTTTACTGCTACAGCATGCAGGAACAACAATTACGAACACACCCAAAAAGCCAAAACAAAGAATACCCGACAATTTAAATAGCAAAAGAAACTAAAAACTTTACCTTGAATTGATTCTAAAAGCAGCAGGCAAGGGTGTTCTAAGAGCTTCGACAAAGGTATCCCATTCTTCTGCTGTCACTATCCCTTGCTCCTGCAAAAAAATAAAAAAAACTAAAAAAATTAAACCCCACCAAACCAAACAAAATAATATATAATCTTAAACAAAAGAAAAGCAAGTGTTACCTTGTAGTATTCATCGAAGGCAGGGTTTTGAGTAGCAAAAGGCTGCCAATGAGTCTTGTTCTCAGAGTTGTTGTTGCTGTTGGGATCAGACGAGGCACTGTCAGATTTGGGGCGTTTCCAAACATTCTCTCTGCCATCACGAAAGTGCTTTCTTTGAGTTCGTGACCTGCTTCCTCTTCCTCTCCCTCCCATTTCTTTTTGGGGGGTGTTGAAGACTGCTGCTGCTGCTTAGCCTCTCTGGACCTTTTGTTAACGGACTAGGTTTCTGTCAAGGTTCAACGTTTTTTCGACATGTTACTCTAGACGACGTGTAGTTTAGAATCAATCTCAGATTCTTGGACTATAAAGATATAGGGCCGGCCCATTCATTAATGAACCCATTACAGTAGCCCATTTGCACTGCATATGTCTCTATCTGAACCCATTGTTTGATAACGGGCTTTATCGTATTCCTATTTGGGCCAAAGTTGACGAGATTGTAATATTTCATAATTTTCAGTATCATCGTCAAGGAATTTCGAATTTTTATTAAAAAATAAATGTGGTGGAATTCTTTTAAACGTGCATAGATGTGAAAAAATGTAACGTGCGGTCAATTTATTATATGCATGCTAAATTAATGTGGTCAAGGGTATTCTTCCTTTTGTGTAAATTATTTTTTTAATAATGGTAATAAAGTAAATTATGATGTTTGATAATGATAAAAAAAGATAGTGATGACATGACGATAATAATGAAAGAGATAATTGTGAGGTGATTGTGGTGGTAGTAAAAAAAAAAATGGTGGTTAGGTATTGTGGTGGTCAAAGGCGGAGGTATTATGGGATCGGGTGAGGTCTAGTTCAGGTCAAGATCTTATCAATATTTTTTAATTAGTTTTATGTAAAAAAAATTGTAATTCTTAATTGATGTATCAAAAAATTCTGAAAATTTACGTGGAGCCTTCTAATATGATGCTTTAGCTTGGGTTAAAATTTCAGAATTTTTGGAGAAATTTAGAAATTTGATAAAAAAATCACAATTTGACCAGTTTTACGTTATTGGGTGTAATTTTCAATCCGACCATCAGATTGAGCTGAAATTTTACAAGGGATCTTAAAATATATTGAATAAAATCTGGTTAAAAATTTAGGATGAACAGAGTTTGGTAGTGCTAAAAAAAACATCAAATAAAAGCAAAACGACTAATTAAGAGTAAAATGATTATTTGCCATTAAAAAATAAAACAAATCAGTTATTCCATCTTTTTATATGTTGCCGACTGGGTAGAAGTAGAATGGATAAAAAAAATAAAAGAAAAAACAAGAGAGAAAGAGAGAAAAGTAAGGGAAAAATATAAAAAACAAACACAAAAAAATCTGAAAAACAATTTTTTGTAAAATATTTTACGCAAGTAATTTAAATGAGTGTCTATATTCAAGTGGTTAATGAATTCATGTCAAGTAAATACTTGTTCAAGTATGTACTAATTCAGCTGTGAATGGTTTGTCCAATATTTTGTTGAAATGGAATTTAGTCTTGATGCATCAAATTACAAGAACCCAAAATATCTGATCTTGAAACGGAGTGGACAGAATATAATAGTATTTAAAGGCTTCTGGGCATAAAATAAACAGTTAAAAAAGGATTTTACAGTATCCTAATTTCAAAAAATAAAATAAAATAAAATCGTGCTGAAGTATTCAAGAAAACCATCCAATAATAATCATTT
>Ga0325404_1006864_pt1 | contig 11927 bp, 10 predicted proteins | sample PopdelMetagenome_18_FD_205664 | JGI IMG/M metagenome (GOLD analysis project Ga0325404, IMG submission 205664) | Populus deltoides microbial communities from Bellville, Georgia, United States - Xylem-Control-R1 | ecosystem: Host-associated > Plants > Phyllosphere > Stem > Wood/Secondary xylem... | reverse complement strand
AAAAAAGGTTTGACTTGAAATATAAATAACCAAAGTAAAAAAAGGCAGTTAAAATATATAACAACTTTTAATTTCAAATAAAAATTTCATTTTAATTTTTTTTAGTTAATACATGATTGGTCCTTTGATCATCGAAAATCCAATTTTAACATAAAACTTCATTTCCCTCGCTCACTAATTAAAAGTTGAAGCAAAATGAAAGGTCGCGCTCAAACCCAGAGAGCCATGTAAGGCATGCGGTCACACACTTCTACCCTCCTATGACGACGATTCACCTCTAAACGCTTCCTTCACAGTCAGCTGTAAAAAGTACCGTCTTCTCTTCTCTTCTCTCTTCTCTCTCCTTCTTTTAGTCTCCAAAGTCGAGTCTCCTTCTAAAGTTCAACTTTCACCTTTCATTTACCTTTCACTCTTCTTCTCTTCCTTTTATGCACACATAAAACACCTCTCTCTCTCTCTCTCTCTCTCTCTCTGCTCTACCCGTACCCAAAAACCTTCTCGAATTTCTTGCTAATCGAAACCTCATTTTCACAGCAAAAACACTACTTTACCTTACTTTTTGTATCGTCAACCAGTTTAACTCACACATACTAGCTAAAACGTAAGAGATGCATCCTTTTCAAAGCTTTTACTATTTAAATCAAGATGGACATAAACCAGAGCCAAGCTTAGTCAACATGATGGACGGTGGGGAATCAATCCTGAGCTCAGCTTCAAAAACAGAAGCTAAAATATCAACTGAGTCATCATGCAAGAGCCACAAAGAAACAGAAAGGAGACGCAGACAACGTATCAACGCCCACCTCTCCACCCTCCGTACTCTCCTTCCCAACCCCACCAAGGTTATATTACATACATACATATACATGCATATATATTTATGTATGTATATGTATAAAATCCTCTTTCTAATACCTTAAGACCTAAATTTAAACAAATTTGGAGGACGTTGTTGTAATATGATAGTAACTACGTTAATTTGTTTCTCGTGTATAAACGCAGACAGACAAGGCCTCGTTGCTGGCTCAAGTAGTGCATCACGTGAGAGACCTAAAAATGAAGGCAGCTGGGTCGGCACGGCAGTATAGTAATAACTGTAGCAGCGGATTAGAGCCCGAAGAGAACTGGCCATATCCAGGAGAAGTAGACGAGGCTACGCTGAGTTGCTGTGGTCATGAAGAGAAGATGATAAAAGTGAGTGTTTGTTGTGAAGATAGACCGGGTCTGCATATGGATTTGACCCGAGCGATTAAGTCTGTGCGGGCCAGGGCGGTGCGGGCCGAGATGATGACGGTGGCTGGCCGGACCAAGATCGTGGTAGTGATGAGGTGGGATAATGGCAGTGGTGGAGAGGAGGATGTTGGGATTTTGAAACGGGCTTTGAACGCTGTTGTGGAGAACCGGGCCTCGGGTTCTGGGTTCGGCCAAGTGGTCCAGGGGAATAAAAGGGCGAGAGTCTTCGGTCTGGTTAGTGATGTTGATAGAGATAGAAATTGACCGTTGAATTTTCATAATCGAGTAAAAAACATGGAAGCGGTGAGTTTGGATACAGTCAAATGTTTATATCTCCAAAAATAAGTTAGATGATTACGTATGAAGGACTCTGTTTATGCATTTGTTTTTTTCGTTTAAATTAGTCTTTTTAGCAGTGGCGGGGCTACAGGGTGGATGACAGGATGAGGGGCAGTCGTCCTCCCTGATTTAATTTGTTTCCCCTCGTCTAGAAGTATTATTAAGTAATGAACTAGATTGTTGCGGCATGAATCATTTATTTTAGAACATAGGAAATAATATTTAAATTATCAAAAATTTCTGGACATTGGTATAACAGTTAAAATTTACAAAATTTCAACCTAATTCTTTATTTAATTCTAATTTTAAATTAAATCGTGTAAGAATTGTCTTGACATGATCTTATCGACTGGGTAGGTCAAAAGAAAAAAAAATAAAGGAAAGAAAAAAAACATGATAGGTTCACTCTAGTCAACCCATCAAACCCGTGACCCGAGTTATAGAATCTATTGGGTTAAATTAATTTTTTTATCATATCATAAAAAATATGAATACCGATTCACAATTATTTCAATACTGGATGATAAAACCAAATAAAAACCCAACATTAAAAGATAAAATTAAAAAACAAAAACAAAAATTTCGAAAACAAATATTGATCCGACTCTTTACTTGCCCTAGGTTTTAAGTTAAATCGCGTGGGAATTTTACTGATATGACCTTGTTGTTTGGGTAGGTCAAAAAAAATAAAAATCAAAGGAAAAAACATGCAAGTTTCACCATAATCAACTCGTCAAATTTGTGATTTAGGTTTCTAAATCTACCGGGTTAAATTATTTTTTAAAATTTATTGTATGATAAAAAATATGAATACTGATTCACAATCAAACCAATAATGAATGATAAGATTCAATAAAAACCCAGCATTAAATGATGTAATTGAAAAAAAAAATTGATTCACAATCAAACCAATAATAAATGATAAAATTCAATAAAAACTTAGCATTAAATAATGTAATTAAAAAAACACCCAATTAAAAAAAGTCATGGGATTGTTACAAAACAACCTAGGCACATAGCACGTATTTAGGCTCTCGTGTCATGCCTTTATTTTTTATCTTGACCTACTTTTTTTGTTTTTTTAAAAAAGTTATGTGATAGCGACATGGCGTTTGTCGTATAAGAAAAAATATTATGGTGTTACATTAGCCAAGTGAGCAACAAAACAAATTTGTCAATAAATATTAAATATAATATATTAACTTGGTTTATTGTTCATATAAACAATTAAACTAACCTCATGCCTTTAGTTATTTTGTTAATGTGTTGTTAGAGATAAAATATTAGTTTTATATGTCATGTGGTAGGTAATATTTGCTTTTAATTAGCTGTTTTTTCTTAAAAAACATAATCCATGTCCTTGAGCTTGCAAGAAAAAATTATCCATGAAATTTAAAGAGAAGTAAAGATTGCACTTGAGATATGGACTATTTTGAATTCACCAATCTAGATGCAAATGATCAATATGGCCCGTGAAAGCCTAAATCTAAATCATCTTTACTAGTAGGTTCAAGTTAGGTCTGTTCAACTTGGTGAGTTTGGGTTAAGCTAGACTAAGCCCATCATATATTGGTGATTTGAACTTAGGATAATTTTGGGTAACCTACCATCCTAAGCCTAGAACCTATTAACTCGAATTCAAACCACTAAAGTGATGAGTTTGGGTTAAGCTAGACTGAGCCCACCGTATTAGTGGCTGACCCTGTAGGACTCACCAACCCAAACCCAAACCAACAAAGTAGTGGGTTTGGATTAGGTTAGACCGAACTCACACCCTAGTGGTTTAGGCTTAGGTTGGCTATGAGGGACCCACCACTTAGAGCCAATTGGGGGCCTGAGCTCGAGTCCCCTTAACTTGAACCCAAGCCAGCATGGTGTGTTTGGATTAAACCTAGCCCACTAGGGGCTAGGATTAGGTTTTATAAAACTTATCCTCCTTTAATTACGTAGTTAATCTCATGGTGACATGCTCAAATCCAATTAGGGTGCTAACTCGTGCTTGTATTTAATGCTAACGAGACCTACATAACAGTGTTAAGGTATAACCATCCACTATAATAACGACTATTATTTTACATCATTGATTATACAAAATAGATTAAGAGTATATAAGTTTACGCAATCTATTGACATCATTGATCCCTATTCCATATAAGTTTACGTGATTATGGATATATAAGCATCCATGAATCATTAGGTAAGTTTCTTAAAAGCTTATTTACTCACAAACACATAAGAAGATGAACATTCTCTTACATTTATCATTTTCATTTATTGTTTGCTATGCATAATTTTTAAGGCAACATTCTCCCTACATTTGATCTAATTCTAGCATCGGAAGGTTCCATATACTATACATAAAACTTGTTTGTAGAAATTTGTGGGTTGTTGTCTAAGTTTTTTTTGTTTTTAATCTTGGAAGCCTATTAATCAACTATGAAAAGACCCATAATTCTTTTAAGTTTGTTTGAGACTTTGTCACCAATGATGAACATAACCAATAAATTTAACCTAAACTATTCATGCTATTGCTAAAAAAAGATTGTTGAAATCTCGACATTAATTACGAAGTTAATGATTTTAGTAAGATAGAAGAGACGGTGGAGAAATAATAAATGAGAAATTTAGTAAGATTGTTTTTACATTTTAATGCCTAAAAAGGAAAATTTAGTAAGAATATTTTGTATTTTAATACCTCTCGTTATGATTTTCATGGATTTTTAACATTAATAACATATTCTTATATTATTGTCTTTAATAAATTTCTTTGTCAAATCATGTTGATTTTCCATGGGGAACCAATAGTATTAATAATATATCCTTGTATTTTTGTCTTCGATGATATTTTTGTTAAGCTACAATTATGTAAGTGTTTTCAAAGAAAGAAAAAACCTGAGATTGAGATCATTTAGTTGACTAAGATTAATAATCTTGTATAATTATAATAATATAAATTAAAAAAAATACAACAATAATAAATAAGCTGATAAAAAAATTGACAATAAAAAAACCCGACTCGAGTCCATTTGGTTTAACACACGAAATGCAACCTGGTCGTAATACTAGGGTAAACCCATAAAAAAAAACAATAAAACTCAATTATTAAACAAACCAATGTTGATGGGTAGAACTGTAAAAAATTAATTATAAAAAAACAATGAAAAAAAACCCGAGTCAACCCGAGATAACTTGTTAGCCCCACAACCATAGACATATGATTGAGATAACCCTGTAGATAGAAAATTGAAAAAAAAAAGAAGATCGATTCTCCATAAATCAAATGATGAAGGATGAGATTAAAAAAAATAAAATTTAAAAAGAAACTAAAAAAAAACAGAAGTCAACTTGTGTTAATATTTGAAACTTGTGACCCTTATCATAAGCCCGAGACTAACACCATGGAAGATAAATCCTAAAAAATAACGAAATAAAATTCTCAATCACAAAATGTTGAGGGATGAAACCGAGAAAAAAATGAATCAATTTTTTTTTCAAACAAAACAAATAGCAATAAAAAGAAAGAGAACTAAATTTGACATAAAAATAAATCAAAATCAAATGCTAAGGGATGAAATTAAAAATAAAATTCAATTAAAAAAGGATAAAAAAGAAATAAATAGCATTTAAAAGAATGAGGATAAAATTTGATAAAAAAAAATTAAAATGAAACTAAATGATGAGGGATTAAATTGAAGAAAAAAATTAATCAAAAAAAGATAAAAGAAAAAAAAAACAAATACCAAACAAAAGAATGAAAACAAAATTGGATATAAAAATCAAATGAAAAGACACTTTTGTATTTTGCCAACAAAAAAAAAAGAAAAGGGGAGAGAAGCAAAAAGTCTATCGGAGTCACGCTGCTAACATGCACTCTGCCATTATGAAGATCTTGATTCACCTCTCCCAAAAAATCAAATGAAAAGACACTTTTGTATTTTGCCAACAAAAAAAAAAGAAAAGGGGAGAGAAGCAAAAAGTCTATCGGAGTCACGCTGCTAACATGCACTCTGCCATTATGAAGATCTTGATTCACCTCTCCCAACGCCTCTGCAGAAGATGGTGTTTTGATGTTAGAGGAGCTTGCATATGTCGCTTGAAGGGTGCAGGCTCTTCCCACTCACTAGCGTGTGCGCTATACATGTCAATAATTTATCATTTATTTTTTTTATTAAAAGACTAGATTGCCCTTACCCCACTTCAAATAGCAAAAAAATTAGGATGAAAAGACCAAAAAGCCTATTGATGTAAGTTATAGTTCTTTTTTGCTTCTAAGAGTAATTTAGTCATTCTAATATTTTTTTAATGAGAAAAATATGAAAAAGCCCCTATTCAACAATTAATCAAATTATACTTTTAAGGGTATTTTATACTTTACATTGTACAAATAAAATGTTAAAAGACCATTCTACTCTCATTCAATTTAGTGATGACAAATAAGTCTCGTAAAAAAGATCATTTTTTCCTTTGAAGAAAGTTTTATGAGTTTTATTATGAAAGATAAAACAATCATTTTACTATGCAAATCCTGAAATACGAGTATCTTTATAGTAAAATATTGATCTCATTTAGTTTTCTTAATAAATAATGGATATGGATGCACATAAATTTATAGATCCGATCCTTCTTAGTAATTTTCAGGCCTTTTCTGTAGCCCATTTAAAGGGAACCTAGCTTGCTTTTCAATATACCATTAAAGTTGCATAGCTAAATAACAATTTAATTTGGATAAAAACTACCTATGGCTGCGGGTTTTTTTTGGCATAAAAACGATGTTTAGGTTTCATCTGCACATTTTAAAGAAAAAAAATAAAATGACATGGATTATAGTCTCAATCGGGTTAAATAAGTCAATTTTATTTTAACAAGACGATAAAAAAATTGGCAACGATAATAAATAAATAATTTTTTTTAAATGACCACGATAACTTAGGAAAAAACCTCTAGAAGTATGTAATTGGATAAAAAAGAGACAAAAACATGCTCGAGCAAACTTGGGGTTGCATGATAAACATGTAATTTAGTTAATAAAAGGTGAGCGAACTCAGGTTAACCTGCAAAATCCAAGGCCCAGATAATGAGATTGAAATAATATGAAAAATCACTTTTTTAAAACCCGTCCTTGTGGTTTGACCCGTGACCTAGGTGATTTGGGGCTTAGGTCAGGTTAAGTCTCCATAAAGACAAAGAAGAATTGACCTGATATATTCCGATAAAAAAACAGGGTTAACCTGTAACCTAGTTATCTCTGGGAAAACCAGTTAAAACCCGTTGACATTTTTTTTTCTATTTTTTTTATTCAAAATAATATTTTTTTATATTTTTATAAAAAAATAGTTGACTTGGGTTAATCGGGTCAACTTACTCGACCATGACTTGAGACATGTGATTAGACCGGAAGCACTATGGATGAAAAAACTGAGAAGTTCAATCCTCAACAAATTAAATGCTGAAAAAAAAATTGAGAAAAAAAATCAATTATATTAAAGGATCTCAAATAAAAAAATTGCAATGAAAAAAATGAGGGTAAAAATAAAAATTAAAAACAAATTTGAGGGCAAGAATAATTTTTTGATTGATTGGTTAATTGAAAAAATATTTACATAATGAAAAAAAATAAATATTAAAAGGAACTTAATTAGAAAAAAAAACACTACAAACTTGAATTAAAGGATAAAATCAAAAACCACTAAAACTTTGACAAAGTGGCCAAAAAAAAATTAAAAAAAGAATGACCATATTGAAAAACATTATATATGTCAAATTAGAATTGAGAATTAAATTGAAAATAAATAAAACTTTAACAAAAAAGTCAATGATAAAAGCTAAAAATCAAAAGAATAAAGACTAAAGTTGAAATATCAAGAACAAAAAGAACCAACCTTTATTTTTTGGTTAGGAGAAAAAGAAGAAGAAGAAAAAAAGGTCGGCCTACGAGAAACCGCCCAATAGTCATACACATGTATTACACTAGGAGGAAGAGAATACCGCGGCGCATCCAACAACATTGCAAAATAGCATTTTTGTCACTAGGAGGCGCTGCATACGTCACCTAAATTGCACGGGCTCCTCTCATACACTGATGATTACAAAACACATACCAACAAATTTTGAAAATTAAATAATAATTAATTAATACAAAAGGATATTTATGCTCTTGATTACCCCTATAATTACCAAAAAAACAAACATAAAAAGATCTAAAGCCCATGACCCTATGGTTAAAGTTTTTTGGTGCCAAGGATATACTTGTCAATTTAGTGTGTATTAAGAAACAAAAAGACTTATTTATCCCTCCCTAACATGTTTATAAATTTTTTATTTTGGAGATGATTAAGTTATTTTACTATATAAAAACATGTAAAATATAATTATATCCTAACAAAATTTTAATGATCAATGCGCCATATTAAAAAACAAAAATACTCTTAAAACAAATGAATTTTTTTGGAATGAACAAAATTGTCATTTAACTAATGTGGTGAATAGAAAAAAGTGTCTATAGTTATGGTGAAATTGCCTTCCCCTTTAGGCTTTTTTTTTAATGCCTTGTGTGCCTTCCTTACCTCTAAATAATTTATTTATTCATGAATCAAAATCCAATGTCGACAAGCGAAGTCTAAGAGACAAAAATAATAAGCATGCAAGTCGAGACTTGCCTGGGACAAGGGCGGGAAGCGAGATGGTCTGGCGAATCCGTGAGCACAGATTCATAGTCATGTAGCATTTTCCAAACTACTATGCTGATTTCCAAATGTCTAATCTTTGAAAGTCCTCTGCTCTCAAATTACAGGCTAAAAAACTCGTTCCATTATTGCAACAATGGCTGCTTTAAGGCCTTTTTCAGTCGAAGGGGAACACTTTCAGCTCACCCTTTCCAGTCATCATCAATTCATTCACGGGCTTTCACGGGAATTGGCCTAGTTTGAAAACAGCAAGCTCTTTTCTCTCAGCCTCTACTTATATTCTGATTGTTTATATGCTAATCTTTGATGACCAAGGATACTAGCTTTCTTGTTCTCTGACTTCTCCTTCATCAGGGAAAACTGGGGAGAGTTGATGATACTTTGTTGCGGTAATCACCTTTACTCAAGTTAGTTCATGCGTGCACTTATAATCCAGGATTGTAATTGATAGAAACCAAGGATTTTTTATTTTTTTTATCTATTATTGATTTAATGTTTTGATTATCCACTGCTTAATTAAGGGTTTACTATATTGGTTTTACCTATACCTATCAGCGTGTACCAGGAAATTTGCTGAAATTCGAACGAAATTGTTCCTGTTAAGGAAAATAACAATGACCAGGCCTGTTAATTAACTTGTTAGCAAAGAAACCAAGCTTCTGTAGTTTCACAGGGGGGTTAGTAAATAAGACTTTTCTATTTTTTTTACTTCAATTATTTGCGTTGTCAGTTTTCATTTACCCAAAAAGGGAAAAAAAAAACTTGTCAGCTTTCTACCAATGCCAGTACAGAATCCTAATTATTTTGTTACATGTTTCACTTGTTAACTTTAACCAGGGTTGAAACCCTCGTGTCCTGCTTCACACTATCACATATCGAAACAATTCTTTTTCCATTTTTGATTCTCTTCTACCCCACCAAACGGTAGGATTAACCCCCCCTGGCTGTTGACGTCATTGATTCTCGGAGGTTATGATCACGCAAGGTCATAGATTCCCATTTTTCTGCTCTGAAATGGAATTTTTTATGAAACAATAATGCAATGTTGACGGTATTCATGGCCAGAGTAATTTTATGAAATTTTCAAAAAATATCTACTACTTGAGAGTAAAGACACTTTCAGTTTACAGATAGCAGATCAAGCAAGTGTAACTTTTGCTGGTGATGCTAAAGTTAGTGATGCTTCCAAGTTCCTAGGATAAAACTGGGAGTGTAACATGTGACGCGCGTACTTCACTATTTCAATGATCACTTGTCTTCATCTTCTGGGAGAACTCAGCTCTGAGATTAAATGCTTCGAGCATTTCTACAGGACTTGCTCAAGACCTCACAAGCTTTGAAGTACTGAATGTCCAAAACAGATGGCGGGGCGGACTTCTTTGATCAAATTAACGAAGCAGAGGTTTCTGATTTTCAAGAAGCACAGATACTTGTTAGTATCAGATAGCAAGCAAAAGAGAAATATTATGGCTTTGAGAAAGTCCGTTTGTTTCTTCATCCTTCTGTCATCCAGCGCTGTTGAACAGGGGAGAAGTGGAGCATTTCAAAACTCTTTCTGAAGCTCAATCACCAAGGTGTTATACAAAATTGTTTCTATCAGCCTGGTGATTGCTTGCGTAGACTCTAGAGAATGCCCAACTAACATCCTGGGATTTCAACCTGGAGAGAAGCTTTTATGGTTCGAAATGTTGCGAATCTGCCTCCACCTCATCTTGGTTCATAGATGGTAATAGTCGAGCTTCAACCACCATCTTCTTTTTCTTTCCTTTCTTGATTCCTTCACTGTGTTGTCAAGCTTCCCACAGTCAACATCAGACATACTAGCATCAATTTCTTATTTGACAAACACACAGGTACATCAAAGAAACGAAATTCAAATTCATGAGCAATTAAATGAAGCAACTGACACAATTCAAACAAAGGACAAAGCTCTCAATTTGATTATTCATTATTCATCTACACTAACAAGACTGTTCTGATTTATTCTTATTGATGTGGATGACTTATTACTTAGAGGCAACTCTCCTATATTCATTCATCATGTATTGCAGCACTCTTCCATTGATTCATCGAAAACCTCAGTCACCTTCACTATTTCCTTGGTGTTGAGGTGATTTCCACACCTGAAGCATGTTTATCTCTCAACAGCAATACATTCGTGATATCCTGGTTCGTTTTAATATGAAGGGAATCAAGGAATCAGTAACACCTCTAAGTTGCTCTACTTGACTCACTCTCATCGATGCTCTCAACAGGTTGATGCCTCTCAGTAATGTAGTTTGATTGGTAGAATGCAATATCTGTCTCTCACGACTAGATGTTGCACATGCCGTGAAGATCAACTCAATACATGTAATCTCCAAATCAAACTCGCTGGACTGCAGCGAAACATCTTATTCGACACCTTAGTACACACTTAACCATGTTCTGCTTCTTTGTCGTTCACAGCCCTTGACATTGCTGACTTACTCTGATGCTAAGTGGGCAGGCAATCACGATGATTTCACCTCCATGCATATATGCTTATGTTTTTTTACTCGTTCTTCTATAGAAGCAGAGTATCACTTTGTTGTCTCGGCCGCCGTTGAAATCACATGGCTAACCAATCTCCTCCAATAGTTACATCTTCCCCCTTTATAGCCACCACGTTCACTTTGTGATATCATCGGTGATACTTACCTATGCGTAATTCCTATTTTTCATTCAAGAATGAAACATCTAGATCTTGATTTCCATTTTGTTTGGGAAAAGGAGTTTAATGGCTCTTTCCGAGTCGCACATGTCTCCACATCCAATAAGCTCACGGACGTCCTCACAAAACCATAGTCCAAAGCTCGCTTTAAATATCTTCGGTCAAAGATTCTTAACTCTGATGGAGGCACCATCTTACGGAGGCATAATAGGCAAGAACCACTCCAGCCAACGTCCAGCTCCTCAAGGATCACTTCCCTCCACAAATCATGCCAACACAGTACACAAATCCCCGGCTAATCTCTAGCTTAATAATAAAGTACAGAAATCTTTATATTCTTAAGATAGTGCAGTTGTTTATATATAGGATTGGAATATGTAAAATCCATAAAAAAATTAAATGGAGAATTAAAAGAAAACAGTCAGCCTTTAAAATATAGCTACTAAAAAAAATAGTTGGTAGTGAAAATATTAGCTATTAAGAAAAAATATAGTTATTATGGAAATAAATTACAGGATTTTTGAAAACTGTGGTTTCAGTTTAAGAGCTCAAAAATAAATTATTACCGGAGATAAAAGGTTTAAAAAATATAAACATTACCTCGCACGCTAGGTAGAAATGAAGGTTTTACTCTTACTCAGCCCAACTTTTATACGCGAGAGCCTATCATTTTTACTAGTTGATTATTAGCTCAGGTCATAGTTTATTGTATAAATACTAGAAGAAAATCTTGTTGTTTCAATATAAAATTGGAAAATTATTAAATTTCAATATTTCAATTTAATAAAGAAAATTGTTTTTTAAATCTTTTGAAATAACTTCTCAAATTATATTGTTTACAACATTTTCTTAATATATCTTGAGAATATTTCTTCAAATGTTCAACTTTTGTGTCATGTAGTTTTATCGAGAAGTAGGTTGGTAATGCAAAAGTTGGAAAATTAAGAACAAAACCTTGGCTTTGATCAACAATGCAAACA
>Ga0325404_1006862_pt1 | contig 11927 bp, 16 predicted proteins | sample PopdelMetagenome_18_FD_205664 | JGI IMG/M metagenome (GOLD analysis project Ga0325404, IMG submission 205664) | Populus deltoides microbial communities from Bellville, Georgia, United States - Xylem-Control-R1 | ecosystem: Host-associated > Plants > Phyllosphere > Stem > Wood/Secondary xylem... | reverse complement strand
CAGTACAAGGCTTTGTTTTGTTTATTTCCGGATGGTACAATTTTTCAAAGGATGGTTCTATTTTTCATGTCCTTGATAGACTTCACAGGTATCTTGTCCAACTAAGGTATAATTTATCGTGAGTGCGTACACTTTAGCTTTTCCTCTCTTCTCTAAAATCCTCGAAATTTCGAGAGCGGAATTGAAGAAAAAGGAGCCAATTTGGTCCCGCCTTCCACTGTATGTGAAGCGACCCTTGAAGTCGTGAAGCCAATCCTTTGATGAGCCTCCCAACAGGATGACATATCCGTGGATGCCATGCATCTCATAGAGGCCATGGCAGACTCGGTGAAGGAAATTGTGAGGATATCCCAGCCTCCATTGCAAACTCCGACAAATACCTATTTATGTAAATACAAGAATTCGAAACGGAAATCACACATGATACTCTGCTATTGCCACGGAAACTCATTTCAAGGCAATGCTTTGGTTGTCCTTGTGAATCCCTTCGAACATTAATTACAAACCCAGAAAGATCAGATATGGTCCACTGATAAAACTCAAAATAATGATGGATATTGAACCAATACAGGCAAGAATAATTATCATGTACAAGATAATATGTCAATCACACGAGGTAACAGAGAGTGCTACACGAAGATCATTTGAGGTTCCGCATATATACATTCGATATGTCTCTATTTCTCGTTGAAAACCTCTTGGATTGTGAGCTGCATAATGGTTGTTTCTCAAGCTATCACGCACTGAAAATATAATCTCCCTGACAGTAGGTTCGTGACCATTTAGAAGATTACCCATGCTTAGCACTTTTCTCCATGACTGGTTAGCAGTGGGGGGGGTGAACATATTCGATACACACTGTCTCTCGCGTGTCATTACTTGATACTTGACGTCAAACTCCTAGGTGAAGACAACAGATCCATGTCATGTCAGTCCAAGTTAAAATAAAACTACTAGGTTACCAAGGTTCTCGACCCCAATCAATAAATACAAGATAGTCACTAAAGACAATTTCAGTGGTGCCAGTCTATCATGTGTAGTTATCCACTTCAAACCTATAAGACGGTCGGTATAGCTTGAGTTAATACAAAATCATTTTGAAGATGGCATTATCAATACTGCTGGATATTAAAATATCCTTCCATTTCAGTTTTAACTCATCACTTAATACAAATCCAGGGGCCAATACAATCAGATTGATGTATTGCTATTAACAGGAAACAGCTTTCATGGCATGAAAGAAGTTTTACCTTTTCATCAACTTCTAGAGAACCCGGTGACCCTGTTCCCATTCTTGGAAGATAGAAGTTGTAGTAGTCGGTGAAAATTGTTTCAGATAGGCGTGGAGCCTGCAAGAAAGTCCGATGAAGAGAAGATGCAAGAGTAAGCAACTTCTCAATATGTTCAAAGATAACACAGAGGCGTCTTAGGTCTTCGATGGTCTCACTGTTGCCAGATACATGATTTGCTGCCATAAAAGACAAGATTTGCCAAGTTTATTGAACCCACTTGCGAATAAGTTTAATAATAGCATGGCAAGATAAACAAGAAAAAGGAAGAGAGGATCTACTTTGCAAAGGCTTCAACGTGGAAGCCATAGTACGGTACAGTTGCTCCATTTTTGTTGTCATCTGCTTCAAGCCTCCAAAATTAGTCTGGTTTAGTGTGTCAGCTGACACTCTGAAGGTGGTACAAACCATCTGCTCAAGCAGTTGATGAGGCCGCAATGTCTCTAAGTAATGAAGGATCTATAGAATTCAAGTAACCTTTAATTGGTCAAAACAATAAAAGGAGCTAAGAGGGAAACTATAAAGACACGGGAATACATCCCGACCAAAATATATGATATCAATCAAAACATTTATCTTTAATTTTTTTTTCCTAAAAGAACCACGAGAGGCCTATGAACTTGCAATCAGCAGTCTTATTTACTCTAAAAGGTAATGATCTTACATGTAAGTTGCCACTTCATTTACTAGCCAGTCAGGTTACTATTTGCAATTAATGGAGCTAGTGGAGCGGATTATAGAGCTAATTAGAAAAGAATTCAAAAAATCAAAGGTATGAATAGACAGACCTGACCACAAATAGAATTTAGTCAAATTTCAAGTAACTGGCTCTGAAGCTTCAGCCAAGAACGATGTGCACCATTTTCATGTTACCCGTTGCATAGTCTCAAAAGGTTTAAACATAGGCATCACAACTTCTGATTTTGTTTAGCTAAATAACACAAGCTGGGGTTTCTAGAAGCTAAGAAATCAATAGAAATTTTGGGAGTAACAGTAACAAGTTCATAGCACAATCAGAATAGTAAGACACAAAGTTAAGGATGAATGCTTGTGGCGAACTGCACTCATCCTCCAAAAAACATCTACCAGTCCTTTAATTGCATAAAGTTTAATTTCCTTCATCTTTTCCGCACAAACATGATACACACATACCAAACATACCATAGCATAGCATGAAATAGAACTTAGACTTGTTGGTATTGGTTCAAGCTGAACTTAATGTGAAGATTGCAATAAGAAATAATCTGACCTTCTCTCCTTCTCGAAAGGGGTCTATTAGGGGTTTCTGCTCGTACACTGGCAAAGCAGGAGTATCGTTCCAAATCTTTCGCCATAAATTCCCTTGCTCCGACATCCGTTGTGAAAGTCGGCCACGAGGTGGCCAATCATCCTTCAAGCCCTTTGTCACTGGACTTTTAGATGCTCCACTTTCCTTATTATCATCATTCTCCCAATCTCCCGGTGAATGCCACCGAATAAAATCTTCAAAAACAGAATCTGGATTTGCTGCTTTGAATGCTGACATGTCTAGTTCAAATTTTCAAAGATTGCAATATAAAATCTTAAGAAAGTGAAAGAAAACTGTGGTTGCATTTGAAAATGCACATTTGACGACAAATAAATACTTTTAAAGAAGAATACAGACTCAATCCACACAAGGACATTTATCACATCATCGATGTGAGTGCAATATGCGATGAACAACATACGCTTATCTTCGATTATAATGTAAAGTATTGTTGTTCTCTATAATTTATTTATTTTTTATAAAAAGCATTTAGTTTGTTATTGAAGCCCTCCCCTGATTAAATTTTTTTTGAAAGGATATTTTGGACATGATTACAAAAAGGCAACAATAATGAACTGGAAAACAAACTGACAATAACAAGGACTTGAAAAGGAAAAAATGGAAGCTTATTCCGTACCTGATGATAAGATATCTTTCTCCAACTGAGCAGAAAAGCTCTGGATTGAAATAGTATAAAGTTTACTCAGCTAATAAATTTATAAGTTTCTTTCACTAACACAAAATAAAATATTACACCCTCTTGATTAATAAAGATAAAAAACTTTGAAAAAACTAATTTGCTTGTCAAATGTTAGATCCCAGAATCCACATTAGCATGATTTTTCTAGAGTAACAAGGGTACTCATTTTAAAATTGCATAGAGGTTGATTGAAATCATTTTAACTTGTTGATGCATAAAACAACAAACTCACTCTTTTTTACTAAACAGAACTATGGTTTAGTATTTCATTTTTTTCTTTTATAATGCCGAACTAAGGGTAGTCCATACCCATGCTTTATTGAACAGATGAATTCCAACTAAGATCAGTTGTGTTTCCTGTTCTACCGTGATGAAGATGTTTAGTCCTATCAGGCACAAGACACACTATCAGACATTAAGACAAACTTCTGTAAAGTTTTTGAGGCTTAGCAAATGAAAGTCAGCTGCCTGGTGACAACGAAATCCTTCCAACTATAAAACTAGTTGAGAGCTTTTAAATTAGATCATCTCATTCACAAGTCACAGCTCCTCACAATTGATGTTGATAAACAGCATATGAATACAGCCATACTATGAAGTGGTGGGCCTACCCATCCCAACCAGGGGATAAACAACATATGAATACAGCCAAGCTATAATCTAGTGACAAAGGAAAAAATGTTGCGGGTAAATAAATAATTTGAGCTTACAAAAGAATTCCCAAGTGCTTCAACAGCCTGCAGTCTTTCTTCATGCATGTCTTCTGTCATAAGTGGAGCATCCTATAACATTTAACAGACAAATATAAATAATTTTTATCCATTTAACTTTGTTGATAACAATCATGTGATAAGAATGTCAAATGGTCCAGACTCTAGGAGATAAAAAAAAACCTGTGTGAAAGGGGCATGCATGCTCTTATAAGACTTCAGAAGCTTCATAGACCCCACAGCACCAGCTGAGCCCCTCCTGTTATGATCAGAAGATTTCAAATCAGTAGATAGACTGTCTCCGTGCTTCACGCTACGCCTTGATGTCGTCGTCGTTCCACTCCCATGCAAACCATCCTTTGTTAAAGAGCTGCCACATGGATAGCAAAGTTATGTGCCAGGAATATGCATGGGATAAAATGAATTGTTATTGATGGTGAAAGGCCAGAGGTTGTAATGTTCGATACTGTATTTCTTCATATCAGAATGTAAATGCATTTCTAACAAAAAAAAAAAAAGGCTCTGCCCAATTCAAACTCCAAGTCCTTCAGGAACCATTTCTATACCAACAACTTTGATCTCTAAAAATTTACTTCATGAACTTTTTAATAGCATGCAATATTGCCAAAAAAAAAAAAAAAACTAAACTTTAGAGGTTCTTTTAATGGAAAAGTAAGGATCCAAACTATTTTATGTGCATAAAAGGCGAAAAGGCAGAATACAATGGACCAGATCATGGAAGGAAAAGAAATTGATGATGATGAAGAATGCCAAAATTCTAATACATGGTTATTTTTTATTATAACTGAAATATAATTACTGTGTGTTCATCCATGAGATTCATAGGGGCTACTTTTCTCCTAACACACACGCACACCCAAAAAAAAAACCCAAAGACATGCAAACAACCTTAGCACAAGAAGAAACTGAATTGAAATACACTGTCACATGAGTGTGATGCCCAAATTGGTTGTTAAAGGGAGAAGAAGCATACTTCTGTATTTCACAAAAAAGCTAAGGCACAATCCTACCATTTCAAGCTTATGAGAGATTCATGTTTGTAACTCCATGGGAAGAATGACAAAATACACAACTAGATGCGCTTTAGCAAAACAATGTTGATTAAATGGGAATTTCCAAAAGTCAAGCACAAATTATTATTTTTTGGGCAACCTCAGAAAAGTCCCCTGCCTATAAACCAGCTCTCACTTGGGTTCCCGTGAATGTTTTTGCTCAATTGGTTCCCCAATGTATCAGAAATTATCAAGTAGGTCCCTCCATCTGTATCCATTAATGTTTTATGTCAAAAATGACTATTCATGAACATTTTTTAAGAGAACTTAGTGTTTTCTGTCAAGATTTACGATGTTTTAAGACAGGATTCGATTGGGGATTTTTTTAAAAAAAAATTGGTTGGGGACTCCATTGAGAAACAGGTGATACGTTGGGGACTCATCTGAGTTTACCCCTTATTTTTTAAAAGGATAGAACTGATGAGTTGGGAAAAAAACAATACAATACCCTCAAGCCCAGCCAATTTTACATAGAAAATAAAGGAGCTCTCACTTGCTTAGTTCACCTGTCTTGAATCCCATCAAACTCATCACCATGTTTTTGTTTATTGGTTGTCTTGTCCCCAACCGGACTATCTTCCTGCATAATCCATTGAACTAGCACTTAATGCCCAAGAAGAAAAAACAAAAAGCAATCACCTGAGTTCAACTCAGTAAGCAGCAGAAACACTAGAAAAGAACTTAAAATAAAAACACCATGTCACCTCCATATGATCATAGGTATGCTCATTGCTGCCTACACAATCTTGGAAGTCTTCATTCATTTCACACTTCTTCTCAATGCATATAGCAAGCTGAGCAGCAAAAAGCAAAATGATATGACTGACTCAACATGTGCTATAAAATGAGCACATACAAAGTGCTTAGATGTTTTCAGATCCTTGTTGAATCTGAATAGTTTCATTTATAAATTGTATGTCATACCAGAATAGGGCGCTACAAATGACAACTGAAAAACATAGTTTATTTGATGATGAGTGTGTTGCTAGGCAGAGGCTGAAACCAGCATATGAATTGGGATTTAAAAAGATGAATTTTGGTGGCTGTTTGGCTGTGGGAAATGTTAAATTTAGGTGAAGGATTTCCAAGACAGCAAGCTAGTTTGGAGATTAGGAAGATCTTTGTGCTATTTGGATTAGCGATTAGATTATGGCTTAAAATAAGTTGTTTGATAGTTTTTATGATGAAAACAAGGGCTATTTGTGACAGTTGACTGAGTTCCAGCAAGCAGTAGCAAATTTGAAATCAGAAAATGGAGAAGAAAATGATTAAACAAAAAGGAAATAGAGAGACAAACCGAAGGCACCCATTCATAGTGATTGCTAAGCAATTTTGGTATTCTTGACAAAAAGTAATGCAGGGTTTTTTAATTATCAGATCTAAATCGAAGTAGAGTAGGCAAGGAATATCTCTTTATAAAAAGACCGACAAGTCTCAAGAACTTCTCCTTCATTGAAGAACAAAAACAAGAACCCATCCCGATTCCTCCAAGACAGGTCAACATTTTCATGGTTTTTAATTACCAGATTTATTCATGATGCCAAGTAAGTTGCCTGAGTGCCAAATTAGTAAGTCATTTTACAAGGAAAATGATGGGTTTTGAGCAAGAAAACATCAACCTGGATATTTTAAAAAGAAAAGGATAATACAGAGCACAGGTTTTTCAAAAGTTCAACTCTCAAAAGCTAACACCAGGCAAACTCAGGCTGATAAGCTTTCTAATGTCAAACAGATTATTACCATTTGCAGTTTCTGGTTAATCAAACAAGTGGATAGATCAATTGAGCCATTGGCTTGCATTTTAGGTAGAGGTTGTGACTCTTCCCAACACCAACGAACTTCCCGAATAAACTCTATCCAGAGCACGGCAATAGCTGAAATATATAAAAGAATAAAAACAGTCATATAAGAGAAACAACAGAGATAAAAAAATTTAAAAAAAAAACTCCATAAATTCATGTGTTGTGCAATTAGATAACTATATTCTTAATCTATATTACACAAATACAGCATATGCCATTTTTACACATACCACGTATATTGCAGGTCCCCACCCAAAGAGCATGTAAGCAAAACTGTGCAAAAAGAGATCCAAATGGTGCGCCTTTAATAGCTCGAGAAATCTTATGCTCGCCTTTAGCAAATGCAGCGACTTGTGATCCTGATGGAGGAAAGATAACAGTTAGAAACCTTCAACAGAAATGGGCACTCAACAGTTTCCAATTGCATCTAAATCCTGTGTATTTTCCTTCAAATAATGCCCCACTAATTTAACTTGTACCATTTCCAGAGATTCAATGACTTCTATTCTATGTTTTCTCATATTTCCTTCCATCCACAGTACCATGCTAATTTCAGCTACACTCAGCATTGGATAAACTGTGCCTGTACTATCCAAAATGGGTCTAGACAGAGCAGCACTAACCATGCAGCAGTGACATGTTCATGAAAGAGTAGTGATATTTTGTAATCTTGTTCGCATTGGCACAATATTTTAAACACTAAAATGTGCCAGCAATTACGTCCAGTATGTTTTAAGCAAGTTCAAAGCTTCTTCCAAGCAGTTTGGCAATCTAGATAAACCAAGCACAAGAAATCAAGCTCAGACTTGTCTAGGCATGCTCTTATTGGATTCATGACTGATGCTAAACAACTAGCCAGCATATACAGTATTGAAGAAGTGAAATATCATTTAACTACGATAAAATTATGAATTAAAGAGAATAGAACCAAGCAGAACCCCAACCCCCAGCAAAACCAAATAAAAAATTTGTACCCTCATGAAAAAGATCTTTGAACACACGATCAAGAACAGTTGGTGGCGGTACAATCATCGAGGACTTGAGATTATCAGACCCAGGGTTTTCAACTGCTTCAAACCAAAACCAAGAATAAGAGAAAAACTTAGCAAGCAACCAAGTTAAATTGACAGGACAAGACATTTCGAATCATTTCAAACCTGACACAAAATCCTCCATAAATTGGGCATCGAATGACATATTTAGCGCGTCAACCAAAAGGCGCAATTGGGAAGCAAAGCCAACTCTGTTTCCTTCTGAACTATCACTTCAAGGAATAAGAGTGTTTCAGATGTACAAAAATTTACCTAAGTTAAGATAACAAAAAAAGCAATGGAAAGCACCGCACGTAAAAAAAGAATCTACCAGGATATGCTAATCATATTTACAATATCAGAATTGGGTGAAAAGGCAAAACTAGTTTATTGATGGCAATATATTTTGGTTTCTTTGCTTTTATTTTGGCAATCCATACCACAAAGCACAGTGGAGAACAGTGAATGGGGGAAATCTTTACGTGGTAATTGGTAAAGCTCAGGATTAAGGTTGTGCAACTTGTGAATTTGGAAATTTAGCACAAGGAATTTGGATTCTGATCTGAATTATTTGACAAGGAAATAGAAAAGAACCAACAGTTTCAGGCAAGCAGGTTCAAGAAATCACTACTCACTCCTTGGTAGAAAGCCTCACTTTCTAAAGGGTAGAAAACAGAACAGCCATAAAATCTTATTAATTGCTTGAATTGAGAGTTAAAAAAGATATTAATAGAAGTTCATACCACCTTCCTCGATGACACCTCTAAGCAACTATGGCTATTGACTAAAGAAAAATCCCAGCAATGGACCCACGACATAGAAATCGTAAGAATAAGATTTTGTGATTAATAGTATCACAAAATTAACAAAAATAATATTCTGAACATAATAATTTTCTAATCATAATCGCGTGTGAAGTGATCTATTGAAATAAATTTCTCACAGATTTGGAGACAGAAATGGAAGAATCATCCACTTCTCAGCTTCATGAGGTGATGCGTTTTCAAGTTCAGCCATTTCAAGAGAGCTTTCAACAGTCTTCTCAGACCATGTGGCAGTCAATTCAAGTCCTGTGCCATTTAATGAAGCATCAAAATTAACAAAGCGAATCTTCAGAAAGAAAGGTTTACAGTACAAATAGATGTGTTTTAAGTAGCTCAAAAGAACTTCAGGTATGGTACCTGGACGCCAAAGAAAAGGGAGAGACAAAGATGGTAGACAAAATAGATAGTGTTGCATAAGGTAGTTGAAATGAAGTTCATTTTGGATATTTGAGCATGCATGGGACAAGCCTGGTAAAATGGTGAGCATGTGCCTTGAAACTAGAAATATTTCTATCCAACATATTCCACTCTCTAAAAGTCCAATAGAATCAACGACGGAACAAGGACAGCAACCAGAACTAGGAAATATTATTAATCAGCCATGGAACAAGGACAATAATCAGCCATAGAAGTTTACCTTTTACTGGGTCCTCAGCAGAATACCACTCACTCCATGGACAATCATCATCCCATTGCGATCTACTGCGGGTCTCACTACCATGATTGTCACCATATTCTTCTTTTTCAGTACCAAGACTTTGGAGATCATCATCATCATGGTGAATGGTTCTATATGTTGATGTCATTGTAAAATGAACTTTGTAAAGATGCATAGCAAAGTCCAGGGTAGAGTAGGCCTTCAACATCAGATAAAAACACAGTAACATTGAGAAGGACAAGAATCCACAAGTGAACATAAATGCCAAGCAAAAAGGGAGCTGAAGTGGGAACAAATTTATGTGTGAATAGGTTTTTGAAGCAGATTCTGATCCAGAAATTACTTTCCTCTCTCGAGGCACTTGGCTGGAAATTACATCTTTTTCTTTAACAACTTAAAGAAGAGTAGTTTAACAACAAGAATGCGCGTAAAGAATACAGCAGGAAAATATATGAGCATGAATTATCTGACTATTCTGCAAAAAGGTAAAAAATGCAATAATTTCATAGGTTGGTGGAACAGTAAAGATAAGAGGATGCCCTATATAGATCATTATAAAGGATCAAATCTACAGGAGACTTACAAACTTTGAGACAAATAACTCGTATAACCCTTCCAAGTGCATGAGCCTTACAGGAACCTGGCTACCAATACGATCAGCCTCGAATCTTCTAGTAAAAACAGTTCCCATATTTTGAATTCCAATATAAGCCTTCCTAGAAGGATCATGAACTGGGACAAAAGCTGGCCACAAGCTGCATTTCCAAATACAAAACATTAGAAGCTGATTTGATGAGCTCACATTCTAAATTCTAAAGCAACAGAAATTAGTCATTAAGTTTCGGAAAGCCATCATGAAAACCTAATGAAATTTCAATTTTGTTTTAATAAGGAAACAGAACTGGTGTTACATCAACCCAAAAAACAAACAGGTTGTTATGCCTAATGAAATGTAGTGCTACTATGTAGGCCCATAAACCACCATGTTACACTAATATCTAGAATCTTTTATTCAAAAACTCACCTGGAGCAATTTGTCAAAGCAATTGCAACTGCACTTAAGAGCTTAGAAGCCTCGGGTGAATCAAGAACCACACCACTGGCACTTTGAGGAGCAATAACCTGGTAATCCGAAAACACAATAGTCACGACTACAACAAAACTTCAAATAAACCCAAACAAAATGCATTTGCAAATACCAAAAAATCCTTCACTCCAAAGCATAACTGCAAATCATGCAATGTACTATTCCCATCCGCAATTTTGCCTGCACCAACCAGAACTTAAATGAACACATAACACTCCTGCAATCTCTACAGCAATAATTAAACCTATTTAGAGCAAAAATTTTCAAGTACCGCCGCTGCTGGTTTCAAAATAATACTCCATGTTATAGCTTTTCATCGCGTATTTCAACTCCATTTTAACCTTATATAACTTCTGCGAAAAATCCAACTTAACCGCACCCTTTTCCTACAGTCAAATAATCAACAAAACCAGTAATGGAGCCTATTTCCCATATCATTCATTCCCGGAAACTTATAACTGGTAAATTGATAAAAACTTACCAGTAAATTATTTGGACCATCGGCAAGCCACTGCCTACAAACTGCTTCTATTTCAGAAATAAACCTATAAAATAAAGAAACAATAGATAGATAGATAAAATGCATAAATAAGTTTGCTATTATAATAGCAAAAAATAAAAATAAAAAACCTTTCCCAGGAAGAGGCAAGCGTAAAATCATCAAATCTTTCGAGCTGCTGCATCCAGTGAGTGAAACACGATCAGTTCATATACCTTATAAATCTTGTGATAATTAATATATATGAATTTGAAAAATCGAAATGCTAATTAAACCTCATCGTCGTCTTCTCCAGATAAGTCCACTTTGCTCGTAGATGCCATTAGAGACGAGGTTGGCAGAGATCGCTAAATGGAGAGATAGGTTGCATTGGCAATGGAACTGATGGACTTGAGAATGGATTGTTAGTTAATCCAGATCTGGTTAGAAAAAGACGATCATGCAGGCTATTCTGCTTTACTTTACGTGTTCTCCTACCTTGGGAATTAGGACTTTTGTGTATTTTCAATTTTCTTTCACTTTCACCGCTCCCAAACACACTCATTTTTTTATTATTATTATCTATAGAATCCATTTTACCATTTCCATCTGTCTTTGGATTATTAATTTTTTGTAATTAATTATATAGACTTTTTTTATTTTTTTTTCTCATAAGTTTTTCCATTGATGCAGGTTAGGGGTGTTTTATACTTAATAATATTAGATCTAACATATATTTTTAATTATTATTATTATTATACTTTACTGTGAACTTTATAAATATCCTGTGAAATCTATTTCTCAAAAAAAAACCTTGGGCCAGGCGAGAGATTCTGTTCATGGAATGAGGCCTGGGCTATTTGAAACCGGGAGCAAGTGGCCCGACCAGCAATGAATAACTTCGTTAGGCGGTATATAGAATAAAACATTCCGTACAAACTTTCCATTTCGTGTGCAGCTATCATAACATCATAAACGATTCTCCGG